>Ga0206933_1101_pt1 | contig 17162 bp, 11 predicted proteins | sample Alteio_BWOrgHeat_15_FD_152937 | JGI IMG/M metagenome (GOLD analysis project Ga0206933, IMG submission 152937) | Enriched cells from forest soil in Barre Woods Harvard Forest LTER site, Petersham, Massachusetts, United States -... | ecosystem: Environmental > Terrestrial > Soil > Temperate forest >... | reverse complement strand
ATCTTCAAGAAGTATGGGCGGGATACAGGCGGGGACATTCCTGCTCCGACAAACTATGTGCATGCGCTGCGGCCGCTGCTGGATAGGTTTGGCAATGAGAGCAAGCTGACGCTGATTTTGTTTACGCTGGATGAGTCGACGTATAGCCGGGAGCTGGCGCCGCTGGCGGGACACTATCCGTGCCTGAAGCTGGGGCCGCCGTGGTGGTTCCATGATTCGCCGGAGGGGATGCTGCGGTTCCGGGAGACAGTGACGGAGACGGCGGGGTTCTACAACACGGTGGGGTTCAACGATGACACGCGGGCGTTTTTATCGATCCCGGCGCGGCATGATGTGGCGCGGCGGATCGACTGTGTCTATCTGGCGCGGCTGGTGGCGGAGCATCGGCTGGATATCGATGAGGCGCATGTGCTGGCGAAGGAGCTGACTTATGGGCTGGTGAAGAAGGCCTATAAGCTCTGAGCGGGATGCAAGCGCCGCATGGATCAAGGCTGCTTTGGCCGGAGGCCCTTGAGCAGGGTGTCGAAGCGTACCCAGTAGATTGCAGAGTCCTTTGCGCTGGTGCCGCGGGTGTAGAAGAGATATTTGCTATCCGGGGTGACGTAGGCGGCCCAGCGGTGTGCGAGGCCGTCGTTGATCTTCGGGCCGAGGCTCACTGGTGTGGTCCAGGTGAGATCGGGCCGGCGAAACGAAATGTAGAGCTCGCACTCAAAGGTCTTTGTCTCCTTCGCACTGACAATCATGTATGACTCATCCGGCGCGATGAAGAAGTCGCTGTTCACGCCGGGCTCGTTGAGTGGCAGGCCGAGGCTCTGCAACTGTGGGCCTGCCGGGGAGATGTTCAGCCTGGAGAACGAACTGGTGATTCCGGCTTTTTTGTCCTCCACGTCGCTGTCGGTTGAGATATAGATAGCGCCGCTTTTCGTTGGCGTAAAGCCGTACATGCCGAAGGGCTCGGTGTAAGCGACCTCGGGCGTGGTCCAGCCGGTTTCGGTGCGCAGCGAGCGCCATATATGCTTCGCATCGTCGTCCTCGAAGTAAAGCTCTTTATCATTGGGCGCCATGATGACGGCGAACAGGTGCCGATTCAGCACGGTGGGCCCGGTCCAACGATGCCCGTCGTAGCGGAAGGCCTTGATCTTCGCGTTTTCGAGGCTGCCCCAGCGGTCGCCCTGGAAGTAGTAGATCTCCCGTCCGTCGCGCGAGAAGGCGATGTGATCCATCGCAATGGTGCCGGGATCGGTGAGGAGATTGGGTGCGAAGATCTGTGGCGTATCTGACGGGCGCGTCTGGCCGAGATAGGCCTGTGGGCTGTCCCAGAAGCTCTTCTGGGCTTCAGTCACTGTTGTCAGACAGGCAAATGCAAGCAACGCTGAGGCAATGTATTCGAGGCGCATGTCTCGGCCCTCCGGGCTGGGATATTTGTCACCGGTGTGGAGTGCATGCGTGGTTCCAATGGTGTGGGCAGTGTTTTCAGCGTCTTATGTGGTTATGCCACAGGAGTGGTGTCCATGATGGGGCAATGCTGTCCATAAGCGGACGACAAGGACGCTGTGGCTAGGGTTTCTTTGCGGCGGGTTTGGGGCTGGATGTGGAGACGGCTCCGGGGATTGCGGCTGCGGCGAAGATCTCCTGCAGGCGGTTGGCTACGTATCTGTCCTCGCCATCTTTGAGCATCCAGGTGGAGAAGCCGAAGGAGTTGCCGGCCCCGTTGCGGCCGGCGCGAGCTCCGGTGGCTGGTGCTCCGGCGCGTGCTGCAGGAGCGGCGGCTCTTCTGCCTGCGCCGGCGCGGTTGGCGCCCTCGCCGCCGATGACGGGAGCGTCGGGGATGCCGGCGAGCGATGCGCCTAGCGTGGAGCCGTCGACGGGGCCGGTCCAGCCGGGCTCGTGACGGCCGGCGAGGGCGACGCCGGGGATGCCGATGGCGACGGGGCGGGTCTCCTGCAGCTTCTTTGTGATGTCGGCGCTGGTGAGAGTGACTTTAGCGGGGTCCCAGGTCCAGGTGTAGTGCGGGGATACGTTGCCGAGCGCGGCTTCGTTGTAGGTGCGGGCCATGGTGACGCCGTATTTTTTGAGGACGCTGGTGATGGTGTCGGCCTTGGCGTCGTACTTGCGGAGGGTCTCGCTGTAATCCTGGTTGACGAAGAGCTCGAGGGCTTTGAGGAGGCCGAAGAGCGACTCCTTGGAGACCTTGCAGGGGCGGCCGATGCGGTCGGCCTGGGGGCTCATGTTGAGAAGCGCGTAGTGGATGAGGTTTTCGTGGCCGATGAGGAAGCCGGTGGCCTGGGGGCCGCAGATGTCCTTGCCGCCGGAGAAGCCGGTCATGTCAAAGCCGATGGCGGGGAACTCCCAGAGGCGATCTTTGGGCGGGACGTCGGCGGAGGCGTCGAGGAAGCTGTAGATGCCATGCTGTTTGGCGATGGCGACGGTGTCTGGCGCGTTGACCTGGCCGCGGTCGGACTGGATGTTGAGGAAGTGGATGGCGAGGGTGCGGGGATTGATGGCCTGGATCATCTCCTCGCGGGTCTCGACGACGACGAGCTTGGCGCCGGTCTGGCGGATCTGGTGGTCGAAGGGGTCGCGATGGCCGGCCTGCACGATGACCTCGGTGCGGGGGAAGTTGCGGAGGTCGGGGATGTTGAGCAGACGCTCGCTGTAGTCCTCGGTCATCATGCCGGCGTATGCGACGAGCAGGGCGGCGCCGTCGCCCTCGGTGACGAGGGCGGTCATGCCTTCGGGGGCTTTGACGAGTTTGGCGAGCCACTTGCCGGAGGCGACCTCGAGGTCGTTGATGACGCAGAAGTGCTCGTTGCCCATGCGGATGAGTTCCATCACTTCGGGCTTCATGACGGAGCCGCCGATGAGGGTGAGCGTGCCGCCGGTGTTGACGACGGGGACGATGCCGAGCTCTGCCCAGACGTTGCCGGTGGAGCCGAGGCCTTTGGTGATGGGGACGATGGAGCGTCCGTCTACGAGGGGGATGCCGGGGGAGCTCATGGAGCCGGTGGTGGGCGTGAGGGCGTTGAGCTTGCCTGCGCCCAACATGGCGGCGCCGGCGGCACCGAGCGAGGAGAGGAAGTTGCGACGACCTAGTTTGAAGCTCATGTGCGTCTCCGGCAAAGATGCGTTGAACACCCGGGAAGGATGAAAGCGGCTGCGGACGAATTGTAGCGGGGAGAGTCGGGAGTTGCCAGATGAAACGACGTGGAGGGCAAACGGTCTGGCCTGCCTTTTGTCTCAGGGCTACTTTTGTACGGTGTATCCGGGCAGGACTTTGGATTTGACCGTCAGCAGATGGTAGTTGCGGTAGGTGGCGAGGAAGCTCCAGTGGACGGTGGGGGTGTGGTTGGTGGTGGTGGTCGCGGAGATGGTTTTGGGGAGCCAGAAGGTTTTTCCGTCGAGCTCTACCGGGGCGTAGTCGACGGCCCATGTCCAGGTGCCGGTGGCGTCGTCTTCAAACTGGCTGTGGAATGGAGTGGCCTTGAGGATGTCGCCGACGGGATGCTCGGGGCGTGTCTGCTCCATGCGGAGGACCTGCATGGTGTCGGGGTCGATGAAGGCGCGGCCGGAGTGGGGCTCAAAGACAGGGCAGGCGGAGCGCTTCATGAACCGTTTGGCGGTGTACTCGACGATGAGGGCGGGGCGTTTCTGCAGGTGCTGGTTGATCTTGAGCTTGTAGTCGTAGCAGACGGCCAGGGCGGGGGAGAGGAAGCTGGCGCCGTAGCTGAAGATGTCGACTTCCATGACGGGGGTTTGCAGTTTTGCGTCGGCGGCGACGGGTTTGTGGTCGATGGATTTGAGCTCGCGGGACTCGACGAGGCGGGGCTTGCCGTCGGGGGAGGTTTCGTGGCGGAGGGAGTAGATGGAGTCGGCGGCGGCGCCGCGGGAGGAGTTGGCGCCGCCGATGCCGAGCTTGTTGTCCATGTTGGTGGTGAGCTGCTCTTCGGCGTAGATATTGGGGATGGAGGTGACGTAGGTGTGGAAGTTGGCGGCGACGCGGGTGAGGACTTCGTCGAGGGTGGGCTGCGGGGTTTGCTGCGCGCGGAGGGGCAGCGTGATGGCGAAGAGGGCGGCGGCGATCAGCTTGAGTTGAAGGCGGGTCATTTCACTACCTCTCCTCGCAGGTGAAGGTCGGCGCAGCGGTTGCCTATGTTGTCGACGGAGTGCTCGAGATAGCACATCATCTGGTACCGCACGTCGTAGCGCCCGCCGGCATTCGGAGCGTTGACGCCATCGACCATGGGCGCAAAGTGCTCCCCGGGCTTGAGGGTAAAGATCAATGGAATGCCCATCTCGAAGGCGTGCGCATTGAAGTAATTCAAGTTGATGGGGTCATTCAGATGCAGCGCCAGCCATTTCCGTTCCACGCAGGTGATGGCTTTGTCGCCTTTGTTGGTGTAGGTGACCATGGGCGGGCTGGTGTTGGCGACGTGGCGGTCGAGGAGCTGGTTGTAGGTGGTGCAGCCGTCGCCGACGAGGTTACGGGGGCCGCTGCAGAGGTCGATGGCGTGGTCGAGGACGAGGGCGAACTGCTGGGCGAGCTGCAGGTCGGCGAAGATGAAGCCGAAGGGCTCGTCGACGCCGTCGTTGTGGACATAGGCCCAGCGGGCGGTGACGCGGAAGTAGGTGGCGGCGTCGGCGTGGATGTCTTTGGGGTCGAGGGATTCGGTGTCGGCGAGGTTGAGGGGGAGGACGGTGGCGCTGCGGGGTTCGACGGTGCCGAGGTCCTGGTCGGGGGCGACCTCAGGGTGGGCGATGCGCATGTCGTCGTCGCCGGTGGCGGCCTCAGCCCAGCCGAGGTGGCAGGGCGCGACCTCGTGGATGGTGTAAGCGAGGCGCTCGCGGGTGTTGGTGGGGGATTTTGTGTAGGCGAGGCCTGCGCTCTTGGTGATGGTGGTGCGCAGCCAGAGGATGGTGGGAGTGAAGGCGGCGTTGTCTGGCGGCAGCGGCTGCTGGGCGTGCGCAGTTTTTGTTCCAGCCAAGAGCAATACAAGCAGGCACAGCGAAACGGACGAACGTGTCATTATGACTCCGTATCCGGCAGATGAGGTGTTACAGGAAAAGCAAGAAGGCAATGGCTTGGACTATACAGTCGGGGATTTTGGGTCACAAGAGAAAAATGCAGATTTGATGAGGGGGTGTAGCATTTCGCGAGTGGGAGCCGCACAATGGGTGGCATCTGAAGACGAGGTGCTGGTATGCGTGCTGCGGCGATTCGGCTGAGTGTTGTGTTGGGTGTGGTGGCGTGGGTGGTGGGAGTGCGTGCGGGGGCGCAGATGGTTTCGCCGGAGATGGATAGGCCGGGAGAGCCGTTCTCTTATGCGAGCAGGCCGACGGATGAGATTGGGGTGATGTATGCGCCTTCGGCTACGGAGATTACGCCGGAGGGGTATCTATATACAGGGTTTGGCGAGCTGATGTTTTTTACGGGGCCGGACAAGCGGCCGGTGGAGCAGCGGATTCGCACGCTGGCGGAGGGACATCTGCCGATTGTGAACTACACGGTGATGCGCGATGGGGTTCGGTATCACTTTGAGATGTTTGCCGCGGCGGCGGGTGATGGCGGGCCGGTGATGGATTTTGTGCGGGTGACGGCCTCGAATCCTGGCAAGGCGCCGGTGGCGGCGTTTCTGACGACGGCGGTGCGGTACCAGGGGCCTTCGAGCCGCGGTTCGGAGATTGGTGACAACCGGTTTTCGCGACCGGCTGCGAGCAAGGTGGTTGGCGCTTATCAGCAGCCGGGGGAGGCGTTTCGCGCGGACTGGCAGTATGGGTTCAACGGGAATGCGTTTGTGAGGGATGGGAGGGTGCTGTATGTGTTTCCGAGCTCGCCTGCGCCGGAGCTGGGGTTGACGCTGAAGGGTGGATACAGCAAGAGTCCGGACCAGAATGTGCATCGCGTTGCGGTGCAGGTGACGACGCCTACGGGTGTGGCGAGCTACAAGTTTGTGCTGCAGCCGGGGGCGGAGCAGAGGCTGGATTTTGTGATGCCTCTGCTTCCGGTGGATGCGAAGGACGCAGAGCTGGCGAGGCTGCGGGGGTTGAACTATGACGAGTACAGGCAGAAGACGGTGGATGGATGGGAGAAGGTGCTGGCGGAGGGGATGAAGATTGGGTTGCCGGAGCGGAAGGTGGTGGACACGTTTGACGCGAGCCTGGTGTATGACCTGCTTGCGCTGAACAGGATTGGCGAGGACTATGTGCAGACGGTGAACCAGCTGCACTACCACGGGTTCTATCTGCGGGATTCAGCGGACATTATTCGGATGTATGACGCGACTGGATACCAGGACACGGCGGGGAAGGTGCTGAAGTTTGACCTGACGAAGCAGCAGGCGGATGGGAATTTTCTTTCGCAGGCGGGGCAGTATGACGGCTGGGGGCAGACGCTTTATATCTTTGGCGAACACTACAAGATGACGCATGACCGTGCGTTCGCGGAGATGGTGTATCCGGCGATTGTGCGGGCGGTGGCGTGGTTTGAGAAGGCGACGGCGGCGGACCCGCTGCACCTGATGCCGGCTACGGATGTGCGCGACAACGAGTATGTGCCCGGGCACCTGACGGGCTATAACTTTCTGGCGCTGGATGGACTGCAGGGGGCGGAGGCGATTGCGCATGGGGTGGGGCATGAGGAGGACGCGAAGCGGTTTGCCGATGACTACGCTGTGTTTCGCAAGAGCCTGATGGCCCGGCTGGATGTGGTGACGGCTGCTACCGGTGGATATATTCCGCCGGACCTGGATGGAAATACGCAGGGGACGGACTGGGGGAATCTGCTTTCGGTGACGCCGGAGCCGCAGCTTGATCCGCATGATGCGAAGGTGACGGCGACGTTGAAAGAGGCGCAGGGGCGGTATCAAGAGGGGATTATGACGTACTCGATCGCGGGGCAGGGGGAGTGGCTGCACCACTACCTGACGATCAAGAACACGCTGACGGAGGTGGTGCGCGGGGAGCAGGAGCGTGCGTTGCAGGAGCTGTATGCGCTGCTGCTGCATACGAGCTCGACGCAGGCGGGGTTTGAGTTTTCGGTGCGGCCGTGGTCGGACAGGGACTTTGGCGGGAACCTTAGTCCGCATGGGTGGTTTGCTGCGGAGTATCGCAACCTGCTGCGCAATATGCTGGTGCGCGAGGAGGGGAAGGAGCTGCATTTGCTGTCGGTGAGTGCTCCGGAGTGGGTGGGTGGAAGCAAGACAGTTGCGGTGGAGCGGGTGCCGACGTTCTTTGGCGAGATGGGCTATACGCTGAGCTCGCGTGGGGAGGGTGGGGCTTCGCTGGTGATCGATGGGAGGTGGACGAATGCGCCGGAGGCAGTGGTGGTGCATGTGCCGTGGTTTGTGACGCTGGTTTCGGCGACGGCGGATGGGAAGGCTGTGAGCGCGAAGGATGGGGCGTTGCGTTTGCCTGCGGGGACGAAGCGAGTGGAGCTGAAGTGGACTCGGCGGACGGTGCCGGCGATGAGTTATGCGGCTACGGTGTCGGCTTATGAGGCGGAGTATCGGCGGCGGTTCAATGTACTGATGCGGGATGGGAGTTCTTATGACTGGATGGCCCCGCGGGCGAATCAGTAGGCATCAGAGGATCTCGATCCTATCGAAGGTTCTATGTGTCGGGCCTTCAGCCCTCTTTTCTTCTGCGCAAACCTTGCCTGGGGCTTCGTCCCAGGCTGGTATGTCGTCGCGCCTTCAGCGCTTAGGGCATGCGGCAGAATGGCAATTTAGCCTGTGCGCAGAGTTCTGAATCTCTGGACCATTCCGCACTGCTGCTAAGTAATTTGTTGATAAGGCCTAGTGGAGTTTACTGGGCTGCACATGGAGGTCGCTGGGGAGAGACCAGATTTGGTTAGGGAGGTTGTGGCCGCAGGGTTGGGTGGTTAGTTTGTTGTCGGCGTCGGTACTTAGGCATGCTTCGCTGGCGGCGTTCTTCAGGTTGCCGGCCAGGGTGTAAGTCCAGTGTTGCGGTTTGGTGTTGGAGCAGGCTTGCAGGGTAGTTCCCGTTGCGGATGCGGCGAGGCATTTGTTTCCGCTTTGGAGTGCGCCTTGCGGGGTGATGGTCCAGCTTTCAGCTGGGGCGCCGGAGCAGGGTGCAATGGTGCCTTCTGCGGAGAGGCAGCGGACGTAGCCGTCCATGGTGTGCTGGCCTCTGGGGAGGGTCATGGCGATGACGCCGGTGCGGGTGGGTGCGCCGCAGGTGGAGTGGATGCGCCAGATCTCGGTGTCGTGGGGGCCGATGTCGGCGGTGAGGGTTGGGGTGTGGGCTGCGGTCCAGAGGTTTTGGGCGTCGAGCTTGCAGGTGGGGCGGAGGCCCAGTTCGGCTGGCTTGATGTCGATGGAGGTGGTGGCTTCGCTGCGGTTGAGGAGGGCCACGGCGTAGTCGCCGTTGTGGAGGGGCTTGAGGAGGAGGTCTGTTGTTGGTGTGCGGCGGACGAGGGTCGCAGCGCGGCCTAGTGTGTCCTGGTCTACGGCGATGACTGCTTTGTTGCCGATGATGTCGATGGCTTCCGGGCTGAGTTTGGCGACGTCGGAGCTGAGGATGAGCGGGGCGGACATCATGGCCCAGAGGGCCATCTGGGTGCGGGATTCGGGGAGGGTCATGCCGGGGTCGCCGGAGATGATGAAGTCGGGGTCGTTCCAGTTGCCGGGGCGCTGGAAGCGGGCGAGCGGGAGGTTGTAGGTGAAGTTCCAGAGGACGTTGGGGAAGCGGGAGGTGTCGGGGCGGCGGGAGTTGAAGTTGCCCATGTCTGTGCCTTCGCGCCAGAGCTGGCCGTCGAGGCGGACCCAGGTGAGGACGTCGTACCACTCGGGGGTGTTCTCAAAGTAGGCGGGTGCGGATTCGGAGAAGACCATGGGGCGGCCGCTGGCTTTGATGGCTTTCTGCTGCGTGTCGTAGACCCAGCGGTAGGTGTCGAGTTTGCTGCCGGCGGAGAGCTCGACGTTGCAGCCGTCTAGCTTGAGGTAGTCGACGCCCCAGGAGGCGAAGAGGCGTGCGTCCTGGGCGAAGTGGTCGGGAGCGCCGCCCTTCTGGACGCCGCTGCCGGCGAAGCCTCCGCAGGTAGTGGCGCCGCCGTCCTCATAGATGCCGAAGTGGAGGCCGAGGGCGTGGACGGCGTCGGCGATGGGCTTCATGCCGCTGGGGAAGCGGGCGGGGTCGACCTGGAGGTCGCCTTTGGCGTCGCGGTCTTTGAGCATCCAGCAGTCGTCGATGGTGACGGTGTTGTAGCCGCGGGCGGCGAGGCCGGATTTGGCGAGGGCCTGGGCGTTGTCGAGGATGGTCTGGCCGGTGAAGCCGCACTGGTAGTGGGCCCAGTCGTTCCAGCCCATGGGAGGCGTGAGGGAGAGCTTCTGGGCGCGGGTGATTGCCCCGCATGCCACCAAGGCCAAAAGCAACAATAGTGCGCGCGGCATCCTTATAGCCATTGCGTTCACCTCCGGTATCGGTCAGGGCCACCATTATATGCAGGCGGCTATCTGCAGGCGGCTATCTGCAGGCGGCTATGTGTAAGCGGATGAATGTGAGGCCGCTTTCGCGGAGGGGGCAAAAGAAAGCTGTGGACTGCCGCAACTAAAGCGGGCGCACAGAGTTTTAGGTGGACAGAGCAACTTTGCGCGTGCCGTTGCTATTACCGGAAATCCTGCACGGTGGTCTTCATTGGAGGGCCTATGCTTCTTTTACGCGCTGCCCGGAAACATCTTTGTAAGGTTGGGAGTTCTTTTGCGGTCGCAGCTTTGTTGGCTGGATGCAGCAGCAGCACGGCACCGGTTACGCCGCCGCCGCAGGTGCAGGTCTCCGTCGCGGGAAACAGCACGGTGCGACTCGGCTCCAGCGCGCAGTTTACGGCCACGGTCACGAACACCACGAATACGGCTGTTACCTGGCAGGTGAACAATGTGACGGGCGGCAACAGCTCGCTCGGGACCATCAGCACATCAGGCGTGTACCTCCCGCCGGCAGCGATGCCAGCCAACAATGTCGTGTCGATCACTGCGGTCAGTGTTGCCTCTGCCAGTGCGTCCGGCTCGGCGCAGCTGAGTATCTACAATCCTGTTCCTGTTGTATCCGGCGCCACCGCTTCGCTTGTCAGCGGCACAAGCTACGCTCTCGACGTGGAGGGCGCGAGCTTTGTGAACGGCGCGCAGATTATGGCAGCCGGCAGCGCTGTGGCCACCACCTTTGTCTCTTCGACTGACTTGCAGGCGACGGTGACCATTCCCAGCGGCACGACTTCGCTTGGTGTTGTTGTCACCAATCCCAACCCCGGCAGCGCGAACTCCTCATCTGTGAATGCGCAGATACTGCAGGCTACGGTCTCCTCTGCGGCCCGCCTGCTGGACCAGGCGACCTTTGGGCCGACGCTGTCTGACATCGCGACCGTCCAGCAGCTTGGGCTCTCGGGATATATTCATCAGCAATTTGCAACTCCGGCGACGCTGCTGCCGGACATTCCGGCCACTCTTCCCGCACTGTGCTCCGCTAACAACTCGCCCACGCCTTGCGAAGAGTCCGAGTGGTGGCAGACCGCGCTTACCGGGCCTGACCAGCTGCGCCAGCGCGTGGCCTTTGCGCTGAGCGAGCTTTTTGTCATCTCCAGCGACAGCGATAATGCGCGCACCATCACTTACTACCACAACATGCTGGCGCAGGATGCCTTCACGAATTTCTCCACCATCATGCATGATGTGTCGCTCTCGCCCGGCATGGGAGCGTATCTCAACATGCTGAACAGCGCGAAGGCGCCCGCAGGCCAGATTGCGAATGAGAACTATCCGCGCGAGTTGATGCAGCTGTTCACCATTGGCCTGGTGATGCTTAACCAGGATGGCACGCCGCAGCTTGATGGCAATGGCAACACCATCCCCACCTACACGCAGGACCAGGTGCAGGCCTTTGCGCGGGCTTACACCGGCTGGACCTACGCGACTGCCACCGGGGGCTCACCGACAAAATTTCCGAACAAGACCGCCAACTACTTCGCTCCGATGGCGCCGGTGGAGAGTTATCACGATACGACCGCGAAAATTCTGCTGAACGGAACCACGCTTCCCGCAGGGCAGACGGCGGAGCAGGACCTGGCTGGAGCGCTGGCGAATATCTTCGCGCACTCCAACGTCGGCCCCTTCGTCTGCAAGCAGCTCATTCAGCACCTTGTGACGAGCACGCCCAGCGCGGCGTATGTTGCGCGGGTCGCCGCGGTCTTTGCCAACAACGGCAGCGGCGTGCGCGGGGACATGCAGGCGGTGATCTCCGCGATTCTGCTGGACCAGGAAGCGCGCGCGGGCGATAGCAATGCCTCCTTCGATGGAGGTCACCTGCGCGAGCCGATCCTGTGGATCACGGACGCGCTGCGCGGCCTGGGCTTCACGAACACGAGCAGCACGGGCTCCTATTACGCGCTGTCCAATCAATCGAGCCAGCTGAATGAACAGCCCTATCGCTCCGGGAGCGTCTTCAACTTCTTCCCGCCGAGCTACGTCATCCCTCAGACCACGTTGAATGCGCCTGAGTTTGACCTGGAGAACACTGCCAGCGCCATCCTGCGCCTCACGCTGGCCAACACCATCGTTTACAACAAGATCTCCGGCTTCAACATCGACCTGAGCGCGACCAGTACGCTGGGCAAGCTGGCCGCTGCCAGTCCCGCGTCCCTGGTGGATACCCTCGGCGTCACCTTCATGCATGGCCAGATGCCGGCGCAGATGCGCACGGACATCATCAACACCATCACCCCTCTGACCGACGCAGGCCAGCGCACGCGCGTAGCCGTGTATCTCGTTCTCACTTCATCGCAGTACAAGGTCATGCATTAGCCCCGGAGAATATCCATGAGAGCCAACCGCCGCAGCTTCATCAAATACGCATCGCTCGCCGCCGCAGGCAATGCCGCGGGCCTACGCCCCTTCGGCATGCTGAACGCTCTCGCTCAAGGCACTACGGACTACAAAGCGCTTGTGTGTGTTTTTCTCTACGGCGGCAATGACGCCAACAACATGCTGATCCCGTTCGATACCACGGGCTACAACAACTATTCGACGCTTCGCGGTCCTCTGGCCCTGGCGCAAAATACGCTGCTGCAGCTTGCTCCCACGCCGAACTTCGCGCTGAACCCGAATCTTCCTGACATTCAGACGCTCTTCAACAACAAGAACGCTGCGCTGATCGCCAACGTGGGTACGCTCGTACAGCCGCTCACACGCAGCCAATACCTGGGCGGCCAGACAGCGCCGACCAATCTCTTTTCGCATCCGGACCAGCAACTGGAGTGGCAGAACGCCGCTGCCAGCGCGGCCACTCCTACGGGGTGGGCGGGACGCATCGCGGACTCGCTCGGTGCGAGCTATAACCAGTCCGCCTCCATTCCCATGATCACGTCGGTTGCCGGGGACACTCTTTTCTGCAACGGTTCAGCCACCACTCCGGTCTCGGTCTCGCCCGGCAATCTCTCGGGAGCAACGTGCTCAGAGGGGTCGACCGAGTGTGCCGCACAACAGGCGTCCGCACAGGCGCTGCTTACCTTCAACTCCGGCATCTCACTGGTGCAGGCCGACGACACGATCACCACCAACGCCTATACCTATGCCAAGACCCTATCTGATGCGGTGCAGTCCATCACGCCGCTGAAGACTGTCTTTCCTGCCGCCAATGGGCTCGCTGCGCAGCTACAGCAGATTGCGCAGATTATCCAGGTGCGTGCCGCCCTTGGCGTGCAGCGGCAGATATTCTTCGCCGGCATCGGCAACTTCGACACCCATGCCGACCAGCTCACGCTGCAGAGCACGCTGCTTGCCGGGATCTCTCCGGCGCTCGCTGCCTTCTACGCGGCCACGCAGGAGCTGGGCGTGCAGAACAACGTCACTACCTTCACCATGTCCGATTTCAGCCGGACCTTCCAGCCGAACTCCAACAATGGAAGCGACCACGCATGGGGTTCACACCATATCGTCATCGGCGGTGCGGTGAAAGGCGGGCAGATGTATGGGACTTTCCCCACCCTGGCCCTCGGCGGACCGGATGATTCGGGCTCCAATGGCCGCTGGCTCCCTTCCACCGCAAGCGTCCAGTATGCCGCGACGCTTGCGCAGTGGTTCGGGGTGAGCACAGGCCAGCTCGCCACGGTCTTTCCTAACATCGGCAGCTTCAGCTCAAACAACCTCGGATTTGTCTAGGGATTGCATTGGCCTGCCGGATCTGGCCGCGAGCGAGCTCTCATGTCTGCCCGGCGATGGGCGACTTTGTGCTGCTTATCGCTGAGGATCACGTCCGTGGCGGCAGGAGATTGACAAGGGCGGTTGAGGGATTTCTACTTGGGCCATTCTTTTTATGATGACCGCTGGGCGTGGCTACGGGAACCGCGCGGGGCGGGAGGAGTCTTGTGATGATGCTGAATGTGGTGCGGCGCGGCGCGGTTTCGGTGATGAGTTTGGCCTTGCTGGCTGGGTTTGCGGGCGTGAGTGCGCGGGCGCAGCAGACGACGATTACGGCTACGGTTTATAACTCGCATTTTCCTGAGGCGGCGAAGGGCGGTGAGGCCTGGAACGGCGTCAGCGTGGCCAGCAATGGCAATGTGTACTACGTGCTGGATTCGCCCGCGGCCGACCTGCCGGCGATTATGTACGAGTACAACCCGAAGACGAAGACGGTGAGCAAGGTTGCCGACCTGAACGAGGCGGTGGGGCAGAAGCCGGGCGCGATTGTGCAGGGTAAGAGCCATGTGACGTTTGTGGAGGACAATGGCAAGCTGTACTTCAGCACGCACCTGGGCTACTACCAGACGACGTCGGGTGTGGAAGGGATGCCGACGCCGCCTCCGGGGATGACGCAGTATCCGGGTGGGCACTTCGTTTCGTACGACCTGAAGACGAAGAAGTTTGAGGACCTGGGACTTTCGCCGGGCGAGGGCATCATCACCTTCGCGATGGATAAGCAGCGGCAGCGGCTGTATGGGATCACGTGGCCGACCGGGTACTTTCTGCGGCTGGACCTGAAGACCAAGGAGCTGAAGAACCTGGGGACGCAGTTCCACAAGGGTGAGATTGGGAAGCTGGGCGATGATTACCGGTCGATCTGCCGCAGGATTATTGTGGACCCGCGGAATGGGTCGGCTTACTTCACCACGGGCGAGGGGACGATCTTCAAGTACAGCTATGCGAGCGACGCAATTGCGGCTGTGCCGGGTGTGAGCCTGAAGAAGGACTACTTCGGGCAGATGGACCCGACGCAGCATGGGATGGCTTATAACTGGCGTTCGGCGCAGTGGGACCCGGTGCATAACGTGATCTATGGCATCAACGGGCGCACGAGCTACCTGTTCAAGTTCGACCCGGACAAGAACACGGTGGAGGTGCTGGACCGGATTGCTTCGGAGCCTTCCAAGCAGACCGGAATGTATGACCGGTTTGAGTATGGGTATATGGGCTTCAACTGGGGCCCGGACGGACATACGCTGTACTACCTGACGGGCGCGCCGCTTCCGCCGAAGCCACCGGTGCCGGGACAGCCTGCTCCGCGACGTGCGGGTGAGGGAGCACACCTGGTGACGTATGACACGGCCAATGGGAAGTATGTGGACCATGGGTTGATCATGCTGGACAACGGGACGCCTTCGACTGCTCCGCAGGGGATTGCGATTGCGGCGGATGGCACGGTGTACACGATGGTGTATGTGACCCGCGACGGCAAGCGGAATATCGAACTGATTAGTTTGCACCCGTAGGGCCGAGGCAGCGAAGGCACAGATGAGGGTCCTGGATTGGGTGGTGCTCGGCGGGTACTTTGCGCTCATGCTGGGCGTGGGCACGTGGGCGCGCAAGAAGGTGAAGACAGCGGGGGACTTCTTCACTGCAGGCGGCGCGATGCCGTGGTGGCTGTCGGGGATCTCGCACCACATGTCGGGGTACAGCGCGGCGGTGTTTGTGGGCTATGCCGCGATTGCTTACACGTATGGCCTGACAATCTATGTGTGGTGGGCGAGCTCAATTGGGATTGCGATCCTGCTGGGGTCGCGGACGTTTGCGCCGCGATGGGCGCGGATGCGGATGCGGATGGGTGTGATCTCGCCGCTGGAGTACCTCGCGACCAGGTATGACCTGCCGACGCAGCAGCTGCTGGCGTGGAGCGGGGCGGCGCTGAAGGTGTTTGATGTGGGTGCGAAGTGGAGCGCCTCGGCGATTCTGCTGCATGCGTTTGCCGGCGTGCCGATTGCGTGGGGCGTGATGCTGACGGGCGGCGTGACGCTTTGCTACTCGGTGGTGGGCGGACTGTGGGCGGATGCGCTGACGGATCTGAGCCAGTTTGTGATCCAGATGATTGCGGGACTGGCGATGCTGGTGGCGGTGCTGCATCGGCTGGGCGGGGTGTCGGCTTTGTGGACGATATGGGGAGCGCTGCCGGCGAGTCATCATCATCCGTTTGCGGGGGACTACACGGCTTTGTTTGCGGGGATGTACTTCTTTGTGAATGTGCTCTCGTATAACGGCGGGACGTGGAGCATGGCGCAGCGGTTTATTGCGGCTCCCGCGGGGCCTGAGGCTCGGAAGGCGGCGCGGCTTTCGGGCGCGCTGTACCTGGTGTGGCCGGTGGTGCTGTTCTACCCGATGTGGGCTTCGCCGCTCATCTTTCCGCACCTTGCCGATCCTTCGCAGAGCTATGCGCTGATGACGCAGACGCTGCTGCCGCCGGGGTTGATTGGGCTGGTGCTGGCGGGGCTGTTCGCGCATACGATGGCGATGACGTCGTCAGACGCGAACGCCATCAGCGCGGTGATTGTGCGTGACATTGTGCCTGCGCTGCGCGGCGGCGTGCGGCCTTCGGATAAGGCGCAGCTGCTGCTGGGGCGGGTATCGACGTTCTGCTTCCTGGCGTTGAGCATGGGGATTGCGCTGATGGCGGCGAACTTTGGCGGGATCATTGGGCTGCTGATCCTCTGGTATGGCGCGCTGGTAGGGCCGATTGCGATTCCGATGATGCTGGGGATGCTGCGGGTGTTCCGGCGGAGCGGGCCGCTGGCGGCGATTGCTTCGTGGTGCGTTGGCGTTGCTGTTTTTGGTGCGCTGCGGGTCTGGCCGCCGGTGGGGTGGCTGCCGTTAGGGCATAAGGACTGGTCGTACGCGATGATGGTGAATCTGCCGGTTCTGGCGGCGTTTGTGACGTATGTTGTGGTGGGACTGGTGGCTCCGCGGCGGAGTGAGCGGGCGGATACGCTGGTGAGTGTGTTGTCGGAGGAAGGCTAGTGGACGTGAAGATCGCGGAGACGCGGGCGGAGATGGGCGCGATGGCGGCTGCGGAGATTGCGGCGGCGCTGCGCGCGAAGCTGGAGGAGCAGGGCGGAGTGCGCGTGGTGTTTGCCGCGGCGCCGAGCCAGAGCGAGATGCTGCGCGCTTTGATTGCGGAGCCGGGAATTGACTGGGCGCGGGTGACGGCGTTCCACATGGATGAGTACATCGGGCTGAGCGAGGACGCTCCGCAGCGTTTTGGGCTTTGGTTGCGGCGCGAGATCTTCGACCTGGTGCCGCTGAAGTATCACCTGCTGGATCCGGGCGAAGATGCGGAGGCGCGTTGCGCGCAGTATGCTTCGCTGCTGGCGGCGGGGGCGATTGATTTTGTGCTGCTGGGTGTGGGGATGAATGGGCATCTGGCGTTCAACGACCCCCCGGCGGACCTGCATGACCCGGCGATGGTGAAGGTGGTGGAGCTGGATGAGCTTTGCCGGACTCAGCAGGTGGAGGATGGCTGCTTTGCGGCGTTGGAGCTGGTGCCGCGGCAGGCGGTGACGTTGACGGTGCCGGCGCTGCTGCGCGGGGAGCGGATGTTCTGCTGCGTGCCGGGCAAGCTGAAGGCGCAGGCGGTGCGGGCGATGATGCAGGAGCCGGTGAGCGGGGAGTGTCCGGCGACGGCGCTGCGGGAGCATCCTGCCTGCACGGTTTATCTGGACCGGGACTCGGCGGCGCTGCTTTAGGCGGCGTTGGCTGTGTCTGCGGATACTCCCCCTCCCCCCCTGAAGTATGTAAAGTACGGCGGAATAAGGACTTAGGTTTGGACTTCGGTCCAGCGAGTCAGCGGGTCAGGAAGTCAACAAGCTGGGAAGTCAACGAGCTGGGGAGTCAACAAGCTGGGGAGTCAACAAGCCGGGTAGTCAACAAGCTGGGGAGTCAGCCTTGCGGCGCACT
>Ga0206933_1100_pt1 | contig 17195 bp, 12 predicted proteins | sample Alteio_BWOrgHeat_15_FD_152937 | JGI IMG/M metagenome (GOLD analysis project Ga0206933, IMG submission 152937) | Enriched cells from forest soil in Barre Woods Harvard Forest LTER site, Petersham, Massachusetts, United States -... | ecosystem: Environmental > Terrestrial > Soil > Temperate forest >... | reverse complement strand
TCCGGAGATGCTGCCGGCAAATGTGGCGGGCGAGGTGACGGCGCTGGTGAATAGCTGCGGGGCGCTGGGGTCGTTTGTGGGGAGTTTGCTGGTGGGCGTGCTGCAGGCGCGGACAGGGAGTTCGCGGGCGGGTTTTCTGCTGATGTCGGTGGCGCTGATTGCTGCTGGCGGGATGGTCCTTTGTCTGCGGGCTGCGGGCGGCGATAATCAGGCAGAGAGACTTCAGGAGGCAGCGCAGCGATGAACCGTTTTCACAAGGCGATTGCAGAGGCCGGCGGCAAGCCCGTGCTGGGCGCGGCGGTGTATACGTATGACCCGGTGTTTGTTGAAGTAGCGGCGCGCATGGGTTTCAAGGCGCTGTGGATTGAGCTGGAGCATGCGGCGATTACGATTGCACAGGCGGCAGACCTTTGCAGGATGGTGGCGGGGACAGGGATGCTGACGATGATCCGCATACCGGATGCACGGCGCGAGACGATTCTGAAAGCCGCGGAGTGCGGGCCGGACATTCTGGATCTCGCGATGGCGAATACGCCGCAGGATATGGCGGACCTGGTTCGCTACGCGCGGTACTATCCGCAGGGAGAGCGCGGGTTGTGGACGGGGTCGCGTGCGATCCACTACAGCGCGGTGGAGAGCGTGGCGGCGGAGATTGGCAAGGTGAATGAAGACCTGGCGCTGCTGGCTCAGATTGAGACGGTGGAGGCGCTGGAACGCGTGGATGAGCTGGCGGCTGCTCCCGATGTGGACATCTTTATTGGGCCGGCGGACCTGTCTTCGAGCCTGGGCGTGCCGTGGAAGACGAATGATGCGAAGGTGCTGGACGCAGCGGCAAAGATTGTGGCCGCGGCGCGGAAGCATGGCAAGAAGGTGGCGACTTCGTGCGGGCCGGCGGACTTTATTCACTGGACGCGGCTGGGGGTGGACCTGCTGTTCTGCACCAACGACATTACGTGCATGCGCGTGGGTGCGGGTGTGGCGCTGAAGGCGGCTGCCGAGGCGATTGAACAAGCGGCGAGCGAGAAGAAGTAGCCGAAGTTTGGTTGTATAAGGAGCGGGCGATGAATCGGATTCAGAGGCCGGGGCGGCGTTCTTTTCTTTCTTCACTGGGTGCGGCCGCGGCTGGTTTGTTCAGTGCTGGCAGGTTGGGTGCGGCTACGGCCAAGGCCGCTGCGGTGAAGCCGGATGGTGATCCGATTGTTGCGATCAAGAGTGGGCTGGGGTCTACCGGGAATATTTATGCCGAGCTGGGGCTGACGCCCATTATCAACATTGAAGGCACAATCAGCATTATTGGCAACACACTGATGAAGCCCGAGGTGATGGAGGCGATGCGCCAGGGCAATGAGCATTTTGTGATGCTCAACGAACTGGAGGTAGCGGCGGGGCAGTTTATTGCGAAGCTGTGCAAGTCGCCGGCGGGGTATACGGGGCTGGTGACGGCGGGGTCGGCGGCGTCGATGGTGGTGAGCTATGCGGCGATGATGACGGAGGACCTGGAGTCGCGGCTGGAGGCGGTGCCGGATGTGACGGGGTTTCCGCGGACCGAGGTGATTGTGCAGCGGCAGGACAGCTATCCGTTTGAGCACCAGATACGGCAGACGGGCGCGAAGCTGGTGGTGGTGTCGAGCCGCGACGAGATGCTGGCGGCGATCCATCCGCGGACGGTGGCGATTCACTATTGCGCGCAGTCGCATCGCGGGCCGGTGAGCCGCGAGGAGGTGGTGTCGATTGCGAAGCAGCATGGCATCTACTCGTTCTGCGATGGGGGCGGCTCGACGGACCTGCCGCCGAAGTCAAACCTTTGGGAGTATCCGGCGGTGGGGTTTGACATGGTTTGCTTTGGCGGCGGCAAGGACGTGAGCGGGCCGGCGGCTACGGGGATTCTGATTGGCAAAGAAGAGCTGATCCGGTGGGCGCAGCTGAATATGAGTCCACAGGAAAACCGGATTGGGCGCGTCTCGAAGGTGGGCAAGGAGGAGATCTGCGCGGTGCTGAAGGCGCTGGAGCTCTTTGTGAACCAGGATGAAGACGCGACGCTGCGGGTATATGACGGGCGGGCGCAGGTGGTGACCGATGCGCTGAAGAAGTTTGGTGTGACGGCGCTGCCGCGGACGGGCAAGTTTGGGGAGTCACTGCGCTATACGTGGCAGTGGGACGCGGCGAAGATCAACCTGACAACGACGCAGATACATGATGCGCTGGCGGCGACGCGGCCGGTGGCCATTGGGTACATGCTGCCGGCGAATTATTCGGCTTCGCAGGGGATGCGCGGACGACCTGATCCGGGCGCGCCCGCTCCGCGGCCGGCTGTACCGCGTAAGGGGAACAATACGTTCTCGTTCAATCCCTGGGTGTTGAAGGAAGACGAGGTAAACGTGGTGGCGGCGCGGCTGGCGCAGATCTTTGCCGCGGCGGTGGTGAAGGGATGATTTTCGACGCGGGGCGGTTTCGGGTAGGATTTGTGTATGGAGGATGTTGCGATGAGTGAGTCACACGGGCATGAGTCGGTGAGCTGGGTGGATAAGTACTGGCAGGTTTTGTTGATCGGGTTTGGATTGACGTTTGTTGCGATTCTGGTTTCGTTCAAGCCGGTTATTTAATTTTTTTGGTGTCTGGATGAGGCATGGCTGCGGCCGTGCCTCATCTGTTTTGCGGCCTAGTTGGCCGTGGGCTGGCGGTTGATGTTGTCGATGACGATGATCTTTGCCGGGACCTTGGCGGGTTGGAGGCGCAGCCCGAGCTGCTCGCGCAACGCGGTGGTGAGGGACGAGGGAAGGTTGTCGACGTCCGTGCCGTATTGCTTGTCATATTGCCGCCGCGTGGCCAGCGTGGCCTCGTCGGACGGTTGCCACATCAGTTTGTAGGTATAGACGCCGGTGAGGTGGGTGGAATCGACGACGGGCTTCTGCAGTGCGTCGCCCAATGCCTTGGCGAGTTCTGAGATCGGCAGATCGTTGCCGCTGATCAATCCGTTGCCACCGCTCGAGCCGGGGCCGTGCAGGCGGTCGAGGATGCCGGAAGGTTGGAGGAGGATCTTTTTGTCAGGGACGAGTTCGAAGCCGGCGACGGTCTGGGGCTCCTCATGCCACTTGAGGTCGAAGCGCTTGATGAGGAGAGACTTCATCATCTCAGGGCGGGCGTTCTGGTCGAGCGGAGTGTTGGGGAGTTTTGCTTCGAGGTCGAACCTTGCGGAGTCGAGCCACGCGGGCGCCTTGAGGGCGTAGTCGCGGACGGAGAGGCCAAGCATGATCCACTGTTTGAGCGGCGTATTCGACAGGCGAAATGTGCCGCCGGGACCACCGAATGAAGTCGACGACATGCCGGGCATCTGCGGGTTGCCGGGTTTGATGGCGGCTGCTTCAAATTGCCTTGGCTGTTGCGCGATTGCGATGTTCGCTGAGAGGGCGAAGATTGCGATGGCGAGACGGCGCAGCAGGAGTTGGGCCTTCGTCTTGGATGGCATGTTCAGACGATACGTGGGAAGGGTGCTGATGGTTCCGGAGATATAGCGCGCTGCTAGTCGGTCGCGGGTGGGAGGCCGAGGAGTTGCGCTACGACGGTGTGGCTTTTTTCGGCGGCTTCTGTGCGGGTGGTGGCGTGGATGGGTTCTGCGGCGAAGCGGATCTCGGCGGTGACGTTGCGCAGGCTCAGGAAGCGCAGCATGTGCGGGGCCAGGGTCTGTTCGCCGACCCAGCAGATGAGGTCGGCAACACCGTCGCTGCGACCGTTGATGCGGTAGATGAGCGCGGCGGGCCAGATGGACGCGGCGGTCTCGATTGCGGGCTGAAAGAGCGAGGGGTGAAAGCGGAGGAGGGTGTTGCCGTCAGAGGTGGTGCCTTCAGGGAAGAAGGTGACGGGGATGCCCTGCTGCAAGGCTGCGGCTGCTGCGGCGTTGGCGGGCGCGAGCGAGGTGCGCTTACCGCGGTCGATGTAGATGCTGCCGGCGAGACGCGTGAGCAGACCGATGAGCGGCCAGGAGCGGACCTCGATCTTGGAGATGAAGACGCCGTCGAGCGCGGCGCCGTAGGTGATGATATCGATGTAGCTGAGGTGGTTGCCGACGATGACGCCCTGCGTGGGTGGAGTGCCGGTAATGGTGAGCGGGATACCGAGGGCGCCGAGCGCGCGCCTGCTCCAGATGGCGCGCCGCCGCGAACGGGTGCGGAGGTCTGAGCCCGGGGTGAGGAGAAAGTGGACGTCGGCGGCGAGGACGATGCCAGAGAGCAGCAGAGCTCGCCAGACGCCACGCAGGAAGTCGCGTGGAGATGAATCAGTCACAGAATCTGCGTGCAACCCTCGGATGAAGAGTATCAAGGTTGATGAGGGTTAAGTAATCAATGGTGCGGAAGTCGCGATCGATGGCGGGTGGGCCGCAGATGCGCGCGCCGAGGGCGAGATAGGCGCGGAGGAGGCGCGGGACTTCGGTTGCGGGTAGCGGCTCCGTGACCGGAGGTAGCGCGTAGCGTGCGGTGGGGAGAGTTTGCAGCGCGGGTTCGGCGAGGCATGGGAGAAGCTGCTGGTAAAGTGCATGGCCTTCGAGCGGGTCCTGCGAGGTGAGTGAGCAGCAGCCGATGAGGTAGCTGGCGTTGTGCTGACGTGCGTACTGGACGATGCCCTTCCAGAGGAGGTTGAGGACTTCGGAGGAGCGGTGGTCGCGGTGGACACAGGCGCGGCCGAGCTCGACCGTGCGTGAGCGGATGTGCTCGAAGGGGGCGAAGTCGAACTCCTGCTCGGAGTAGTAGCCGAGGTTGCTGGCGGCGTTGTCTCCGGGCTGGAGGCGGTAGGTGCCGACGACGACGCCGGAGGTTGCGTGCTCGACGATGAGGTGATCGCAGACGGCGTCGAAGGCGTCGGTGTCGTAGCCGTCAATGTAGGCAGACTCGAGGCCTTCGTTGAGCTCAAGGTTGAAGACAAGAAAGCGGAGGCGGCAGGCGGCGAGGCGGTCGGCTTCGGTGGATGCGAGGCGCGCGCGGTAGGTGGTGCGAGGTTCGTGGGGAGTGTGCGCGATAGGAAGTTGCAGCGCGAGCGGCCGTGGTTCCACTAGTACATGTGATTCCGCCAACATAAGGGCAGTGTGCGGAGGTTGCGCGAATAGCGGTTGATTGCGGGGTAAATAATGCGTAAATGAAAGGAGAGAACATACCATGCAAACACGGTGTTACATTGCTGAGGCAAGGCAGCAGAGAGAAAGTGGGGGCGACTGGCGGGCTGGCCGGATAGTCTTGAAGTGAAGCGGCATAAGGAGATGAGACAGCGCAGATGGCCAAGAGCAGGACAGTGAAGCAGCCGGCGGAGCGGTTCAAGGTGCAGCCGGTGCGGAAGAGTTCGATCAGCGACGTGATTGTGCAGCAGATTATTACGCTGATCTCCAACGGTGACGTGAAGGCCGGCGAGCGCCTGCCGACGGAGCGCGAGCTATGTAAGAAGTTCGGCGCGGGACGGTCCAGCGTGCGCGAGGCGCTACGGTGTCTTTCCATCATGGGGATATTGAGGGCGAAGGTGGGCGAGGGCACGTCTGTCGCGATGGACGGCAGCAAGTTTATGGAGACGGTGCTGGAGTGGCGCATCGTGACCGAGCAGCCGGACATTGAAAACCTGATGGAGGTGCGTATTGCGCTCGAAGGCGTCGGTGCAGCGCGCGCGGCACGGCACAGGAGCGCGGCGAACCTGGAGCAGTTGAGCGGGTTGCTGGAAAAGATGGAGGGCTCGGTGGACAACGCGAAGCGGTTTGCCGAGCATGATTTGAACTTTCACCTGGAGCTGGCGCGGGCGTCAGAGAATGGGTTGATCTTCGACCTGATCTCGATGGTGCGCGGGCAACTGGAGCGGACGATCGCGAAGATACTGCTGCTGCCGCAGGAGATACCGGCTTCGCTGAAGGAGCACAAGGCGATCTTTGACGCGGTGAAGAAGGGTAACCCGGAGGCCGCGCGCGAGGCCGTGCAGGTACACCTGCACTCCACGGTGAAGCGCTATCGCAAAGCGACGGGGAGTTCCGCGAGGACGTAGAAGTGTCCGGGTTTGAACAGGAAATGACGGGCCTTTGCTGAAGTGGTAGTTAAGGTTTAGCTGCGTCTTTACTGTATTTCGCACTATTTCGCTTGTTCGTCTCTGTAACGCGCTGGTTAACTCTCCCTCACCAGTTGTTCATACTGCGGAGGCAGAACCATGGCGCGTCGCTCGTACCTTGCATCTCTTTTACTTTGTATTTTGTTTATGGTCCCGTCGCTGTGGGCAGATGTGACTGGAGGCGTCTCCGGGTTTGTGCGCGATGCGACGGGCGCAGCGGTGCCCAATGCGCCGGTCACCATCACTGAGGTGACGACGAACGAGACACACCGCACGACGAGCGGCGCGGATGGACGCTATACCTTCCTGGACCTGGTACCGGGGCGGTACAAGATTGTGGTGTCAGCGACCGGATTCAAGGCGGCGAGCATCGACAATATCGACCTGAAGGTGAACGACGAGCTGCGTTTTGATGTGGCGCTGGCTGTAGGCGGAGTGGACCAGACGGTGTCCGTCGAAGCGAATGCGCTGCAGGTGCAGACGGCGAACACGTCGCTGGGCGGCACGGTGGAGTCAAAGGAGATGCTGGCGCTGCCGTTGAACGGTCGCAGCTACCTTGACCTGCTGGGACTGCAGGCAGGCGTGGCTCCGCGCAGCACGGTGGCGGCGACAGACAGGCCCGTCGACGGCAGCGTGCTCGCTGGCGGTAATGTGTCGGTGAACGGCATGCCTGAGTATGCGAATGCGTTCCTGGTGAACGGCGGCGATGTGAGCGAGACCAAGAACAACGGCGCCGGGTTGATCCCCAACATCGATTCGATTGCAGAGTTCCGGCTGATCACGAATGGCTACAGCGCGGAGTACGGTAAGTTTACCGGCGCGATTACCAATACGATTACCAAGTCCGGCAGCAACTCGCTGCATGGCGATGCATTTGAGTTCTATCGCAACGATGCGATGGATGCGCGCGGCTACTTCGACCCGACCAAGGCGGCGTTGAAGCGGCACCAGTTTGGCTATGCTGTGGGCGGACCGATCTGGCGCGACCGGCTGTTCTGGTTCTCGGACTACCAGGGGACGTTGCAGACCTCCGGCGCGAGCACGGGGCTGCAGAACGTTGCGAGCAATGCACAGCGCGGCGGCACATTTTCCCCGGCTGCGTTTGGCACCAAGACTGTGACCGGTACTTACTGGGCGCAGGTACTCTCCAACCGGCTAGGCTACACAGTGACCAATGGGGAGCTGTACAGCTCGCCGACCTGCGTCAATAACACGCAGTGCGTGTTTCCCAACGGCGTGATTCCGACTGCGGGCTTTGACGTGGCCGCGGTGGACGAGCTGCAGTTTGTGCCGGTGGCGAACCAGCCCAACGGCACCCAATATGCCAACTCGAGCCTGAACAATTCCATTACCGATAACAAGATTGGCGAGCGCATTGACTTGCAGAACCACAGGACGGGGAACTGGTCCTTCTACTATCACTACGACAACACGGCGGCGCTGAACCAGTTTGCGGCGGGCTTTGTTCCGGGTTTTGCGACGACGGAGCCTTCACGCGCGCAGATGTTCATGATGAGCAACACGCGGCCGATTGGGCCTTCCATGGTGAACGAGGCGCGGGCGACGTTCTTCCGCACGGCGGTGCAGACGGCGCAGCCTGTACCGGGCGCAGGAAACAACGCACCCGTCAGCAGCTTTGGCTTCGTTACCGGCACAGGGACGCTGGGCATCATTCCGTCGGGACCAGCGGGTTATCCGCAGTCTGCGCCGCCGGCTGCGTTCAGCAACCTTGGTATCTCGTTCGGCAACCCGCTGACGAACATGCATGCCGTGGACAACAACTACATGGCCAGCGACTCCTTCTCGAAGGTGGTGGGCAGCCAGTCGATGGTGATGGGCGGCGAGTTCCGCTACTACCAGCTGAATGTGCGCAACGTCTGCGCGCCGAACGGCACGTATACCTTTACCGGCGGCGAGACCGGCAATGACTTTGCCGATTTCCTTGTGGGTGCTCCGGGCACGTATGTGCAGTGCAGCGTGCAGCTGCTGGACAACCGCGCACGCTACGGCGCGCTGTTCTTCCAGGATGGATGGAAGGCGCGGCCGAACCTCACGCTGAACATGGGCCTGCGCTGGGACATCGCGGTGCCATGGTACGACGCGCACAGTCAGCTGAACACCTTCATCGCCGGTGAGCAATCGCAGCTGTTCCCGCTGGCTCCGCTGGGATATCTTGTGCCCGGCGACCCGAATGTGCCGGCGTCGATCTCACCGACGGAGTGGAACCGCTTTGCGCCGCGCTTTGGACTGGCGTACTCGCCTTCCGCAAGCAGCGGGTTGATGGGTAAGCTGATGGGCGGTCCGGGCAAGAGCAGCATTCGCGGATCGTACGGTATTTACTACCTGGGCGCTTCGGACTCGAACAACTTCGGCGTGATTGGTTCGGCTCCGTGGGGCCTTTACTGGACCAGCCTGGCGCAGACGATGATGGATACGCCCTTTCAGACGCGCGCGACCGGCGCATCGCAGACGCAGCGCTTCCCTTTCACCGCCCCGGTTGCGGGTGCGGCTTCGAACGCGCATCTTGACTTCTCGGTGTATGAGCCTGTGGTGGGCCCCGGCCTGAACACGCATAATGAGCTGGCCTACGCGGAGCACTACAACTTATCCATCCAGCGACAGCTGACAGGATCGACGGTGCTGACGATAGCGTATACCGGGACGCAAGGGCATCACCTGCAGGGCGACCTGAACATCAACCCCGGCAACCAGGCGCTGTGTCTGCAATTGAGCGCTACCGCCAATCTTGCGCCGGGTTCGCCGGCATGCGGCCCCAACAACGAGAAGCAGGTGTTCACGCAGAGCAACGGCAACGTGGTGTATGGCTCGCTGCAGGGCATGGGAAACCAGGCGCTGGGCAAAGTGGCGTTCGGCAAGGTGCATCTCTACAGCAACATCTCCAACTCCAACTACAACGGACTGCAGATGACGCTGGAGCATCGCGCACGCAGCCTCTCGTTCTTGACGGCGTATACGTATTCCAAGTCGATCGACAACCAGAACACGCCGTTCTACCCATCGAACCTGCGCTACAACCGTGCGCCTTCACCGTGGGACCTGCGGCATAACTTTGTGGCCAGCTACTCGTACACGCTGCCGTTGAACCATGGCAGCCTGCCGAAGCGGTTGACGGAGGGCTGGACCATCAGCGGTATCACGCGCTTCGCTACGGGCTTCCCGGTAACGGTGAGCCAGTCGGGTGACGTGGCACTGACCGGCTTTGCGTTCGACTTCCCCAACGCCCTCGGGCCGGTGGTGAAGCAAAACCCGCGGCTGCCGGCCAACGGCAGCATCCCCAACCATGCATACATTCTGCCGGGAGCGTTCGGCAAGGAGAGCCCGGGCGTGGTGGGTAACTCGGGGCCGCGTCCTTTCTATGGGCCTGGCCTGATGAACACAGATGCGGGGATCTCAAAAAACCTGAAGATCAACGAGCGGTTCTCGGCGGCGTTTCGTGGAGAGTTCTTCAACATCTTCAATCATGCGAACTTCCTGAACCCCAATGGCAACATCGGCAGCAGCGCCTTTGGCACGGTCTCCACGGCGTCGGCTCCGCGTATTGGGCAGGTGAGTGTGAAGGTGCTGTTCTAAAGGACTGGGCGCGGCTCACGCGAGTGATACGCGTTCATGTGAAGGGTGTCGTAACGCAAACGGCAGTTTACTGACTATTCCTCCGGGGGAGAGCGAAAATGCTCTCCCCTCTCTTTTGGTTGCGGCGAAGAGGTGTCGGGAATCCGTGCGGAGGCGAATCAGGCTGGAGTTTCGTACATGGCCAGGTCGGCACGTACGGCGTGTGGGCCGAAGGCGTGCGCGTGGTGCAGACCGATGCTCTGGATGAGGGCCTGGAACTCCGGGCGGCGATGCAGCGCGGTGAAGCGCGGGTCCTGCACCAGCATGAAGAGCTTCATACTGCGCTCCTTGCAGGCGCGGCGGAGCCACTGCAGGGCGCGGGTCGAGTCGTTGAGCGCCACGTAGACGGCCGCGATGTCGTACGAGGGAGCGTGCGCGCCGGTGACGGTGAGGAGGTCGCGCAGGATCCTGCGGGCGGCGGCGCGGTCGCCGGATGCGGCGCAGGCGTGGGCTTTCATGGCGGCGACGCTGCGGTTGCCTCCGGTGAGTCGGAGTGTAGTGTCGTAGGCGCGCAGGGCCTCGGCGAAGTCGCCCTGCTGCACGAGGGCCTGGGCGCGGTACATGTGGGCCCAGACGAAGTTGGGGTCCATCTCGAGCGCGCTCTGGTAGTGAGTGATGGCGGCGTCAAAGCGGTGGGCGAGGTAGGCGGTGACGCCGGCCCAGACCTGGGTGATGAGCGAGGCTGGGTCAATCTCCAGCGCGCGGGTGATGGCGATGTGCGCGGCCTCATGCTGGCCCTTGGCGGCGAGAAGGTTGGCGTACCAGTGATAGGCAAGCATGTAGCGCGGGTTGCACTGGATGGCGCGGCGGTACTCGCGCTCGGCAGCGTCCCAGTCGCGGTCGAAGTGGAGATGGACGTCGGCGAGAGAGGCGTGGGCCTCGGCGAGGTGGGGGTCGAGCTCGGTGGCGCGGCGTGCGGCGCGGTAGGCCTCAGGCATGGCCACGGCCGCCTGTTCCATCTCGTAGAAGCAGAGGAGTGTGAGCGAGTCGGCGAGGCCGGAGTAAGGCAGCGCGAAGGATGGGTCTTCCTGGATGGCGGTGCGGAACCATGCGGCGGCCTTGCGCAGTCCGTCCTCATTGCGCTGGCCGCAGAGGTAGCGGCCCTTGAGGTAGGCCTCGCGCGCGGCGGCTTTGCCGGCCTGGGCAGCGTCGGGCGCGAGCGAGATGATCTTGAGCCAGAGGCACTGCGCGATCTGCTCAGCGATGGCGGAGAGGACGGTGCTGTCCGAGGTGGGAAGGAGATGGAAAGAACGCGACCACATGGCGGCGTGTGTCTGCGTGCAGGTAAGCGCTGCGGTGATGTCCAGGCCTTCGGGTGCGGCGTAGGTTTCGAGCTGCAGGAGGTAGTCGGCGTTGGAGGCTGTGCGCTGGATGCTCAGGCTGGAGTGCTCCAGCCGCTCGAGGAGGGTGATGGTTTCAGCGGCGATGCTGGCGCAGAGGGTGGCGGTCTCTTCTGAGGACGTGGCCTCGGGTGTTCTTATGGCGAGGCGGATGGGTTGGGGGTCGTGGTTGGCGGGGAGCGGTGTATCGCTGGCCGGTGTGCGGCGCGAGGCCTGACGCATGCCCCACTGCTCGATCTCCGAGCGGAAGGCGAAGACGGTGCCGAGCTGGTTGTGGTAATGCCGGTGGACGGGGAGGCCTTCTTTTTTCTCCCAGAGCTGGACGGTACGTACCTCGCGCTTGAGGTAGCTGGCAATTTCTTTCCAGGAGTCGAGGCGGTCGGGGCCGGCGCCGAGGCGCGTGGCCGGAGGAAGGGTCGAAGGTTTCGGGATGGGGTTGAGAATCACTTGGTCCGCCGATTGGTCTGACAATGAGACAAATTGGTCTCGGGTTGAAGATACTCCTGGAAATACACGCTTGCGAAGATAACCTGGGGGCCCGCGCCTCTCAATAGCCCGGTAGGCAAGAGATTACGACGGATTTCCTGCGGAATGCAAGCACGAAATGGTGCGAAATCCCGGGTTGAAACCGTTCGGTAACAGCCGATGCGGGGTAGTCTGTGGGAGATGCGGGAATTGCCCACAAACGTAGTCAGGACAGGGATTCGGCGGCCTGGGCCGAAGCGCGGACGGCTGTGCCTGCTGGCCCTGGCCGTGGCGCTGTTGCACTCTGCGGAGGCGAAAGTTGTAGAGGCGCAGGCTGGGGCGACGCAGAGTGGCTTGGCGCAGAGCGGGCAGGCCGGCGCGGGCGAGACTCCGCAGGAGCAGGAGGCCCGTTCACCGCAGGCGAAGATCAGCAACGGCCTGCTGCAGGTGACCTTCGACCTGCCGGATAAGGAGCGCGGCTACTATCGCGGCACGCGCTTTGACTGGTCGGGCGTGATTGCCGACCTGACCTTTGCCGGGCACCACTACTACGGGCCGTGGTACGTGCGCACCGATCCTTCGCTGCGGGACTACGTGTTTACTCCGGAGGGTGTCGTGACCGGGCTGGCGAGCTCCATCACCGGGCCGGTGGAAGAATTTCTGCGGGATGACGGCTCGGCGCTGGGGTATGCGCAGGCCAAGCCGGGCGGGACCTTTGTGAAGATTGGCGTGGGTGCGCTGCGCAGGCCGGATGGTGAGAAGTACAGCCCATACCGCATCTACGACATTGTGGATGGCGGGCGGTGGAAAGTGCAGGTCCGACGGGATGCGGTGACGTTTACGCAGCGGCTGGTGGATAAGGGCTCGGGCTACGGGTATCTCTACACCAAAACGGTGCGGCTGGTGGCGGGCCAGCCGAAGATGGTGATGGAGCACACGCTGACAAACCTGGGGCGGCTGGCGATTTCAACCCAGGTCTTCGACCACAACTTCGAGGTGCTGGACGGCCAGCCTATTGGCACGGATTTTACCGTGACGCTCCCCTTCCCTGCGTTCGCGACCAAGGCATACCACACGGAGTTTGGTGGGATTGACGGCAACCGGCTCTACTACACGAAGCAGCCGGGCGATAACGAGTCGTTCACGGTGCACATTGGCGGCTTTCGCAACACGGCGGCTGACAACGATATTCGCGTGGAGAACCAGCGGCTGGGCGCAGGAGTGAGAATCACGGGGGACCATCCGCTGCTGTCAGAGGAGGTGTGGTCGATTCGCTCGGTGATTGGCGCGGAGCCTTACCTGCAACTGGATGCCGCGCCCGGCGAGACGATCCACTGGAGCTACACGTACGTGTACTACACGCTTCCCGCAAAGAAATAGGACTTGCAGCCGTGACCGGGTTTCGCACCATTTCGCTTGTGACGGCGCGTGGCGGACATGTCTGATGCAAGCACTGAGGAACCTACTATGCTGACGGCCCTGCAGACAGAAGCTCCAACTGACGTAACTCCCGCAAACCACGATGTGATTCGCCAGGCGAAGATTGATCTGGCGGCGGCGCTGCGCATCACAGCGCAGCTTGGGCTGCATGAGGGGATATGCAACCACTTCAGCATGGCGGTGGCGCTGGAGGATGGCACGGATGCGTTTCTGTTGAACCCTCAGGGAGTGCACTGGCTGGATGTGGTTCCCGCGGACATTGTGACTGTGGATGGCAACGGCAACAAGGTGGATGGGCATCGCGATGTGGAGCCGACGGCGTTCTTTATTCATGGCTGCATTCACAAGGCAAAAAAACGCGCGCGCTGCGTGATGCACACGCACATGCCGTATGCCACGGCGTTGACGCTGCTGGAGGACGGAGAGCTGGAGTGGGTGAGCCAGAACTCGCTGCGCTATTACGGCCGCGTGGCGTATGACACGGAGTACGGCGGGCTGGCGCTCGATGAGATGGAGGGCGACCGCATCGTGAGCAAGCTGGCGGACGCGGATGTGATGTTCATGGCGAACCATGGCGTGCTGCTGTGCGGCGAGACCGTAGCGAACGTGTTTGACGACCTGTATTACCTGGAGCGCGCGTGCATGGTGCAGGTGTTGGCGCAGAGCACCGGCAAGCCGCTGCGGCGGATACAGGATTCCGTGGCGCGTATGACGGCGAAGCAGTTCGAGCAGGAGAGGCAGCAGTCGGCGATGCACTTTGAGGCGATGAAGCTGCGGCTGGAGCGGATGTCACCGGGATGGGCGGACTAGCGCGCTTCACTATCTATATATAGTCAGCGTTTTTTGCGGTCGATTCGGCAAGGCGAAGTCTCAGGTAGACTTTGGTGGGCCTTTGCTGCGCGTTTTTGTACAAGGAGAGACGATGGACATCGCATCGCTGCAGAAGCAGTTTGCCGGCGCGGACTTTCTGACCTTTGAAGAGATTAACGGGATTGTGCGTATGCAGGTGAAGACGCCGCAGGCTTCTGCCACGGTGTATCTGCAGGGAGCGCACCTTACGTCCTACGTGCCGGCGGGGTTTGCGGAGGTGATCCATCAAGGGCGCGGGACGAACTTCGGCGTGGGCCGGCCTGCGGGCGCGGGGATTCCGGTGGTATGGCCGTGGTTTGCGAATGACCACCAGTGGTTTTCCTTTGAGCCGAAGCGGGACCGCGTGAATGGGAAGCCGGCGGGGTCACACGGCTTTGCACGCACGCAGGAGTGGACGCTGACCTCTGCCACGCGCAAGGGCAAGGACGTAGAGCTGGTGCTGGAGCTGGGGCCGAACGAAGTGAGCCGGTTGATGGGCTTCGACAATTTTCACCTGACGATGACGTTCCTGATTGGACGCACGCTGACGCCGGCGCTGAAGGTGTTGAACCAGGACTCCAAGCCGCTCATCTACGAGGAAGACTTTCATCATTACTTCGCGGTGGGCGACATTCACGAGGTGAAGGTGAAGGGGCTGGAGCCAACGAGCTACATCGACAAGGTGGATGGCATGAAGGTAAAGCCCGCGAGCCATGCGCCGCTGAGCTTCACCGGCTTCGTGGACCGCATCTATGAAGACACGACGGCGGAGCTGGTGATTGTGGACGAGATGCTGAAGCGGCACCTACGGTTGAGGAAGAAGGGTTCGAATACAACAGTGGTGTGGAACCCGTGGGAGAACGCCAACAACCCTGCGAACTCGGAGTGGCATGAGTTTGTGGCGGTGGAGGTGGCCAACGCGGCGAAGAACACGGTCACGCTGCCGCCGGGCGAGAGCCGCACGATGGGCGTGGAAATTTCTGTAGAGAATGGGCTGGGCTAGTCTTTCGCAGGCTTCTGTGTGAGCGCGGTGATGATGCGGCGCAGCGGATTGCCTTTGCTGTGGAGCAGGAAGAGGAAGCGGCGCAGCAGGTCGTAAAGGAATGGTGGGAAGGGGAGCCAGTGGATCTCATGCGGGCGGCGCTGACCTACGGCCATGATGGTGCGCGTGCGTGAGAAGGTGAGCAGGCCTTCATCGCCATGGTAGCGGCCGAAGCCGCTGGCGTTGTTGCCGCCGAACGGGGCGTGAGGATTGCCGAGGGAGCGGATGGCGTCGTTGATGGAGGCGACGCCTGCGGGAAGGGCACGCGCGATGCGATTGGCTTGTTGTGTGTCACCAGTCCACACGCTGGCGCCGAGTGCTAGCGGTGAGACGCGTGCGAGGTTGAGGGCCTCGGCTTCGCCGGTGAAGGGCGTGATAGAGACGATGGGGCCGAAGTTTTCTTCGCGATAGAAGACGGAGTCGGCGGGGAGATCGGTAATGACGGTGGCGAGTCCGCTGGTGTGGATGGTGGCGCCGGATGCGACGAGTTCGGCGGATTTCAGTTGAATGCCTGAGAGGATGTCAGGCTGCGCGTGGCCGATGTCTGCGGTAGTGAGTTGGCCGATGCGGTCTAAAAAGGCGGGGAGGAATTGCGGGTAGATGGACTGCTCGACGTAGATGCGGCGTACGCCGACGCAGACCTGGCCGGAGTTGGAGAAGCAGCCATAGGCGAGGCCTTCGACGGTGCGCTTGAAGTTGCAGGAGGCGAAGACGAGCGCGGGGTCATTGCCGCCGAGCTCCATGACGCAAGGAATCATCAGCGCGGCGGCTTGCTGCTGGAGGAGCCTTCCGGCGCGGCTGCTACCGGTGAAGAAGAAGAGATCGGGGCGCGCTTCCAATAAAGATGCTGCCTGCTCAGGCGGCTCGCAGGAGACCTGGACCAGATGCTCGGGAAGAGCGGCTTCACGGCACAGTTCTGCGATGAGGGCGGCGACGCGCGGGGTGCGCTCACTGCATTTGAGCAGGACGGCGTTGCCGGCGAAGAGCGCGGTGAGCATAGGCACGGCGGCGAGCTGGAGCGGATAGTTCCACGGCGCGAAGATGAGGACTACACCGTGAGGCTCGTACACGCGGGTGAAGCGCGCACCGAAGTAAAGGAGTGGCGCGGGGATGCGGCGGTCGCGGAGCACACGCGGGGCGTGGCGCTGATAGAGGCGGAGGTGCTCCAGCGTGACCAGGACGTCGCCGGTGAGGGCGTCATGCCTGGGCTTGCCGGTCTCATCGGCGATGAGGCGGACGATCTCGCCGAGCCGGCGTGCGATGGCATGACGCAACGGACGCATGCGTCGTGCGCGCTCCATAGGCGTAAACGCGGCCCATGCGGCCTGGGCTTTCCGTGCCGCTTCTATGCGCTCGGCGGGTGAGGTCATGCGAGCTCCGCAGACTGGAATGGATTCGGGTTAAGGATGGGACATTTTTTGCAGAGACGATCTGAGAAGATAGACGCCGGCGCAAAGATCAGAAGGTCTTCCATAGCGGATTCGAAAAGGATAGCGTATGCATGGCGCGGCCCGCTCACGTGCGGGTTCGGATGTCGCCGAAGCCGGCTAGCAGCGCCGTTGCGGCAAACAGCAGGGTGTCGCCTACGTAGTTCACTCCTTCCACCGCGAGTGGGGTGTTGATCTCCGTTGCCAGAATTGGAACGTAGAAGAAGACCGTGAGCAGCAGAAGCAGGATGCCGCAGCAGCAGCGGCGAGATGGCTGGTGCGGCGGGCCATGAGTCCAATGCCTGCAGCGAGTAGGATTGTCCCGGCCAGGTAAGCCAGCAAGGCAGGTGCTGGCACCCATCCGGGCGTCATTTTTTCCAATGGAACGCCGGGAGCGAATCGTGGGTAGAGGAAGTGCTCCATCGCGTAGAACACGAAGGTACACCCTACGATAAAGCGGCCCAGTGTGATGAGCATTGTGCCTGTCGAGCGTCCGCGCGGCCACAGGCTGCCGGCGAGCACCATCACTCCGCCGGCGAAGGACGTTTCGCGCGTCACAAGGACCCAGAACAGCCGCGTATGCGTATGTTGCAAAAGATTGGGCAGGTGAAGGGTCGCGACAATCGTCAGGAACAACATTGCCAGAAGGCACGCCGTCCACCGCACATATCGCCACGCAATCAAGCTGATCGCCGCAGCCAGCAGAGCAGCGCCTACGAAGTAGGTCCAGAACAGCGGCTCCGGCAGCCAGCGAGGCACGATGCCTGACAGAACGCTCGCCATCAGAAAATGCTCCGCGGCGAAGATCGTCAATGCAACAGCCTCAAAGACAGGACCGAGCAACAGCACTTTGCCACTGCCGGAGACCGACGCGATCCGCGTTCGAGCAAGTAGCAAGCCTGCCAACAGCGCCACAGCGCCCGCTGCAAT
>Ga0206933_1099_pt1 | contig 17230 bp, 12 predicted proteins | sample Alteio_BWOrgHeat_15_FD_152937 | JGI IMG/M metagenome (GOLD analysis project Ga0206933, IMG submission 152937) | Enriched cells from forest soil in Barre Woods Harvard Forest LTER site, Petersham, Massachusetts, United States -... | ecosystem: Environmental > Terrestrial > Soil > Temperate forest >... | reverse complement strand
GTGCTGCATACACTTGGCTTTTAGCAGCCTCGAAATTTGAAGTTTCAACGATGCCCGACAACTGGCTCTCAGACGCAGGTGCTCCGGTGCCCGCCACCACAAAATCACTAGCCCGAAAATCCGAGTCAGGAGTCGTGGTGCGGTTGGCGCTTTTGAGGTAGGCAACCCAACTAGCAACCGTGGGAGGCGCGGTCGTGCCAGGAATCTGCAACTGAAGACTAACACCCCCAGAAAGCGATCCCGGTCCCTGAAAAACCCCATTACCCGGCATCGTCTCATCCACGTTTAAACTAATGGCCCGCTGATCAAAGAAAAACCGCGCATCCACCACATCCAAGGCCGTCCCAGAAGTCCCCGCCCCAATCGCCGCTCCCATCACAGTTACTTTATGAACACTCATCTTGCCGCCTTCGGACATCACCAGACCCTGAAAATAGGAGGCGGTATCCGAAGACCCCGAGAGCGACAAGTCTCCCCCAGCCACCACCGCGCAGAAGTTGGTGGTATTCAGCGAAGAAGCCCCTGAAATTGTGATCTTACCCGTCGCAAAGACTCCACCGGCCCCGGAAACGGATCCGCCGACAGTAAGATCTCCATCCACGTAGAGCACTGCGCCGTCCAGCGTCAAATTGCCGGCGATATTGAGAGACCCCGCTCGGCGGCCCAAGCCTTCTAGAACGAGAGATGGCAGCGCCCCGCTGTCAAACTGCTCGACCGCTGCTCCGGTGCCCGGATCGTAGGCATGCACATCGATTAGCGGCAAGTTCTCGGGGCTTATGTGCTCCTGTCGACTCCCCTTGAGGACAGTCGGCTCGGGCATGAATGTGCCAACCGTCTTGGCGTCGCCTACAATCGTGGCGCCAGCCTCAAAGGTAGCCGTTCCCCCGTCGACCAGAAGCCCGGCTGCGAGCAAAGAAGATACATCGATGGTCCTCGGATCTTGGCCTGCCGGCACGGCTCCGACAATGAAGGGCCCAGTGGAATTCAGGGGCCCGGTGCAGGCCAGGGCATAAGGGTAAGCAGGAACAGCAATCAACGCGCCATAAGTGCGCTGAACTCCCAAGTAGTTCCCCGTTGCCACCAGCCAAAGGCAGTGCGCGGGGATCACCATATCTCCTGAGCTTGCAGCAGTGTCGTGCTCGAGGTTGTTGACGGATTGGCCGGGGCCAAACAAAACCGTGCCGGCCGCGGTTGAATCGTCATCTAGACCAGGTTGATAGTTTACAGTGGAATTGAAGCCTGGGGTTTTCTGTGCCTCTTCTAAAGTCATCGCCATCGCTGATTTGGCTAGCAAATTTACCTGGTCGCCAGCGCTCTCCCGGTTGCAATAGCGAACTTGCTGCAAGGACTGTCCGACTAGAGCCCACAACAGAGTTGCCATCAGCAAAGTAATCAAGAGCACTGAGGCTAGAGTATGCCCCCCCAGCAATTTCGGTCGACGATTTGGTCGTGGCAACACATTCACGTTTTCCCGGATTAGCTAAATCCCCCTTGTATGGGAATCGGGCTACAAAGGAGACCCGTCCTATCACCCCAAACCTGCTGATTCTTGACCAAATTCACAGCCTTGCTCGTCCCCGTCACGAGCCGCAACCGGACTTATGCTTCGGTTCTCGACACTGAGTTGTGGCAGCGCCTTTTGCCCAGTCTCCAGGCCACCTGCAACCAGGCGGACATCCGTCTTTACCTGGGCTACGACAGTGGGGACCCGTTCTATGAACGTCGCGAGGTCCAACAATCCATCAATGCGCAAATCATCGAAACGGTTGGCACGCGAGGATCGCCTTGCTGGGTCTGGAACGCTCTGGCCCGACGAGCCTACGAGGAAGGCGCCAGCTATTTCTATCAACTGGGGGACGATGTCCGTCTACTCACAGAAGGCTGGATTGAGGCTTTCACCTCTCAAATTGACCGCGAGCCAGAGTGCGTGACAGGTCCTATCGATGTCAACAACCCACGTTCCATCAGCAGCGCTCTTTTGACGAACGTGTTCGTGGGGCGCGCCCACGTGGCCCAATGGGAAGGCATCTACCCCCCCGCTTTCAAGAATTGGTACAGCGACGATTGGGTCAGCCGCATCGCCGTCAATCGCCAAAAACTGGAGCACTGGGTTGAGAACCTGCATCAGCCCCCGCGCTACACGGCCGATTCCCAGGCCCAGCAGATATTTAAAGAACATCTTCCCTCGCGCCTCAAGCCAGTCAGCGAGCCCGCTCCTCGATTTGACGCCAAGCGCACTTTGATCAGCATTGCCGCCTGGAATCGCCCCGAGGTTACCCGCTTGTGCGCCGAGTGTCTTTGGCAAAATCGCGGACTTTGCACAGTGGAAATCTGGGATGATCATTCCGACCAATACGAGGCGCATTTTCTGCGAGACTTCTGCCACCAGGTGCGGAGGGCGCCGCGGAAGTTAGGGATTGACTCGCTGCGCTTTCTGGCAATGCGAGATTTCCTCGAACGGGACGAATTCGATTTTCTCTATTTCACCGACAATGATGCCCTGCACGACCCGTCGTTTGTGGAACGTCTGGCGAAGCTTTACGAGTCCTCGCCTCTACCGATTTCTCTCTACAATTCTCCGATTCACAATGATGCCAACCTCACACTGGGCCGCAAAGCCGAAGGCTATCTGCGACGCATCGCGCCGGGCATTTCCATGCTCTTGACCCGTCCCATGGTGAAAAAAATCTGCCGTGGCCTGGCCGACCTGCTGCAATTGCCAGCAACGACCTGGGACACATTGTCCTGCCAGCTCCTGGGCTTGCCCTGGCTGATTTCACAGCCATCATTCGTCGAACATCTGGGAGCCGGCGGTTTGCACAACCTTGACTTCGAGTGTGACCGAGCCATCGAGCCAACGGCCCTGTTGCAAGATTTACGTCGATCGGCTTTGATGCGACTGCCCCAACCATTGCCCAGGTTACGCGTAATCAGCTTTAGTTTATGGGGACAAGATCCCAAATATTTAGCCGGCGCCCTCGCCAACGTCACTTTGGCTGCCCAACACTTTCCTGGCTGGCGCTGTCGTTTTTATCACGACGATTCGGTCCCAGCGGACATCCTTCGGCAACTCGAGCAACTCGGCGCCGACCTTGTCGAGCAGCCCCGCGGGCAGGACTGGGACGGTCTGTTTTGGCGTTTCTTAGCAGCCACCGACCCGCAGGTAGAAGTGATGTTAAGCCGCGATTGCGACAGCCGCCTCAGCAAGCGAGAGAGTGCCGCCGTTAGCGAATGGCTAGAAAGCGGGGCCGATTTTCATATCATGCGCGACCACCCCTGGCATCAGACCGCGATACCGGGGGGGATGTGGGGTTGCCGCTCAAATTTGTTCGGCCACATCGCTCCGCTTATTATGCAGCCAAGGCCGCCGGCACAATATCAGTCAGACCAGGAATTTCTCAGCCAGATTGTTTATCCTAAGATTCGACATTCGGCATTCATTCATGACGAGTTCTTTGAGGGACGGCCATTTCCGACTCGGCGAGAGGAATGGGAATTTGTGGGACAAGTCTATGACGAAAATGGTGTTAAGGTAGCGGAACAGATGCAAGCGTTGGCAACCGCCCTTTCCCACGGCAGTGGCTAAGATCCTGGTCGCATACCGGGGAACGGACCATCCCGGCTGGGCCATCGGCGATAGTCTCATAAGGGCTTTGCGCGCCTTGGGACACGAGGCCCATCCCTATGGAAACTATTATCGCACCCAGCGACGCCTGGAGGGACCAGAATTTAGCCCCCACTTTTGGGACCTCTTGATTTACCTTGAATGCGGCGATGACGAGCAGCAGTATCTTGAGTTGCGTAAATTGTGCGGGTCAACTGCCCCAATAAGTCGACCGAACGCTTCTGTGGAGGCTCAAAAACAACGACAGGATTGGCCGTTAGTCAGACCCGAACTATTGCAAGGGGTGGTGATGGCAGCATCGATGCAAGTACGAGTGTAGGTAGAGGTTTGACCTGTTATGACGACTGTAAATCCGCAAACTTGATCGGAAGACTCGCAACAGGGAGCGCCGTTGACAAAATTGCAAGCGGTGCCTTCTTTAGTCGTTGGGTTAACATCTTGGACTAGAGCTGCACAATTGGCGGCGGTAACGCATGAGACGGCGGCCGCAGGAGCGGGAAGGGCCGCGAAAGCGACCACGCTGGCCGCGACAAGTTTGGCGGTATTCCCCAACATTGCGCGACGCGTTGTCCCTTCTGGAGCTGAGCGAACGAGCGAGTGTTCCAGGAGTCTTTCAAGAGTCCCCGTCAGTAATTCCTCGGGCTGATCATACCCCAGCGTGGTGAGCTCGGCGACCGCCTGGGCATAGTTCCAGCCCCGTTGACACATACTCAAGACCGCGCAGCCCTCGGAGCTCAAGCAGACGGCCTCTAAAGTTTCGGGATTGAAGATGAGACATTCGGTAAGGAGCTCTTCGCGGATAAGACCGTCGACGGCTGCAGGAAGGCTTTGGTTCATAGCGCTGGCGGTTCTTGATGCTTGAAAAGAAATCCTTGCCGAAGCTCCCGACTTACCTCATTAACTCCCTGCCAATCATGCCCACAGCGCCAGAGACGCAGGGATGGATACCATGGGCTGGTATTCTCTTGAAGTCGCCACCGCCATTCCATTCCAGGTCCGGTCAGCAGCCAACACGGCTTGTTCATCGCCCCTGCCAGGTGAGCCACTGCCGAATCCACGCATATGACCAGATCCAGCTGGCTGATGGCCGCGGCCGTCTCCGAAAAATCGCTGAGCCAGGGCTCCAAATCAATGATTCGACCGTGCGCTTGGCGCAACTGCGAGCTGGCCGCACCAACCTGAAGGCTGTAAAACGAAATTCCCGGACATTCCCAAATTGGACGCAGCAAGTCGAGCTGAATCGAGCGCAGCGCATCGTTGCTATGGTCCGGATTGCCAGCCCATGCCAGACCCACGCGCGGCCGCCCCGCCGCCAATCGAGAGGACCATTCCTCCAGCCGGGAAGCAGGAGCGCGGATATACCCGATCTGCGCAGGAAGCTGGTCGACGGTCAAACCGAGGAGCCGGGGCAAGCTCATCAGCGGGAGGCTCAGGTCACACTCGAGTGGGCCGCAAACCCGGGCGGTGGCCCAGGCCACGCCTTCCACAGAATTGAGCAAGCCAACCGTACTGCATGGACAGTGCACGACGACTCGGGCTCCAGCTGATTTCAGCGGAGCAAAAAAGCGGGCCAGCATAAAGAGATCTCCCACTCCCTGATCGCGCTCGATAAGCAGAGTTTTGCCAGCGAGCGACTCTCCGTTCCAACGGGGGTAAAGCGGTGGAACTGGCAAGTCGCGGGTTTCGTAGAGAGTCCACCCCTGGTCAAAATCCCCCAAAGCCAGGAACGCGATGGCGCGGTGGAACAGCCACTTGGAACCCACTGGCTCAGAGCGGGTTAGCTCTAGAATCTCCTGATACTTTCCTTGCCGCACCAACAATGTGAGGCGCAGTCCAAGTGCAGGAATACCCTCTGGTAGCACCTCGGTTTGAGATAAGGCGCTTTCCAAATCTTTCCATTGCCCGAACCGCTCGTAGATTTCCAGCTGACGCTCAAGGCACTGGAAACTTTCCCCAGAGGTGCGGGCCAACTGCGTGGCTCGGGTCAGACTGGCCTGAGCCGCGCCAGGATTTCTGGTGGCGATTTGAGCTGCAGTCAGCCAGTAGTGAGCCTGCCAATCTTCGGGCCACTCGCTTTCCAATTCGCGCAAATACGAGAGGGCGCAGCATGGCTGTCGCTTGGCGATGAGTTCCAGAGCCCTGGCCAAAAGTGCAGCTTTGCGTTCAAGCGGGGGCGCCTGTCGCCAGTGAAACCAGGCGGATTCGTTGCGCTCGTCCTCTAAAACTTTGGCCAGCCTGGCCTGGGCAGCGGGAGCGGGCTGGGCACCCAGTGCGCGCACCAGAAATGCATGTTTGGTGTCGCGTCCCGCGGAGTCGGCCAGTTGCACGCATAGGGATGCCCAAATCTGGAGGGCCTCGGCCTTTCTGCGCGCGGCGCCCACCTGAATCCGTCGGCGCAGCGACGGCCAATCGGATTGTAGCAAAAGACGTCGGAGCTCCTCCAGCGAGGTGAAGTATTCAACCCCGTCGAGCACGCCCGGATCAAAGGCGCCGCTATCGCGGGCATGGGCGCACAAAAGGGGCACGCCGGCCTGATAGAGCGCGCACAGAGAGTGCTCTTGCTCAAAGCTTATGACTGCTGCGGCATCCGCCGCCCGACCCTGCGCCGTCGTTTGCACATCAGGGGGCAATCGTTGCGGATCTGCACAAAAGATTTGTTGGTGAGGTTCCCCCGCCGGTTCCTCCTCTCCCAGGAAAGGGTAGTAAATCCAAGGGAGACCAGTGTAGCGGCGAGCATAGTGCCACTGGGCGCGACAGGGAGTGACAAGGAAAAGGCGGCGTGCCTCAAGACTCTGGCGAAGGAACGTATCGGCTTGAATATCGTGGCAGTGCTCGGTGATGACCACGATGGGCCGTCTTTGCAAGGCAAATCGCTGGGGATCTCTCGCGCAAGCGATGGCTTGGGCACCTTCGGCGGAACTGGAGAGCCGATGACCCAACTCGCGCACCAACCTGGCAACGTCACACGGAATGTCGTCAGCGATTTGCAGGGTAAACTCTTGCGCCATTTGGAGTGACTTCGCCCAAATGGGCCGACCAGGCCTGCGCACGGATCCCCGAGACGGACATCAGGGTAAATCGCCCAGGCGTCGAGGTTGTGGTCGGCTGGAACAAAGAGTTCGTGAACTGCTGACCCTGAAGGGAGCCACCGATATCTTCAGAGAAGATCGTATCCCAGTGAATTCCAAATTCCCCTCAGGAGAGAGCTTTGCAAGACCTGCTAACAGAGAAAGTCTGCCTGCGTAGCTGGCTGACACGAAACGTCATCCTCCGCCTCAGTCAGTGGGTTCAGTCGGAAACGATGCTTCCCAATCTGGCAGAGCTGAATCGAAGTCAGTGGAGTAGTCCGAGGGAATTGGGGCTTTGGCAATGGCAGCGATTGCAGGAAACGTTGCAATCCGCCTACGCGAATATCCCCTTTTACCGAAGGCGCCTGGATGCTCATCGAATTGATCCTTGGAAAATGGAGCCTGAGGATTTTCAACGGGTTCCAACTTTAAGCAAACAGGATGTCCGCGACAATTTTGAACAACTTCTATGGAGGGCAGGCGGCGACAGACTGAGGGTCTCTGATACCAGTGGGTCCACCGGTGCTCCCTTGCGGTTCGCTCATGGACGCACCTATAGCAGCCGTCACGAAGCCGGGCAGTGGCGGGCCCGCGGCTGGTTTGGCGTGTCTCCGGGTGACGCTGTCCTGGCTATCTGGGGGCGACCCGTGAACAATCCGAAAGACAAGAAGATCCTCGAATTCAAGAGCTACCTTAACCACTACCTGCATGTTTCAGCTTTTGACATTGACCGCCCCTTTTTGATCGAGCTGGCCAGGCGTCTGCGTTCTTTCCGTCCTCGGCTGGTCTATGGGTATCCATCGGGCATTTACGAGCTGGCCAAAGTGGCGCAGGAAGAAAACTTACGGCTTGATCATCTGGGTATCCGCATGGTCGGGTGCACGGCGGAGAGTCTCTATGAATTTCAGAGAGAATTAATGTGCTCGGTCTTTGGGGCTCCGGTCTCAAATATCTATGGATGTGGCGAGTTTGGCTCCTTCGCTCACCAATGTCCTCGTGGAATGATGCATATCGCGTCGGAAAACGTCGTGGTTGAGTTTCTCAACGATGGAAAGGCCGCTGAACCAGGTGAGCCCGGCGAGGTGACGGTTACATCACTGCAAAATCCCGGCATGCCGCTCATTCGCTATGTAGTGGGGGATGTCGGCATCCCCCTCGCTGAGAGTTGCCCTTGCGGGCGCAGCCTGCCCACAATGGACATCAAAGCCGGAAAAATCGGCCAAATGGTCAGGACCGATTCGGGCAAGATATTTTCAACCGAGCTCTTCGATTACATCAATCGCAACCTGATGCTTCGAGAGCTTAAAGGCGTCGAGCAGTTTCTAGTTGTGCAAAATAAGTTAGACAGTTTTACGGTTGAATTTATCCAGGGCCCGAGTCAAGTAGAGGAATCCAAATCCGCCTTCGAGGCAGGAATGCGAGAGGTCTTGGGAGGCCATGTCCAGGTCGCCTTCCAGCCGGTAGATGCCATTGTCAGGCATTCGGGAGGAAAAATGGGATATTTCGAATCGAGAATCAAAGACGGCTAGAGGGTCTTCACTAAAACAAGAAGAACCAATTATCGTCTTAAACGCCATGCAACTCTTCTTTTCCTTCGTTTTTTCATTTCTTTGCAGTCTCGGATTGACCTGGCTGATTCGCCGCAACGCGGTCTTCTTTGGCTTCATTGATCGCCCCGGCGCCCACAAGCAGCATGCCGACCTCACCCCCACACTTGGCGGAATTGCCATTTTCGGAGCTTTGCTATTCTCTTCGTTACTCTATCCTATGTCCTCAAAAACGTGGGTTCTACTGCAAGCCTCGGCACTGGTGACTGTGGTAGGAGCCGTGGACGATATTCGAGGTGTCCGGGCAACCCACAAATTGTTTGTGCTGGCTTTGGCCGCGTGCGTTCTGTGCGAAGGAAACTGGCCGACCGGTGGACCCTTTCAATTTCCGCTGAATTGGATCTTATCGTTTCTCTGGGTTGGCCTGGTCTCGAGTGCTTTTAACGGAGTTGACAACGCCGATGGCGCGGCGGGTGGCCTTATTTGTATATCCTCCTTGCTCTGTCTCCTGGTAGGATGGGTGTCCGGGGCCAGGCATTTTGAATCCCTGATGACGTCGGTGGCCTTAGCCGGCGCTTGCCTGGGCTTTTTGATATTTAATTTTCCAAACCCACGAGCCAGCATTTTTTTGGGAGATTCTGGGAGCCTGCTTATCGGCCTGGTGATTTCTTGTCTCGCTCTTGATGTCGTGCCTCAGCTGGATTGGTGGTCCTTCTTTTTTGCCGGTACGTTATTTGCGGTGCCGCTTTTCGACTTCGGCCTGATTTTGATTCTGCGCGGTATCAAAGGGCAATATTCTCGCTGGACAGACCCCATCACGATGTGCGCCCGAGATCATACTTTTCATCGTTTACGCGCCTTCGGACTGACTCCTCGGGCAGCAATCTACTGCATGTATCTGGTCGCTCTCGCAATTGGGCTGGGGGCGACGCTCTCCTGGTCTATTTTGGCTCAAACCGGCCTTGAATATTATGTTTACTGGGTTAGCCTCCTGGCTATTTCAGGACTTGTTGTGCTCAACCAGGCTCCCCTGGCTCAGGACGTTTATGCTGAACATCGGAGCGTTCGGTGAAGGGAGGCGATCTCTCTGGGGAAAAAAAATTAACAGAGAAAGATACTCCCGAGCTTGATCAAAGCGAAATCCGATCTACGCGTAGGCGTCAGAACACATCAAGCGGTCTGATCGCACTGTTTGCGTTTGCAATCGCTGTCACTCCAGAGTTTGATTTTTTAGGGATACCCAAGGTCAGGGTTACAGATCTGCTGCTTCCCCTCATTTTGCTAACGGTGGGAAGTAACGTTATAAGAAAAAACGGCCCAAATGGTAAACCCCGTAAATTTCCATTCACCGCTCTTTTCGCAAATATTATTTGCTGGGACTTGTGCTCTCTCTTTCTTTTTGGGAGTGCAGATATTCGGCCCGGAATTTTTTACCTTGCCAAAAGAGTCGCTTTCTTTTTGATTGCCTATATGGGTTACGCGGCAGTGGATTCAATGGAGTCTTTTACCAAAATTATCCGCGGTTTGCTGTGGGCTTGTCCCATACTCTGTCTTTCCGTTCTTCTAGAGGCGCGCTATAAGTCAGACGACGGGCTGTCGGGCGACGCTATGCGCGCCTCCGGGATCATCGAAGGCCAGCAGGCTTCCACGGCTATGTTCATCGTCATCGTGCTCTGCCTCTGCGGGGGCTTATGGGCCGCTACGGAAAACAAAACTCCGTTGTTGGTGACTGTCTTGCTCGGCATCGCTGCTATTTTTGCGACCGGGACGAAAGGAGCCCTGCTCAGCGGGGGCTTTGCTATGCTCATCCTGGCTCTGGCTCCGGGGCGGGCCCGCATTCCACTGCATTACCTTATCCTTCCAATCGTTTTGGGGTGGATCATCCTGCCCGATCGTCTTCGTGATCGTTTGATGGGGGTGGCCCCGGAAATATCGCAGGTCTACGCAGGCCTTACCGAGGACTCTTCACTCATGCCTAGTGCGGGATCGTCTTCGCTAGCAAGTCGGATAGTGACGGCGCAAGCGGTTATGACGGACTTGATTCCGCAATCACCCTTGTTGGGCCTGGGTACCGGTTTCAAACACCTTGGCTCCATCGACAACTTTTACTTGACTGAGTGGGTCTATCACGGGTTGGTAGGTTTAATTCTCTTTTTAATTCTGATCAGAAAAATGCTTATGTTGTTCCTCGAAAGTATTCGCAATATTCGGGCGCCCACCGGCAGAGCGGCCGCTACCGGAATGTTAGCCGCCTTGGGAGCTATGCTGATTTCCGGTTTGCATGCAGAATCTTTTTATCTTATTCGTCCCATGGAATGCTTCATGCTTCTAACGGGGCTGGTGGCGGGCTGCCAGAGTGTTCAAGAGGCGGTGCAAAAAGGCAGGCCGGGACCAAGATTCAACAAATTTCCTATTCCAGGGCGGCCTTAATCGCCTGCCTCATCTCGGGGGTCCTCGACCACGGTGACCGCAGTCTTTTTCATACTCTCCCAACGACCCGAAATATCGCGAGACAGGCGAGGTACCATGCCGATCACGGGCAGGTCTAGAGCTTCCTCAATTCTGGGATGCAACCTCATGCTGCTGCGCAGATAATCTTGCAGAACGACAACCCCAATTCCAAAGATAAAACAAAAAGGCACTCCAAAAGCATAGCGCTGCCAACCAGGGCGATTCGTAGTCTTGGGCTGCTTAACGATCAATATTGCGCCTGGCTGAGGGCGTTCTAGAATAGAGAAGGCCCCCTGGCGCTTGCTCAACTGTTCATTGAGCTTTGCTTCATAGAGGCGCTTGCTCAAAGTTAAAAAATTCTCTTGAGCGACCTGGAGTTGCCGCTCGGCTTGAGTGTACTCCCAACGCTGTTGATCCGTGGGTGCGGCCTTTTGCATCCGTTTGAGCTCGGCTTCGATGACTTTAATTGAAGACTCTTTTTGGGCCAGCCCGGCTTGGCGTTCTTGAACGAGGGATTGTAACAGGTGGGAAGCATCCTCGTTATAGCTTTCTTCGACTTTTGCAACCTTTTCTCGTTGCGCTATCACTTCTTCTGTATTGGGTAGATAGAGCCGCTCATAGTCTTGGAGAATGGCCTTTTCTTTTGCCAAGGCATCTTTTCTTCCATCGAGACCGGCGTTCTTCAACTCGATAATGGCCCAGGGCAACTTTGCCACGTTCGAGGAGGCTTGCAGATCGGTGAGCTGGGCTCTTAGGGCGGCGGCCTCCTGGACAAACTTGGTATGCTCAGCCTCCAACTCAATTTTTCGGCGCGTCTCGGGGTCCAGCCCATCTTTGGGAACACCGCCCTTGGCTTTAATCAGTTGTTGTTGCGTCTTTTTTACCTGGGCCGAGGCCTCGTTCAGCAGATCCACCAGAAAACGCCGAGTATTGGCGTATTCACGGGCGGATAGCTCCTGAACGTAGGTGATCAATTCTTCTACGAGAACCAGAGTTTCTTGTTGAGAAGCTTCTGGTTTATTGGCCACGACCGAGACCTGAAAAAGGGTCACAGATGCGCCTTTGGTGATAAATTGAACCTGTATCTGGCTGCGAAACTCCATCCATGGCTGCTTGCTCTGAAGCCGATTGAGTACACGCGTCAATAATTCTTCGCTGCCCACCAATTCTTTTAGAGTAGATTCATCCGAGCACCAGCTTTGCACAAATGTACCTGAGCGACCACCAGAGCCATCAGCAGAAACGACCGACGGAGGGGTGAGCAAAACTTTTGCGGTTGAATAATATTGGGGAGTGAAGACGGAGACATCGGTGGGCGCGAAAATCAAGAAAACCAGAGCCAGCAAGGTGGAGCCCAGAAATGTCCAACGCCTTTCCTTGATGCTTCGCCGTATGCTCAGGAGGTCCACTGCGAGCTCCTACTTGGACTTCTTAGACCAGGGAAAGATTGACCAGGACTTTTTGGCGGGCTTTTGCCCATAACCCTGCCCATAACCCTGACCATAGCCGTAGCCATATCCGTAGCCGTAGCCGTAGCCATAACCATAACTGCCCTCGTTGGCATCAACTCCGTTCAGGATAACCCCTAATACGTTGATGTTATGGTTCACGAGTGACGCTTTGAGGCGTATTTCCACATCCCCCCGCCAACGCTCAGGATTCACAACCATGACCGCTCCGCCCACATGGGTTCCGATCATCAAAGCATCACTGCAGGCAGAAAGTGGAGAGGTGTCCACCACCACAAATTTGTCTTTGCTGGCCAACTCACTCAAGGCGGCCCCCAATCGGTTTCCCGCTAAAATATCGGCCGGGTTTCCTTGCACTTTGCCCGAGGGCAAAAACGAAAGGTTGCGAACGTCTGTCTGCACGATCAAGTCTTCTACGCTACCACCTTCATAAAGGTTTTCGGCCAGACCGCGGTGCTTATCATAGCCAAACAAACGGCTCAGCGTGGGGCGGCGCAAGTCGCAATCAACCAGGACGACCTCAAAAAAAAGCTGCGCGAATGCCGCGGCCAGATTGGCGCAGACCATCGACTTGCCCTCGCCGCCCCATGAGCTCACGACGGCGATGCTCTTGAGGCCGTCGCCCATAGCGGCCTGAATGTTCGTCCGCAGGCTCCGGAAGCTTTCCGATGCAATGGAACGAGGACTGGACAAGACAATGAGGTAGTCGGAAAGATTCAGGGTCATATCAATGCCTTTTGTCGCAACGCCGGTTTATCCCTTGTGAACTAGCGCAGCATGAAGAATAGGCTCAAGGGATTGAGTAACATACTCGTAGTGCTCCTCACGATGCTCCGGAAATCCGGCACCAAGCCCGGTTGCGGCAAATCTATGACTACAATGTCCCCGTCTTTGATCGGAACCAGGACCGAACGATCCTGATTCTCAAAATATCGTCTTAAGTTGACATGTTCGGGCTCGAAATTGGTGGCATTGTTTGTGTTCGCATCGACTCGGAGAATTTTGATGTCATCCAGATGCGCATCGTTGGATACGCCCGCCTGGAGAACGATATCCAGGAGGGTTTCTCCACCAACCAGGGAGACTAGCTTGGGTGCGCCCGTGATGACAACCGCCTGGCGAGGTGGGACGATCAGCACATCTCCCTCCTGCATCACCGCGACCGAGGGGTCGATTGGCGTCTGGCTGCTGTTGTGCGTCGAGTTCGTCGTGGTCACATTGAGCGCTCTCGGCGCCGATGAGTCGTTGTAGACCGGGTTCGTCTGCAGCATGGTGGCGTTGCCCGCGCTGTCCGTGGAATTGGTCGTGGTGGACACCGACAGGATTGCGATTTGGCCGTGAGAGAGGTCGACATTGATGGCCAGTGATTTCCCCGGCCGATAAATCACGCAGCGCGGGAGCGACGCGTTGGGCTTGGGGCCACCTGCAACGTTCATGGCGTCGATAGGGCTGCCGCTCTCGTTCGGCAAAGCAAAAGTGCCAGGCTTGAAGACCTCCCCTACTACATTGACTTTTCTGCCCGGCAGGACATAAACCGCGTCGCCATTTTTAAGGGTCATCAGATTGTAGCCCGGATCTGAGGGCTTGAGGGCGGCAACCGTTTTGCGGGTAACGCCATCGACAATCAAAATGGAGTTCTTGTCCGCCAACTGACTTAAGCCACCGGCTACCGCCAACGCCTCCTGCACTCCCGAACCAGGTGCGATATCGTAACGGCCGGGCCTTACGACTTCACCCAGGACGACGACCTGCACGGGAGCTGCTGTGGAGATGCCCAGCCGAAATCGAGGGTCTCTGAGCTTGAGTCGCAGCTTGGAATCGATAACCTTGCTTAACTGAGCGAGTGTCAGCCCGCCTGCTTTGGTTTCACCAACGACTGGTAACTCAACGTCTCCATCAGCCCGAATTTGAAACAGCTTGGGAAGCTCCGCCGTGGTTTTTGGCATATCTTTCAGGATATTGATGGTGAACTCCACTACATCTCCAGGTGCAAGCACATGGGTGAGCGGGTCGACGTGAGGCTTGATGAAGTTGGGTAAGTTCACTGTCGGCAAGCTCGGCGGCTGCATCGAAGGCGACTGCGTGTCTGGGGGGGCGGCCGCAGGCTGGGCAAATAGAGACTGCCTTGTGCTGACCACGGCAATGCAGATCAATAAGGCGCAAAATATGCTTTTGAGAAAAGAAATGGCTCGAAGCTTCATATTTAGATACAGATACTCCCCGGGGGAGGCATGACCTTCTTAGTTTTTTCTTTCGTTATCACAGGAACTTGTCAACGCTTGCAGGGTTTGGCGCAGGCCCTCCTCCAAAGACACCGCCGGAGACCACTCCAGGAGCCCTTGGAGCTTGGCTGTTGAGCCAACGCAATCGAAAATTTCTCTGGCACGATAGGGAAGGGCTCCCATTTGCACGTTTCCCGACAGACGGGAGACGCTGTGTGCCAGCGTAACCACATCTTTTAAAGCAGTGCCAACGCCAGTGCATAAATTCACAGATTCTCCCGCACAGGCGGCGTTAAGAATGCGGATAAGACCTTCAACCACATCCTCGATAAAAATGAAATCGCGGATTTGTTCCCCGTAGGACATTGCCAGAGGGATATTCAGGACCAGGCTGCGGAGTAATTGAGGAACGAAAAAACGCAGATCTTGTCCCGGACCATAAACCAGTGGCAGACGAACATGGATGCCCCCTGCCATGGTCCAAAAGAGTCCCGAAGCCGCTTTGGCGGCAGCATAAGAGGTTAGGGGACTCATCGCTTGAGTCTCACAAAACGGGGTGGGGCCCCGCCCATATTCGTCCAAGGTTCCTACATGAAGAAAAACGCCGACAGTCTTGACCGCCGCTATGGCTTCCAGGACGTTGATCGTCATCAGAAGATCCACGGGGCGAGACACAAAGGCGTCCTGTCTTCCGCGCATGGAGGTGGCGAGGTGGATCACGGCATCCGGCTGGGCGGCTTCCATGTGTCGCCGGGTGGCTTTGGTCTGACGAAGATCTACCGTCTGATGGGTCCAGGCGATGGGATGGGCCCCTTTGTCGCTCAGGCGCCGAGTGAGGAGTTTGCCGATAAAGCCAGCCGCCCCAGTGACCAGGACGCGCTGTCCTTGCAAAGGCTTGACGAGAGGTCGCGCACAAGGCACCTCTGACAGAATTCTTGGAAAGTTATCCATGCCTAACGGGTCGACACCGAATTAACGAGGGAATCGCCCTCTCACTTAAGGGTTGCCCAGCTGAAACGTCTCGGCCATGTTTTCTATTTCGGAAAGATGATGGCCATCCAGATCGACGACTCCGTGCACGATATAAAACTTCCCGCTGGGAACCTGCACAATCACACGAAAGTATTTATTGTCTATATCGGTAAAGCCCTTTGATTTGCCGCTATACATTAATTTGCGAGCGGGGAGGCCGCTTACGGTGGCCGGACTTTCGGAAATGACTTCGCCGTTCATTTCTTTGACGATGAAGTTCTTCATTCCCTGGACATACTCATCCAAGGTCTCCCCCGGCCTTTCCTGATCAAAAAGGTCGATATAAAGCTTGGTTCTCGTGTCTCTCTGCAGCTTCATCGCGCAGTAAGGCATATTTCCCGGAGTTGCGACCTGCTTCCACCCGTCATCAGGCTTGATGCTGAATCCGTGGTCTTTGTCGACGACTCGCTCTTCGCACAGGGCCGCCACGCTGAGTGACAAGAATATTGCGGCCCCGGCCAGGTATCGATTTAGCATTGAGAATTCCCCTTGCAAGTGATTAAGGATTTGGAGCTCTTATGGACTGACAGGAATTCCGCCGCCCGGATTAGGAGTCGACGATCCACCGCCGCTGAGCAAGGCGATGAGTCCCGCAAGGCCAAGTCCGCCCAATACATAGGGAAGCGCATCTCCCCCTGCAGTCTCAAAAGTGGCGGCGTCATCTTGAGCTACCGTATAAGTTGTCGGTGGAGGAAGCTCGGGCGGAGGCGGCAACTCTGAAGTCGGCGGTGGAGTGGGCTGAGGCGTCGGCGCCACGGGTTTCTGGCGATGGCGGGTAAACTCGTCGGGGGCGGTCCGGTTGCGACGGCGTACATCTGACCCGGTTAAGGCAACTTCGACCGGCTTGGTAGCAGGTGCCTTGTTCAAGCCACCCGATTTAGGCTTTTCGAGGAGCTTGGGGCTGTCGCTGGGATTGACGGGAGTCTTTTGGTCGAGGACCTCAATGGTCGGACCCGCCGTCAAAATCTGCGTCGGGGCGCCCGGGACATTGGGAGCTTGGAGGTTTTTGCCTCTGACTTGGGCCGAGCCTTTCAGGACTTTAACGCGAACGTTATCGCTTTCCCCTACACTGACGGAGAAAGTTGCATCCGTCCCATCGGCGCCACCCGTTGGAGTTTCAACGCAGACGGCCGTATTTAGGCCACTACTGGTGAGTAGACGACCCTTGGCCAGGGCTACACGAGCTTGCCCTCTGGCCGAGGATACCAGACGTAATTCACTGTTTTCGCCGGCGCGGACGGCCGTCGAATCGTCAAAGTTCAAAATAGCGCTACCTGAACCGGTTCTGATCGTATCGCCAGGAGACAAAACAACATCCTTGGTCGTTGAATCCCAGGAGCTTTGACCGGCGTGACGCAGCATGACTGCGCTACCCACGACGGACAGATGGGCTGGATTGGCGCCAGATTCGCTGACACCGGGCAAGCCAAAGACCGTGACCGAAAGAATTGTTACCCCAGCTATAAGTGCGCGTTTCACGATATGCCATGACCTCGAGTCTATTTTGAGATTGATCCACTTGGCGACTTCTGGGTTCGGTCGCCTAATCCTTTTAAGGGTGACTAATGAGTCGGGATCGGTAGACTGCTTTGAGAATCGGGGATCGCAATCTTCGTTTCCCCGGGGATAGGTATATTCGGATTGCCTGATGGTATTTGTTGAGGCGGCGTGTTCCCTGGAATGGGTACATTGGCGGAATCCGGATTGGGAATGGTCGGCCCATTGGTATTGGGTGCCACCGAGGGGGCCGGGAGATAACGAGAACCGATTTGGGCCGAAGAAATAAGCTTATACATGAGTTCTGGACGGCCTTGCT
>Ga0206933_1098_pt1 | contig 17241 bp, 14 predicted proteins | sample Alteio_BWOrgHeat_15_FD_152937 | JGI IMG/M metagenome (GOLD analysis project Ga0206933, IMG submission 152937) | Enriched cells from forest soil in Barre Woods Harvard Forest LTER site, Petersham, Massachusetts, United States -... | ecosystem: Environmental > Terrestrial > Soil > Temperate forest >... | reverse complement strand
TTCTTCAAGGCGGCCTTCTTTACTAGAGCCTTTGCGAGTTCCTTGCCGGCTTTGAAACTTGCCTTCTTTGCTGGGGCTTTGGCGGGAGCGGCCTTTTTCGCGGTGGGCTTTGCAGCTTTCTTAGCTGCGGGTTTTACGGCCTTCTTGGCAGCGGCTTTGGCCGGGGCCTTCTTGACGGCTTTCCTGGCTGCCTTTTTTGCGGGTTTGGCTGGCACGGTTAAGTCTCCTTTCGACGATTTAGTTGGGTTGGGTTTAGCCAAACCGGTGGGGGCCGGGGCGCTGTGGGCGCTGCTGCGAACGGCGCGAGTTTTTTGGACAAGGGCGGGCTTGAGCCCAGCTTCAATATCGGCCCCGGTGAGATTACGTGCGGATTTGCGAAGGCGTTCGATGTCGTAGAAGGCGCGTTTTTCCTGAAGAAAGACGTGAATGACGATGTCGGAGTAATCGAGCAGGATCCACTCGCCCTGACGACGTCCTTCGACGGATGTGGGATAGAGGCCGAACTGCTTTTTGAGGCGCAGCTCGATCTCGTCAGCGATGGCTTGTGCCTGGCGGTCGTTGGTAGCCGATGTGATGAGGAAGAAGTCAGCTAGGCCGGAGTCAGAGGCGTCAAGCTCGAGGATGCGGGTGTCTTCGCCTTTTTTGTCTTCGCATGCGGCAACAGCGGCGAGGAGCTGGCGGCGGGTTTCCGGAGTTGCCATTGTCTGAGTGGTTCTCCTGCGCCTTGTGAGAGGCACCACTCATGTTACGGCATTTTCTGATTCAGTGAGAGTCACCGTGGGTATACCGATGAATTTTTCTGAACGAAGTCTCTAGTTAGTTGCGATTGATTGTTCGTAGAGATGGTGTGCGCGGATGTATTCGAGAACCGCTGGGGGAATGGGTGGCGCAGTGTTGACGTATATCTGACGGCGGAGTTGAGTAGCGCTTATGTCATATTCGAGTCCGGGCAGAAGGATGAGATGCGCGTGGCGGTCCTGCGTGTCTGAAAGAAGGAATTCGTTAGGCTGTGTCGCCGGCTGAGCGGCGACGCCTACGGGCATGTGCTGAGCCGGATTTGAGATTTCCTGATGAGGGCGGGAGGCAACGACGAGGTCGGCAAGGAATGGAATCTCGGCAGCTCGATGCCAACGCGGAAAGGTGAGGAAGCTGTCAGCTCCAAAGAGGAGATAGAGGTGAGTCTCGGAAGGCAGTGTGCGGCGCAACAGGGAGAGGCTGTCAATTGTGTAGTTGGGTGTGGCATCGGGGATGTTGCCGGGCGCATCGATGAGGGAAAGGTCGAAGCGAGGCTCATTGGCGATGGCCAAGGCCGTCATTGCGACACGATCTGCGAAGGAGGCTGACGAGCCGGCAGGCTTGAGCGGTTGGCGCGCGACGGGAGCAAAGAGGACCGTGTCGAGAGCAAGCGCCTGCTGCGCAGCGGCGGCGATGGCTAAATGGCCATTGTGCGGCGGGTCAAAACTGCCACCGAAGAAGGCGATGCGCATTGGAATATGGTACCGGGTGGACGTGCGGCATAGAGAATTGCCACGAAGTCGATGCAATCAGTGCGTTTTGGGCAGAGAAAGGTGGTTACCTTAGAGAAAATTTGTGCACAAAACAAGCGGTTTAAGACTAGAATGGCTGAACCACTCCTGGTTACTTATGTCACCACTCACTTGGTTCGATAACCGGACGCTCTTCGGCTGTCAGTGCATGCTGGCAACGTTGTTTGCGATCGCGTTTTTATGGCTGCGCCATACTTATCCGCGGATTCGAGGTGTAAGACAGGTCACCTGGGGATTTCTGCTGGGCATTCCATGCGCGGCGATCATGATGATGCAGGGATACCTGGCGCCGTTTCTGTCGGTGACACTGGCTAACCTGTTGGCCCTGGCTGTGTTTCTGTGTCTCTATGACGGGACGGTGCGTTTTCTGGGCGCGCGAAGCTATGTCAAAGTGCTCGCGGGCTTGAGTGTGATCAGTCTTGGCGTGACGTATTTCTTCAGCGACGTGCGGCCGAATGTTGTGCCGCGCATTGTGGCGATGGGACTGATTTGCGCTGCGATCCGCGGGACAACGGCGTGGGCGCTGCTGGAGCGAAGCGAATATGACCGCGCGATGCGGCTTCCTGATTGGGGCGCGCGGGAGTTGCTGGGGTCGTTTCTGGTGCTGCTGGTGGTGATCTGCCTGCAGCGGGTTGCGGTCATTGTGGTCCAGGGAGTTCCGAAAGGGTTTATTGAGCAGAACTCGATTCAGACTTCGACGATGGCGCTGAATGTTTTGTTTATTGCGGTTTCAGGATTGTGTTTTCTCGTGATGGCGAGCCAGGACCTGATTGCGCGCAGCCAGGAGGAGTCGGAGAAGGACTCGCTATCTGGGGCTTGGAACCGGCGTGGGATCGAGGCCAAGCTTACGCAGGAGTTGAAGCGCTGCAATCGCAGTAGGCAGCGGCTGAGCATTGCGCTGGTGGATATTGATCGCTTCAAGACGATCAACGATACACATGGGCACACGACCGGGGACATTGCGATTCGCGAGACGGCGCGAGCGATGGGAACGCGGCTGCGTGAGATCGACTATCTGGGAAGATATGGCGGGGATGAGTTTCTTGTGGTGCTGCCGCTGACGGTGATGGAGAATGCGGCCATTGTTGCTGAGCGGCTCAGCGAGGCTGTGACTGGGTTGAATGTGCTGAGAGATGGGCAGCGGCTAACGTTGAGCATCGGGCTCACTGAGGCGAGCCCCGACGATGATGCGATTACGCTGATTGCACGGGCGGATGAGGCTTTGTATCAGGCCAAGAGCGCAGGGCGGGATTGCATCCGGGTGGTGGCGCCATTGAGTACTTTTCCGGAGACGTCGCCGGGGTATTCGCCGCGGGTCTCGGCTGAGTCGTAGGGATTTTGATCTCTTCCTACGAGGCGACTTGTCCATCTGTTGGGGTACATTGGTCGTCGGAGGCCATCGTCGACTGCGTGAGCATTTTGCTGAAAGATGTGCGGCACGCTTTTCGTGTCCTGACCGCCGCACCTGCCTTCACCCTGGCGGCTGTACTTTCGCTGGCGATTGGAATCGGCGCGAATACCGCAATCTTCAGCATCGTAGATGGACTCCTGCTTCATCCATTTCCGTACGCAGATGCTGGACGTCTGGTCATTCTCTGGAACCGCTCTCCTGGCCTGAACATAACGGAAGACTGGTTTTCTACCGCGCAATATTTCGACATTAAGAATGGCCATTCTGGCTTTGAGCAAGTTGCAATTGCAATCGGTGGCAACTACAACCTCACAGGCTCGGGCGAACCGGAGCGTGTTGGGACGATTCGGGTCTCATCGAGTTTGCTATCTCTATTGGGACAGCGCGCGGCTCTCGGGCGATTGTTCATTCCAGATGAGGACCTGCCACGGCGAACGGCCACCGCAGTACTCAGTTACGGGACATGGGCGCGACGCTTTGGTTCTGATCCGGGCATTCTTGGCAAGAAGATCATTCTGAACGGCGTGTCGCACGAAGTTGTCGGCGTGATGCCACGTTCTTTTTCGCTCCCTCGCGAAGTGATGCCGACGTTGGACGGCGCGGAGCAGGCCGAGATATTGCTGCCGCTTCCTCTCCCCGCCAATGCCGCCCAGAATCGCGACCACGAAGACTACAACATACTGGGCAAGTTGAAGCCGGGGGTCTCCGTAGAACAGGCTCAGGCCGAGATGGACACCATTACGGCGCGCCTGCGACATGAATTTCCCGAAGTATATCCGCCGAATGGCGGCCTGACGTTCGGTATCGTGCCGCTGCTGGAGCAGGTGGTAGGCAACGTTCGGCGCACGTTGTACCTGCTGCTTGGAGCGGTTGGCTTTGTTCTGCTGATCGCGTGCGTGAACCTGGCGAACCTGCAACTTTCCCGGGCCATTGCACGCCAAAAGGAAATTGCGGTGCGTACCGCGCTGGGTGCAACACGGGTACGGATCGTTCGCCAGTTGCTGACCGAAAGCGCGTTGCTTGCGTTTGCCGGTGGCGCGCTGGGCATCGCTCTGGCATTTCTTGCCTTGCGCTGGGTACGGCTGCTTGGTCCGCAGAGCGTACCAAGAGTGAACGATATCGGCATTGGTCTGGCCGCACTGGCGTTCACCTTTATGGTTTGCGTATTGTCGGCGATTCTATTTGGACTGGCACCGGCCCTGCGGGTTTCGCGGCTCGACGTGCAAACCGCTCTGCGGGACACCAGCCGCACGTCGGCGGGCATCGGAGCGATCTGGGGACGAGGGAATCATCCTGGCCGCTGGCTGGTGATCGCCGAGATTGCACTTTGCGTGATGCTGTTGATTGGCGCAGGCCTGCTCATTCGAAGCTTCGCTCGTGTGCGCGACGTAAATCCCGGCTTCGATCCTCATAACGTCCTCACCCTTGAACTGACCATGACGGGCGAGCGATACAAAGACAAGGAGGCGGTTCTCGCTGCTTATCGTGAGCTTTGGCAGCGGCTGGAAAGCCTGCCGGGTGTGAGCTCGGCAGGGGCCGTTACATCGCTGCCGCTGAGCCAGATGTTTGCCTGGGGGCCGATCACTGTTGAGGGGCGGGTTTCTCCGCCGGGCGAGAAGTTCATCAATGCAGATACCCGCATGGTCAGCGGCCACTATTTCCAGGCAATGGAAATACCCCTTCGTGAGGGCCGGTTATTCAACGATGACGATGTAGCCAACAAACCCCGTGTGGCGATTGTCGATGACTACATGGCGCAACAACTCTGGCCAAACCAGGACCCGATAGGCAAACGCCTGCACATCGGAGGCATCAGCGAAACCAATTCTCCATGGATCACTGTTGTCGGCGTGGTGGGCCGGGTGAAGCAATATACCCTGGACTCCGACTCGCGGATTGCGTATTACCTTCCTCAAACGCAATACGTGACGCGCGCTATGAACGTCGTTATGCGGGGCAGCAACGATCCTGTTGCTCTGGCAGGCGCGGTAAAGCAGCAGATTCACGAACTCAATCCTGATCTTCCGCTCTACAACGTGAGCACGATGCAGGAGCGCTTTGACAATTCTCTGGCCCATCGCCGTTTCACCATGCTGGTGCTTGGGGCATTTGCGGCAATTTCGCTGGTGCTGGCGGTGATTGGCATTTATGGGCTCATTGCTTATCTGGTTGGGCAGGGCAGCCGCGAAGTAGGCATCCGGCTGGCGCTTGGCGCTACACGAACGAACATCATGACACTCATCGTTCGCGGCGGGATGACGCTGGCCTTTTGGGGAGTTGGTATCGGCATCGGGGGTGCGCTGGTGGTCAGCCGCTTGATGCGTTCGCTGCTCTTTGGTGTTGAAGTCACCGATGCGGTGACGTTTGTTGCTGTTCCCGCCCTGCTGGCTTGCATCGCATTTTTCGCAAGCTATATTCCAGCGCGACGCGCTTCGCGCATTGATCCCAGCATATCGCTGCGATGCGAATAGGAGAGCGCGCAGTATCGTGAGTTTTCAACCTGGCGGGTCTGCAAAGTCCAGTTTGTTTCGCTCACGGTTTACTTTCGGCAAGCATAGCCTCGATCTGTTCCAGGTTGAAGCTGTTCAATCCGATAATTCTGGCTTGCGCGCGGAACACCGGTGGCAACAGCATTCGCGCGTCCTCTTTGCTGGCCACATCCACTGTGAGCCAGGCGCAATGGACGCCGTCCATGCACCCCCAGTCTGCATTGGTCAGGAAATGGGATCCCGTAGAGAGGAAGACGTGCACTTCCCTGGCACAGGCCATGGCTTCGATGGAATGCGGTACTTCAATGAGAAATCGTGGCATGATTTAATCCTTTCTACGGCGCGCGGGCGACTATAGCATGACGCAGAAACTCATACGTTGGCTCGCATTGAGGTTTGCCGAGACTCCTAGTTATAGTCCCGGGCTTTCAGTAGAGCAAGAGGCATCCTTAGTTCTGCAATATGGTCTTTCTGGAAGTAACTTTGGGGCGATCCTCGATTGATATGAAATCGCGTTGGCACTCATCGGGTCCTCGGTGAATTGAAGCTGAGCTGCCATTTGTGGGGAGGCGAATTCAGAGCGAGCGATGTGAGAAGTCAACTACTTTTCGGTTTGGATTTTGCGAGAACTGCCTGCCAAAAGAAGCCGTTTTGAAAGGCTAGCAGGGCGAAGGAGACGATCTGTATCGGTTCGAGCTTTTGGACCGACTGAAGAGAGCCCATCAGCGGTAAGAGGAGAAGCGGGGAGATACAGAGAGGCTTTAGGAAATCGAGCCAGTTGAATGCGCCTTTGAGGTAGAAAATATAGCGGGCCACTTCTCCCAGAAGGATGGCGAGGAACATGACGCCGAGGATGCCGTAGCTGGGGGATGCATCGGGGCCGAAGGTCAGGTAGCCTGCGTTGGCGCTGGCGAGGCCGATATCAAGAGCGATGAGGGCGATCAGGGGCAGGAGCTGAAGCAAGAAGCGTTTCAGGCTTCTGGACCGGATGGCGTCGATCAGGATGGCGAGGAGATAGAGGCCGGCGCAGATTTTCAAGGTCAGGGTTATGGGCATTGGGCTATTTCTTTAGTTCTTCGAGGCGTTTTGGGGCGTTAGGGTCACCTGCTGCTGCTGCTTTTTGATACCATTGCCGCGCCTGCGCAATGTCAACCGGTACGCCGATACCATATTGGTATAAATTTCCAAGGTTAGACATAGCGCTTGAGTTGCCGTCGGCCGCTGCTTTTTCGTACCACTGGCGGGCTTGCTTGGAGTCTTGGGTGACACCATAGCCCCTCTCGTACAGATATCCGATATTGGCCATGGCAATTGCGTTACCACCTGCCGCTCCTTTTTCGTACCACTCGCGGGCCTGTTTGTAGTCCTGAGAGACGCCATGGCCCGCATAGTACAGATCTCCAAGAAGGTTCATGGCATTTGCGCTACCAAGCGCCACTCCCTTTTCATACCAGAGACGGCCTGCTGATAGTCTTGCGGCACGCCTTCGCCGTAGTCATAGAAAAACCCAATATTGCCCATGGCATCTGCGTTGCCACCAGCGGCTGCCATCTCATACCATTGGCGAGATTGCTGGTAGTCCTGCGATACGCCCATGCCCTTCTCGTACAGATATCCGAGATTGAACATCGCGGTTGGGTTACCTGCGTCGCCCGCTTCCCGATAGGCCTTCGCTGCGTCTCCGTACCGCTTTTCTCTGAACGCTGACTGGCCGCGTTCGAAAATATCGCCAGCCTCTGCGCCGAAGGTTACTAGACTGCCGGGGTTCCAGGTCCTGGCATTGCCGAGCTGGACCTGGCGATTGCGATTGAGGAAGAAGAATTCTCCAACGCTGCCGTCGCGAGAGATGTCGCCTTCCATCGGAAGCTGAGTGCCATTGGTTACGTAGGGTATTTCTGAGCGAAGGTAGGTATCGAGTTCGTGGTAGGTGACGACACCGTCGCTGGGTGATTTGTCTGCAATTCCATTCAGGCCGGCGAAGATCTTTTCGAAGAAGACACTGCCGGGGCCTACGGAGGACATCGACAGGCTTAGCTGGGTCTTTCTGCTGGCGAGGATGGCATAGGCACCGCGATCGCCTGGGCCGAGAGGATTGGCGCCGAAGGAATTTCTGCCGAGGAAGGCTCCGCTCTGACAGGCGTTAATAAGGACCAGCAATTTTTCCGCGGCGTCGATGTCAGGGGTGAGGAGGCTGCGGATTACGTTCAGGTCGATGCGATTGAGAGGATCTGTTTTGGATGTGGCGGAGCTGGTGAGAAGGAATCCGCGAGCGGTGGGATCGGTTGATTCGGCGTAACCGTGGCCGCTGTAAGCGAAGAGGAAGCGGGAGTGCGGCGATTTGCGGAGTTGCTCCGGAAAGTAGTTTTCGAGGAAGTAGTTGAGGGTATCGAGGTTCATGTCGCCATCTTTGAGGACGACGATCTCGTCGAAATACTCCTGATCTTTCAAATAGGACTTCAGTTTTTCAATATCGACCTGAGCGGGCTTAAGGTCGCGCTCTAGGACGGGAAAATTAGGGTACTGGGTAACTCCGGCGATAAGCGCGAAGCTACGGCCTACCTGTGACGTAGCTATTCCAAGGCCGTTGAGTACCTTTTGATAGGGTTTACGCTGGTCGGCACTGTAATAGAAGAGTTTTCGGTATTGCTGGGGTACGTCCGCGGACACCTGCGCGCGGATGACGTGAGTCAGGGACGCGAAGAGAACGAGGGTCGCGATAAGAACACGAGTGCGGCTCACAGTTATCCCTCTTACAGGCGTTGCAATGAGAGTAATCGGGAGTTAGAAACAACGCAAGGAAGGAGGGCGGCGAGGTCTTACGGCCTTTGCACGAGGCATTCGATAAGGATGATTGCATCGAGGCTGGGCTGGTAGGATTTTGGCTATGCGATTTCTGGTGGCTTTGGTGGCTCTTGTCGGGCTGGTGGTGGCGGCTCTGGCGTTGCGGGTGCATTACTCGACTGAGTTGCAGCCGTGCTCGATCAATGAGAAGTGGGATTGCGGGATTGTGAACCATTCGCCGTATGCGGTAATCGGGCCGATACCGGTGGCGGCGATTGGGATGGCCGGGTACCTGGCGATTGCGGTGCTGGCGCTGATGCGGCGCAAGCGGCTGGTGTTGCTGGGCGTACTGACGGGACTTGGGTTTTCGCTGTACCTGACGCATATCGAGAAAGATGTGCTGCTTGTGTGGTGTATCTATTGCGTAACTTCGCTGGGCATCATTTCGCTGCTCACGTTGCTAACGCTGGTGTGGCAGTTTGTGGGCCGGAGGGCGACGCGGTGAAGGAGCTTGGTGATGCGCTGCTGGCGGCGATTGATGCGGCGGAGCCCGCGTTGCGCGTTGTTTCCGCAGAGGAGAGTCTCGTGCCGGTGCTGCCGGGAGGGTGGTCGCGACGCCAACTGATCGGGCATCTGATCGATTCGGCTGCGAATAATCATCTTAGGTTCTTACGAGCGGCGTTGCAGGGCGAAGTTGCTATGCCGGGGTATGACCAGGCCGGGAATGTGCGTGTGCAGGCGGTGCAGGAGGCGGAATGGCTGCTGCTGGTTTCGCTGTGGGTTAGTTACAACCGCTATCTTGCGCATGTGATCGCGCACCTGCCTGAGGAGCGGCTGGAGGCGTTGTGCCGGATAGGTGGCGGGGAGCCGGTGACGTTGAAGTTTCTGGCTGAGGATTATCTGGCGCACATGCGGCATCATCTGGGGCAGATCGGGCTTTGAAGCTGAAGATGGGTACTTGACGTCAATTTGCGCGAGTCGTACCTCAGGAGCTAGAGCCCCACATTTATAGCGTTATAGATGGCAGGGCCGAAGCCCTGCCCTACCCAACAGTCCGCATTCGAAGTCGTCAGAGACTGGGCAACGCCTAGTTGTTGCGGAGAGCGGCCATTGGTTCGATCTGTGAGGCTCTGCGTGCCGGGAGATAGCCGGAGAGCAGGGCTACGCTGACGAGGGCTGCGACCATCCAGAGGTAGGTCACTGCGTCCCATGGCGATGTGGCGAAGAGCAGCGAGGCGATGAGACGGGCTGCTCCGATGGATGCGGCTGTGCCGAGGACGATGCCTATGAGTGCAAGGCGCAGCGTGCGCAGGAGAACGTCGCGGCGGACGCGACCGGCGCTGGCTCCGAGGGCCATGCGGACGCCGATCTCCTGGGTCTTTTGCGTGACGGAGTAGGAGATGACGCCGTAGATGCCGAGGGCGGCGAGGAGCAGGCCGAGGCCGGCGAAGGCTCCGACGAGCAGCATGAAGAAGCGGCGCGGCGAGACAGCGCGGTCGACGATGGTTTGAATGGGGCGGAACTCGGCCGAGGGCTGCTTGGGGTTTAGCTCACGCAGGGCATGCAGGACGCCGGGGGCGAGGCTGGAGGGCGGCAGGCTGGTGCGGATGACAAGCTGTGCGCCGGCTGGTCCGGCCTGTGTTGCCGGGTAGTAGATCTGCGAGCCGGTCGAGGCCTCTACATTCTCTTCGTGCACATCGTCGACGACGCCGATGACGTGGAGCTTCTGATCGCCGTCCGTGAGGATCTTGTCCACGGCGTTTTCTCCGGGCCAGTAGACACGGGCGGCCGAGGCGTTGATGAGCACGACGCGCTCGCTTGTTGGGCCGTCTGCCCAGGTGAAGTCGCGTCCGCGCAGGCGAATGCCCATGGCGCGGATGAAGCCCGGCGTGACGACATAGACGAGAGGGTCGGGCAGCTCGCCAGGAGAGAAGGTCTTGCCCTGCGGCACGGGTGAATCCCATTCGCGGTTGGGACCGAGCGGGAGATAGTCGGCCATGCCTGCGGCTTCAACGCCGGGCAGGGCACTGACGCGAGTGATGATCTGCTGGAAGATGACGCCGCGCTTGAGTGCACTGGCATTGCCGGTCGGGGCGTTGTCGTCGTAGTCGACTTTGACGGAGGCAGCGCGGTCGGGCTGGAAGCCGAGATCGACGTCGAGCACTTTGAGGAAGCTGCGCAACAGCAGGCCCGCGCTTACCAGCAGCACGCAGGCCAGAGCGACCTCGGTGATGACCAGAATGGAGCGCACGCGCTCGTGTTTGCGGCCGAGGCCTGCGCCGGGGCCGGAGTCTTTGAGCACTTCCTGCAGGTTGCCGCTGGCCATTCTCATGCCGGGAACGAGACCGAAGAGGACGGCGGTGAAGACGGCGATGAGAACTGTCCAGCCGATGGCCTGGCCGTCAATGCGCAGGGTGCTAAGGAGCGGCAGGGCGACTGATCCCTGATGGGCCAGCCATGTGATTACGATCATGGCGAGGCCGAGGCCGAGCAGGGCTCCGGCACCTGAGAGGACGAGGCTTTCCATTAAGAGCTGACGAACGATGCGGCCGCGGCTGGCTCCGAGAGCACCGCGGACGGCGAATTCTTTGGCGCGCGCGGATGCCCGGGAGAGGAGCAGGTTGGAGAGGTTGACGCCGGCGATCAGGAGGATTGCGCCTACTGCAGACCAGAGGGCAATCAGAGAGCGGCGCAGACGACCGCTGACATAATCCTTGAGCGGCACTGGAATCAGCCTGTCCTTGTACCGGCCTTTGGTCTCGGGAAAGCGGGGGCTGAAGTAGAGATCGGGCGCTACACGGTTGTTATCGTCGAGTGCCTGAGCTACGGTTGCGCCGGGTTTGAGGCGACCGATGAGTGTGACGATATTGCCCCAGGTGCGCTCCTGATCGAGGTTGAGCGGAACGAAGAGATCAGTCTTTGCGCCGGGAGAAAAGACTGCGCCGAAATCGAAGGTATCCGGGAGCACGCCTACGACAGTGACCGGCGTGCCGTTCAGGTCAATTGCTTTGCCGAGGATCGCTGGATCGGCCTGGAACTGGCGACGCCAATAGGCGTTGGTCAGAATGGTTACGGGATGGCCCCCGATACCGTAGGATTCCTCTGGCGTGAAAGGCCGGCCCATGATGGGCTGTACGCCGAGCACCTGGAAGAAGTTGCTGATCACTTCAATGCCTGTAACGGGCTGCGGCTCGCCGCGACCGGTGAGACGCAGGTTGTCAGCAGTAGTGAAGGCCATGTAGCCGGTTACATCTTTGTAGACACGTGTCTGCGCGCGGAATTCATCGTAAGCGTCTGCACTGTAGGTTGAGCAAGACCACCCGCAGCCGGTCGGAGGCGGGGCGATCCAGACAAGCTGGTGCGAGTCGGGGAAGGGTAACGGGCGCAGCAAGAGCGTGTTGACCACGCTGAAGACGGCGATGTTGGCTCCTATAGCGAGAGCGAGGATGAGGATGGAGATGGCTGCGAAGCTGAGATCGCGGCGGAGGGTGCGGAAGGTGTAGCGGAGGTCCTGAAGGCACTCACTCCAGTAGTCGGCGAGACGGCGGCGGCGTTCCATTCTTACTCCCATCTGCACGCCCATTCGCTGGACGGCGCGTAGATCTCCGAATTGGCGTTGTGCTTCGCGCCGGGCGGCATCGGGACGCCAGCCCTGCGCGATCAGGTCATCTGTCTTGGTTTCAATGTGAAAGCGCAGCTCATCCTTGACGTCGGCCGCAGGGTCGGGGCCGAAGAAACGGGCGTAACGGCGCCAGAGAGGAGGCGGCTTCATCAGGCTTCATCCGGCAGAGGAGGCTGGGTGGCCGTGAGCACCTTGGCGACGGCGGCGGCGTAAGCCTCCCAGGTTTTGGTTTCGCTGCGCAGGTGAGTGCGGCCTTCGCGGGTGAGGCTGTAGAACTTGGCTTTGCGGTTGTTCTCTGACAGGCCCCACTCGGCTTCTACGAGCTTCTTGCTCTCAAGACGCCAGAGCGCGGGGTAGAGCGTGCCTTCTTCAACGAGGAGGGCCTCGTCGCTCTGTCGGTGAATGAGGCTGGTAATGGCGTAGCCATGCAGCGGACCCCAAATGAGGGCCTTGAGGATGAGCACGTCCAGAGTGCCTCGGACGAGTTCAAGTTTGGCTTTGTCGATTTTGGCTTTTTCGAAGGCCACAGTCTCCCCTTTGGTTACATGGGAAGGCTCTCATATTCTCCCCTTGCAATGCAAGGGGAGAGACGACATTTTCAGAGGCCGCGTAGGTGGAGACACCAGACTACGATGGAGGCGAGCAGGCAGTAGATGCCAAAGAGGTGCCAGCGGCCTTGTTCAAGCCAGCTTGAAAGCCATTTGAGGCCGATCAGACCGGCGATGAAGGCGCAGACCAAGCCGAGGAGATTGAGCCCGAGGGAGGATCGCATGCTGACGTAGGTGCCGGCGCTTACAGCGGCGCGGGATGCTTTTTCAAGGCGAAGGCCTTCGAGTGCGATGACTATGGGCGTGAGTACGATAGCGAGGGCAAAACTGAAGCGCTCGGCGCGCTGGCGGGGTGCTCCGCTGAGCATGCCCGCGGAGATGGTGGAGCCGGAGCGGGAGAAGCCGCGGAAGGGCAGGGCGAGGCCCTGGAGGAGGCCCATCCATGTGGCCTGGGCGAAGCTGACAGTGCCACTGGTTTGGCGCACGGATTCGGTGAATGTGTTGCTGGAGACGGTGAGCGGAAGCTCGTTGCGGCGGCGTCGCTCGATGAGGCCGGAGACGAGGATAAGCACGCCGGCGGCTGCGAGCGCGGGCGCGATGAGGTCGAGGCGGCCAAATAGCTGTTCGATATCAGTGCTGGCTGAATTGCGAAGGAGGGAGCGCTCGAGGAACTTGCGCAGTGCTTCACCGAGGAGGCCGGTGAGCAGAGTGGCCCAGAGCAAACGCGCGGCGAAGCGGTTGAAGGCTTCCGATGAGGCGAAGTAGGTTTCCTTCCAGTCGCGCCAGAAGTAGACGATGACGCTGAACATTGTGCCGGTGTGAAGCATGACCAGCAGGAGGGTCATCTGCGGCGTGGTGGGGTCGAGCCCCATGAGCTTTTCCGCGACAACAACGTGAGCCGAACTGGAGACAGGAAGCAGTTCGGCCAAGCCCTGCACGATGGCAAGCAGAATCACCTGGATTATGGACATGGGAACAGTGTAAGCGCCGGCGAGTCATTGGGGATTCAATCGAAAGTTATCTTTTTTGAACTATAGGGGTAAGTGAGTTAGCACATAGGCTCTGTTTTATTGCTGAATGGCTTAAAGGTCAGCATTTTGTATGTTACGGATAAGCTCACGGAGATTACGTTTCGTGCAGGTGGTAATCAGGATCATGCAATTGCAAAGGTTATCGATGACGTGCAACTCCGATGCCGCCATGCTCATTGAAGCGGTGTCTCTTTGAAACTTCTCCACGAGGGTGGAAGCATTCAGGTGCGTTGGGCCCCTGTTTCGGCCTATAATGGGCCCACTTTTCTAAATTGGAAAATAGCTGGATCTTACTGCACTACTGATTGAGTTTCCCCTCGTTCCCTTCAGGTCTGCTTCGTTGAGCATGGATTTGGCCGCAGTGTTTGCGCGGCGCGGGGGACGTGTGCTCGGAGCGAAGTGCCGGCTGGCTGTTCTGTTGGGAGTGATGCTGAACCTGCTGTGTTGCGGCGGTCGCGTGTGCTTAAGTCAGGAGGCATCTGGCGCGGATGTCCGGCACGCAGAGGGCGCGGAGCCTGCGCGAGTCAGGGCGGCGCGGAGATTTCTGGCGCGCCGGGGGATTGCCACCGGGGCGAATTCCCGGGCTAAAGCCTCTGCTGATCCAGCGACCTTTATGCGAAGGATGAAGTCCCCGCCTCCCTCCGAAAAGACTTCATCTGCAATCGGAGAGGGCTCTTCTTCGGGGGATGTGAGGACGAGGGCCTCCGTGTTCCCTGCCGCGATGCCGTTGGCGACGGGATCTGCGGCCTGGACTGCGGCGGGACCGGCGGCGGTGAATTCAATCTCGTACGGACTGGTTACTGGCAGAATTTCTTCGATTGCGCTTGATCCTTCGGATGTGAGTGGGAATACAGTCTTTCTGGGAACGACAGGCGGGGGCGTGTGGAAGAGCCAGAATGCAGCTGCTTCGACAGCTTCGAGCGTGGTGTTTGCTCCGATGACGGATGGTATTGGTGCCCTGAGTGGCGTCTTCAGGGCCGGTGTGAGTGTAGGAGCGGTGTCTGTACAGCCGGGCGGGACAGGCGTTGTGCTGGCGGGATTGGGCGATCCTAACGATGCGCTGGACTCTTACTATGGCGCGGGGATTCTGCGCTCAACGGATGGGGGCAAGACGTGGACGCTCATTCAGCAAAGCATGGATCTGGAGGATGGGCTCGGCCTGCGGGACTACTCCTTTGTGGGCGAAGGGTTCGCCGGGTTTGCCTGGAGCACCGCGAATGTGCAGTTGGTTGTAGCGGCAGTGAGTCAGGCATACGGGGGATCGCTGGACAGCGCGGAGATTTCCGGCTCCAGCAGTGAGGGTTTGTACTACTCGGTGGACGGCGGGGCCAGCTGGCATCTGGCTCGGATTACGGACCCGAACGGGGTGGATGTGCAGGGCCCGGACGATTCCTTTGATTATCCGGATGGGAATGCGGCGACCTCGGTCGTGTGGAACCCGGTGCGGCGAGTCTTTGTGGCGTCTGTGCGTTTTCACGGATATTACCTATCGACGGATGGGATGAACTGGACGCGGGTTCCCTCGCAGCCGGGAAGCGGACTGACAACCGGGAAGTGTCCGACCGAAGCAGGGTCGGTGGGAGTGGCAGGGTGCCCGATCTTTCGTGGAAGCCTGGCGGTGAATCCAGTTACCGGAGATACGTTTGCGTGGACGGTGGACGCGTTCAACCAGGACCAGGGAATATGGCAGGACGCATGTGCGATTGCGGGCACCGGAAGTGCTGCGGCGTGCACGAACCAGACGATGAGCTTCACGACCCAAGTGGGGGCGACAGCACTGGAGACGGTGGGCGCAGGTGAGAACGCGACGATTGCGAACGGTGACTACAACCTGACGCTGGCCGCGGTGCCTTCAGGGCAGGACACATTGCTTTTTGCAGGAGATGACGATTTGTGGCGGTGCAGCCTGGCGAATGGCTGCGTGTGGCGGAATACGACCAACTCCACAACGTGCATAAGCGCGCAGGTGGGTGAGTATCAGCACGCACTGGGGTGGGATACAGGCAATCCGCTGCTGATGTACGTGGGCAATGACAGCGGACTGTGGCGGAGCGTGGATGATGTGGCGGAGACGGGATCGGTGTGCGCCACGACAGACGGCGCACATTTCCAGAATTTGAATGGGGGTATTGCTGCGTCCGGATCGCTGGCTGAGGTGGAGTCATTGGGGCAGTCTGCGCTGACGACTGCAACGATGCTGGCGGGTTTGGGAGCGAACGGTATCGCGGGCATTGCAAATGCGTCTACGGGGCTGGTGAAGTGGAATGAGGTGCTGGGCGGAGAGGGTGGCCCGGTGGCGGCGGATCAGACAACCCACTCGAATAACTGGTATGCGAACAATGCGGCGGGTGTTTCTATCTTTTACTGCACGGCGGCGGGAACAGCTTGCACGCCTGCCGGGTTTGGAACGACGCCGGTAATTGGCGAGACACAAGTGGCCAACGACGGGCTGGGCATGGACTATCCCGCTGAGTTTGGCTTTGACGCGATCGATCCGACACAGATGCTGGTGGGAACATGCCGTGTGTGGCGGGGGGGCGGTTACAGGCGTGGGTTGGACGAGTGCGAATGCGATTTCGCCGGTACTGGATGGGTCCGGCAGCGGTCTGGATTGTGCAGGGAACAGCCTGATCCGGTCGATGGCTGTGGGGGGTACATCGGTTGGGGGCGAAGTGATTTATGTGGGCATGGCCGGCGCAGCAGATGGCGGTGGTTTGGTGGCAGGGCATCTCTTCCGCGGAACGATGACGGCGACCGGAACTTTGTCAGGGAGCTGGACGGATGTGGGGCTTTCGCCGGTAACGAACAGCGTGGGCACGTTCAACTCGCTTGAAGAGGATGTCAGCGGATTGTATGTCGATCCGCATGACCTGACGGCTCAGACGGTGTACGCGACGATCTCCGGTTTTGACACGGCATCGGGACAGACTGAGCAGGTGTACTGGACAACGAATGGAGGCACGAGCTGGATAGCGATTGGGTCCAACCTGCCGAATTCGCCGGCCAATGCCATTGTGGTTGATCCGCAGGATCCGAACACGGTGTATGTGGCGACCGATACCGGAGTCTACGTGACCCGCGCTGTAAGCACGTGCGCGACGACGGCGTGCTGGTCGGTATACGGGACTGGACTGCCCCTTGCTCCGGTGACGACGCTTGTAGCTACGCCGGCGAGTCTTCCCAGCCCGACGCTGACGGCGGGAACATACGGACGCGGCGTGTGGCAGATTCCTCTAGCCACTGCAGGTGTGCCCGAGACGGTCGCGACGATTACGCCTGCTTCACTGACCTATGCGAGTACCACAGTGGGTGTTGCGTCGGCGTCACAGACGGTGACGTTGAAGAATACTGGATCGGCGACGCTGACAGTGAGCGGCGTGACGATGACAGGGGACGCGGCGGGAGATTTCAGCCAGACGAATACCTGCATTGGAGTGAGTATTGCGAAGAATGCGACCTGCATTGTGAAGGTGACCTTTACGCCGTCCCAGGTAGGAAGCCGTATTGCGCAGATGACCATCAGCGCAAACATCGCTGGCGGCCAGCTGCTGGCAGGACTTACGGGAACGGGCATGGCCACGGCCAATGTGACGCTGACACCGGGCAGTCTGACCTTTAGTACGCAGCAGGTGAGCACGACCAGCGCGGCGCAGAGCGTAAGCGTGGCGAACGTGGGCGGAAGCGCAGTGGCGATTACATCGGTCACGGTGACGGCGCCGTTTACCAAGAGCGGCAATACCTGCGGGACTTCACTGGCGGCCGGAACGGCATGCACGGTGTCTGTGACCTTCACGCCAACGACAGCGGGAGCG
>Ga0206933_1095_pt1 | contig 17368 bp, 15 predicted proteins | sample Alteio_BWOrgHeat_15_FD_152937 | JGI IMG/M metagenome (GOLD analysis project Ga0206933, IMG submission 152937) | Enriched cells from forest soil in Barre Woods Harvard Forest LTER site, Petersham, Massachusetts, United States -... | ecosystem: Environmental > Terrestrial > Soil > Temperate forest >... | reverse complement strand
CATTTCTGATTTTGTTGGGAGCGACGGGAACCGCGTTTGTCAAGGACACATGGTGGGACAGCGAAGACATTCCCGTCTTGGCCAGTGGAATTCGCTCCGGACACGGCTATGAGGGGACCGACGAATACCAGCCACTTGGCTGTGACCGCTATGAGTTGCCGGGAACTCCGCCTTCTTCCGAAAACGGATCTGATTCAGAGACACCCAATTTCGACGCAACAGCACCCACGGCGCGAATAGCAAAACTTGATTCAGAATCCGGGGGTGTTGTACCTGCAAACGATGTGCGCCTGAATATAGGACGCTGGACGTCCGAACGAAAGGTGTTTGGCGTAGAAACCGGGCAGGCGGTCACACTGGCGTTAAAGCTGGTGAATTATCCTGCGTGGAAAGTTCAGGTGGACGGCCAGAGTTTCCGCACGGACTCTCTTCCGCAGACCGCTCAATTATTAGTGGGCATTCCTGCCGGCACTCATAGAGTGGATGTCCGCTTCGGAAGCACTTGGGACCGGATCGCAGGGGGCGCTATCTCAGGCCTTTCCGCTTTTGTGCTGCTAGGGTTTTCCGCATTCGTACGGCGAAAACGTGCGGCATGACCCTCTTTGTCTCGCACAAATTCGAACGTTCGTGGCCAATGGCTGGAATCTATGCGGTAGCTTCCATAGCATCGTCTTGATGGCCCGAACGTGCGCGATAAGTCAGCAATTGAGTCAGATGCTCCGCCATTTCCGAAGCCTGCTTTCGTATTTCAGGCACAGCGGTGGTTTCCCACAAGCTGCCCTTCTTTACCGGGCCAATAGCGAAAAGCGAGTTTGATGGAGCACCCTGGAAATCCAGCACAGCTCCTTTGGCGTCCACATCCAGTCCGAGAAATAGCGGATCGGGTCTCGCCTCGTCCTGAGCAAATAAACTTTTAAGCAACGGGTCATCAATGCGCCGGTAATCCGTCTCCGAGCCGGTACAGTTGATTACCCGCTCGACTTGCAACTGCTGGCGGCTGCCACTCTTGCGATTGCGGAAAACTACCTGCGCGCACTCGGCATTCTCGGCATATTCCATAATTCGCCCTGCATAGACGGTGAGCTGCCCTTCCGAGATCAACCGAAAAAGAGTGTTGTGCACTTCGAGCGCAACACGATGCCGGTGCACTTCCCAATAGGGGCGCACGTGGTGTAGAAATCGTTTTCTCTCTTCGTAAGGGAGTGACTGCCAAATATTCTGTGCCACGGGACGCAACGTGTTGATCACGCCACGCCAATTCACTCCTTTAGCGGAAGCCGCTCGAACCTCATTTCGGACCAAGCGCAGCAGGATGCGAATGTTTCGGGGAGAATTTGTGTGCCAGAACTGTGGCCACGGTTCCGCGGCTTCATGGCGCTGCGGAACTAGCCCATGGCGGGAAATGATATGAATTTTCCCTTGATATCCTTTGGCGTGCAGGGCAATGGCCAGATCCACACTGGTTAACCCAGAGCCGATAAGAAGAACGCTGCCGTTTGGATCCAAATCCTCGAGCGCTGATTTTGACCACGCAAAGGGAACGTATCGCTCGCTGGAGACTAACAAGCCGCGCACCTTTGGATTGCCGGGAGGGAAATTACCAATGGCGAGAACCACTGCCTCGGCCTGAACTTCCCGGCCATTCTCTAGTTGAATAGTAGGCAAACCATTTTTCCGCGTGAAGGAAACAGCTTTCTCTTGAAACCACTCCAGCGAATGGCCACCTTCCTGTTTTGTCGCCTCTTCCAAAAGAGATCCGAGATACCGTCCATACGCCATGCGAGGAACAAAACTTTCCGCATGAATTGCGGGGCTGCAGTTAGTTTGCGCCCATCGCAAAAAATGCCCTGGGTCCTCCGGCAGAGCACTCATGTTTCCCGCAGGCACGTTGAGAAGGTGGCAATCGTACGGCGTGCTGTATGCCAACCCGCGGCCTGGAATGGAACTCTTGTCGATGATGCCAATTTTTAGCGAAGGAGCGCGGCGCAACAGTTGTACGGCCAGGACGCTTCCACTGAAGCCGCCGCCGATGACAGCAACGTCCAGCTTGGACGAATCTCGAACGACGTGCGGAAAATCCTGCGAAGCTTCAACATGGGAGGTATGCACAAGAGCCCCTTGGGTAGTTGGAAGAGCAATTTAAATAAGTTAGTCTATCGAGTTAGTAGCCATTGCAATTGTGCGCCCATCAAGACCTTTTTCTAATTTGCTGAAAATAATGTACTTATATTTGATTTGCGGCCAAGCCAAAGCTGAGAATATGCAAGAATCTTCAGTTTTTAGGCAAGATGGTGCTTCTTTGATGGTTGCTGCATGAATAGAAAATCATCGCACGCTTTTGAGCGATTCCCGGACCGTAGGGTCTCTAGTGGAATAGATACCAAAACCGTCCTTTACACAATTCTCCTGCCATGCTAATTTCTTTTCCCGTACCGCCATCCGATAGCGCCAGGCGGCAGGGCCATTGCATACAGACCCTCCAAAGTTTTTGTCTCGAAAGACCTCCAAAGAAAGATTAAATTGAAGCTTCGTCGGCCAACAAGGCACGGGAAGCGAATTGTGCGAGGAATCTGGTGCTAAAACTGCGCAAAGTTGAGTTACTGGGCTTCAAGTCGTTCTTCGAGAAGACGCCAATTACGTTTAGCGGCAGCGGAATCACCTGTATTGTCGGGCCGAATGGCTGCGGCAAGTCGAATGTGGTGGACGCGATCTCGTGGGTACTGGGCCAGCAGAGTCACAAGATGCTGCGAGCCGAGCGCATGTCTGACTGCATCTTCAACGGTACGGCCAAGCGGCCTCCCCTGGGCCTTGCTGAAGTGACTCTGACGCTCGTCGATCCTGATTTGTCCGATGCCGTAGCAAAGGTGCTCAACGCTCCCGAAGATGTTGCCGAGGAAACCAAGCTTGAGTCCGGACCTGCACTCGTCGAATCCGAATCCCAGGTCGCTATCGTGAACGACGACGGCTTTGTCGAACTTCCGCCGAGCGAAGCTGCGAAGAATGAATCGGAAGCAGAAGACAAGGGCAAGCCCTGGAAAAAACGTGCGGGCGAGAAACCGGCGATGGCGCTAAAGCCGGGTGAAATCGTTATAGGGCGCCGCTTGTACCGGTCGGGCCAAAGCGAATATCTCATCAACGGCCGCGTGTCTCGTCTTCGTGATGTGCAGGAAATTTTCATGGGCATCGGTTTGGGGCCCGATAGTTACGCAATTATCGAGCAGGGTCGCATCGGACAAATCCTGAACTCGAAGCCGATGGACCGCCGCGCCATTATCGAAGAAGCAGCCGGAATCACGATGTACAAGACGAAACGGCGCTTGGCAGAGGCTAAGCTCGAAGCTTCCAAGATCAATCTTTCGCGCGTGAACGATATTCTTGTGGAAGTGGAAAAGCAGGTTGTTTCTCTGAAGCGCCAGGCATCGAAGGCTCGGCGCTATGCCGAGCTTCGAGAGCAGATGCGTGGCTTGTTGCGTAGCGTCCTGGCAAGCAAGGCGGAACATCTCGATATCGAAGCTGCGCGTCTGGAAAATTTGCTTCGAGAAATGGACTCCGCGGAAGAACGAGAAGCCCGCTCCGTTCACGAGCTCGAAGCAGAGCAAGAACGATTGAGCGCGCGAAGCTATGAGCTGGATGGTGAGCTGCGCCAGACGCAAAATCTATTAGGCCAAACGGCGCTGGATCTCGACCGTGCGGAAAACCGTATCACGTTCAACCGGGAACAAGTGGCGCAGATCGACGCACGCGCGGCTCGCATTGCGGTCGAAATTGAGCAGGCCGAACGCCAAGCAGCGGATCTCAGCGCTCGCATGAAAGCCCAGGGCGAAGCTGTTTTATTGCTTCGAGAGCAAACCGCTGCTCTTGAAACCAGCCTTCGCGAGACAAGCGAGCAAGCTTCTTCGAGCGTTGCCGAGCAGGAGCAACTCGAAGCCCGCATCTCCGAGCTAAGGCAGCTGGCGGACCGCCTAGTAGAAGAATCTGCGCGCGAGCAAGCTGAATCCCTCCAAGCCGAAGAAGCAGCCGCGCGCCACACAGCGGCGGAAGAGCAACATGGTGCCGCGCTGCGAACCATCGAAGTGGAATGTTCGGATTTGCGCGAAAAAGTGGCCGGTGCAGACCAAACATTTGAGCAAGCGCAAACTCGTGCTCAGGAACTGGACCAAGCTGTCCGCGATGCCCAGACGAATGTTGTGGAGCTTCGCCGTGAACAGCAAGAAACAAGCCGGAGCCTCGAAGGAATCCGCGAAAATCTTTCCGCCGAACGTGCGCGGTATGCTTCAATCGAGCAGATTCTGAGCGAACGTGCTTACACAGCCGGAGCGGTGCAGAAATTATTTAGCGTGAATGGCGAAAGCGATTCTGCCCAGGGCGGATTCCGTGCTGTGGGATTGCTCGCTGATTATGCCGAAGTGCAAGAGCAGTATGAAGGAGCCATTGAGCAGTTTCTGCGCGAAGAACTCGAGTATGTCGTCGTCGAAACATTTGACCATGCCCGCGCTGGCGTCTCGTTGCTTCGCGATGAAATGGGCGGCCGCGCCACTTTCTTTGTTGATTCGCTGCGCAACTTAAATATCCAGACGCCTGAAGCGGACGCTTCCCTTCCCATGGCGCCGGGGGTTGTCGCTAGGCTTGACCGGCTCGTTGATTTCCGCGATCCTCTGGGACCCGCAGCCAAACATTTTCTCACCCGGCTTCGCACTGCATATCTCGTCGAGACCAGCATTGTTGCCGAGCAAATGGCGAATGAAAATCCGCACAGCTATTATTTGACTCTGGATGGCACTTGCTATCACGGTCGCACCGTTTCTGGCGGACGCGCGGGCGAAGCGGGCCCCTTGGCGCTGAAGCGCGAACTGCGCCAGCACGAGGGAGAAGCAGCGCGTCTCGATCGAATCGCCCACGAACTGCAAACAGAACTGGCCCGGATTGAAGCGGAGATTGCTGGCAAGGAATCGGATGTTGCAGCCGCGATCTCCCAGCATGTGGAGGCCGAAAAATCGCTCGTCGCTGCGTTGCACCATCGTGACCAGGCGCGCACCGACCTGCAACGGATTGAGCAGAAGCTCGGGACGGAGCGAGAAGAAATTGAGCGGCTCCGCGTCAATGCCGAATCGGCACGGCGGCGGGCCGAAGAGGCGCGTTCCAAACACGCCGAAGCAGTATCTTCTCGATCTGCAGCGGAGGCAGAGAGCACCCAGGCAGCTGAGAAACTGGCCCGGCTGCGCCACGATTTTCAAGCCCTCCAAGAAAGCGTTGTGGGCCGCCGAGAAGAATTGGCCACGATGTCCGAAAGGTTGGCAAGCGCGGAAGCTGCTGGCCAAAAACTTACCGAAGAAATTACCCTTGCCGATGAACGGCTGAACTCGCTTCTCCTCCAGCAGAAAACTATGTACCAGGAAAAATCCGGCCTGGAATCGTCTTGCGGACAGCTTTCTCTGCAAGCGGAAGACTTGCGGAAAGAAAAGATTCGCCTTCAAGAACAGAAGGCTGCGCTTGAAAAGGAATGGGAAGAGGCAAGGGCACGCACGAGTCATTTGGAGGAATCCGTTCGCGAAAAGCGCCAATCCCTGGATGAACTCCGCGCGGAACGAAGCCAGCGACAGATTGAAAAGGCGCGCAATGATGCTGACCGTGATTACCTCCGCCAGACATGCGTGGCCGAACTGAACGCACAACCGGAAGATTTGATCGCGCAGGAGACACAACCTTTAGTAGGAGAAGAGCTGGTTGCGGCGGAAACGAATTACAACGAAATGAAGGCGCGCGTCGAAGCCATGGGGCCGGTCAATATGATGGCGCTCGAAGAATTTCAAGAGTGCGAACAACGGGAAGGCTTCCTGCGGCGCGAACGCGACGATCTAGTCCAATCGATCGAGAACACGCATCTTACGATTACCGAACTCGATCAGGTTTCCAAACAGAAATTCGAGGAAGCGTTTAATTTTATCAATGCGCATTTCGCCATTGCGTTCCAGTCGCTCTTCGGCGGCGGACATGGCGAGATGCGGCTCAGCGAACCGGATAGCTCAGGCGACGCCGGCATCGATATCGTGGCACAGCCGCCAGGCAAGCGGCTCCAAAATATTCTCCTGCTTTCCGGCGGGGAAAAAGCGTTGACGGCACTTGCGCTGTTGATCGCCGTTTTCCGCTATCAGCCCAGCCCCTTCTGCATTCTCGACGAGGTCGACGCGCCGTTGGACGAAGCGAACGTCGGCCGCTTCAACAAAATGCTGGCGGACATGTGCGGACAAACGCAGTTCATCGTTGTAACGCACAACCGCAAGACCATGGAAATGGGATCGGTGCTCTACGGCGTGACGATGCAAGAACCCGGCGTCTCAAAGCTCGTATCCGTCAAATGGGAAGAATCTGCCGCAGCAGCGCAACCCAAAGCGGCAAGCAACGCCGCGTAGCATTTGTTCAGGATCCGATGATCAAGTTGGTGCTGCTACCCGGCATGGATGGCACCGGGCTTCTTTTCGCCGACTTCATTTCTGCGCTAGGCCTTGAATTCGAGACGCATGTTGTCACTTATCCTGACGCTCCATCCCTTGGTTATAAAGAGCTTGAACTCGTAGCACGCTCGTTCCTGCCTGACAATCAACCATTCGTTTTACTCGCTGAGTCCTTCTCGGGACCTATCGCTATTTCTATTTCGGCCTCGAAGCCACGCGGCCTCATTGGGTTGATTTTGTGTTGTTCGTTTGCACGTAACCCGCGGTTCCTGCTTGCTGGAATCGAAACATTGCTCAAACTATTTCCACCTAAGCTTGCGCCGATGGGCATTCTCAGCAAATATCTGCTTGGTCGTTCCTCATCCAATCATCTCCGGGTCGCATTGGAAGAAGCACTCGCAACGATCTCTTCGAATACATTGAGGGCGAGAGTCAAAGCTGTAGCGGCCATCGACGTTTCAGCGAAACTCATACAAATTCAAATCCCTATCCTGTATCTCCGGGCAATCGATGATTTTCTCGTGACTCACGTGGCCTCTGACCATATCTTGGAAATAGCTCCGCATGTACGAGTTGTTGATCTTGAGGGACCGCATTTGTTGCTTCAGGCATCGCCACACCTTGCAGCAAGAGTCGTCACCGACTTCTCGCGAAGTGCCCTAAAAATTCCGAACGAGTCTTAGCGTTTCTTAAGCATTGACAATGATTCGTTGTGCGCTAGAATACCCGCCTCCCAGCAGTTAGGAAAAAACGACCGTGGCGTCTCCACAAATGAATAGAGCAATTTCGCAAACAGATTTTCCCGGACTCAAACTCCGAGGGCGCGGCAAGGTCCGCGATATTTACGAACTCGGCGATCGCTTACTCATAGTGGCGACCGACCGCCTTTCGGCTTTTGACGTCGTGCTGCCCACACCGATCACCGATAAGGGCCGCGTGCTGACGCAATTGTCGCTATTTTGGTTCGACAAGCTGGCAGACGTCGTCCCGAACCACGTTCTCTCGGCAAAAGATTTTGGAGGCGAGCTTGCTCCCTACGCCGCTTCGCTCGAGGGCCGGGCCATGCTCGTGCGCAGGACGGAACCCGTACCTATCGAATGCGTCGTGCGCGGATACATCTCGGGATCCGGTTGGAAGGACTATCAAAAGACGGGCGCCATCTGCGGCATTTCGCTTCCGAGCGGTTTGCACGAATCGGATAAGCTGCCCGAGCCGATATTCACGCCTTCGACGAAAGCCACGACCGGCCATGATGAGAATATTTCCTTCGAAGAAACCGTTTCGCGCGTCGGCAAGGGTCTAGCCGAGCGCCTGCGTGACACCACATTGGCAATTTACAAGCGCGCCTCGGAACATGCAGCAAAGCACGGCATCATTATTGCCGATACAAAATTCGAATTCGGGCTTATCGGTGACGAACTGATCTGGATTGATGAAGCGCTTACACCCGATTCCTCGCGCTTCTGGCCTGCCGATCAGTATGCTCCGGGCAAAGCTCAGCCATCTTTCGACAAGCAATATGTACGCGATTACCTGGAACGGATCGGCTGGAACAAGCAGCCTCCTGGTCCGGCGCTGCCACCCGACGTGGTAGCCGGAACTACAGAAAAGTATCGGGAAGCATACCAGCGCATCACCGGCCACGCACTCGGACTCGAATAAGTCTCAGGAGAAGCCGCTTCGCTAAGCAGACTCGGAAGCGCGCAATCATGAAAGATCAATTGGAATTATTAATTGGGATGATGGTCGAGCGCGGAATTCTGCTGGAAGAAGCCGTAACGGAATTCGAAAAGAAATTTATTAGGCGTGTGCTCGAACGTTTGAACGGAAACCAATCCCGTGCCGCGAAAGTCCTCGGAATCCACCGCAATACGTTGAGCCGCAAAGTCGGCGAATATAAGCTCGATCATATTCGGCGTAACCACAGTTAGAACAGACTTCACGCATCTCTATCCCCAAAAGCACGTTCCGATTCATTGCTGAAGCAGGCTCCATAACCATTCGTGGAGCTTAATGACCGCTCGTCTAAAATCTCTTCTTTTCGAAAAGGATGGCAGGCATCTTGAGCGCAGGAGGAATCCATGCGAAAAATTAGGCTCTCGATGTTTATGGCATCACTCATATTTATGGCGTTTTTTCAAACGGCTGTAAAAGCTCAATCGGCTGCCCCCTCAAGCAATCAAAAATCCCAAGAGCAAGATGAACATGACGCGATCCGGCATGTTGCACAGCTCTATATGATGTTCGATCAACAGCATCTCCGCGAAGCATTTTATACAGCTTCAAATCTGTATCTCGCGACCGAGCAGGGAGAATTGCGCATCATCCCGTTTTCGCAATTCCTGGAGAATGTCGCAAAGGGAGCTGCGAGTGGCCGTCCTGTTCCCAAAATGAGTATCGACCTAATCGATCACGAAGGGAGTGCAGCGGTCGTCAAAATTACGGAACATTCGGACGATGCCACGGTAACCGATTATCTCTCCCTCATTCGTGGCAAGGAGGGCTGGAAAGTAGTGAGTAAAACATTTTATGTCGAGCACCATCCGCCATCTGGCGCCGCTTCTTCCACCGGCACACAGGCGCAGCCACAAAACTCTTGCGCAAATAGCGAAGTAAATGCTTTCGCGTATATGGCGGGAGATTGGGTCACATCGGAATCACCGGTCGCAGCGGGTGGACCCACAACGGGAAAAAGCACCGCGGAAGTGATTCTGGATGGTTGCGCCGTCTGGGAACACCGCTATGTAGAACAGAACGGCAAGGAGCTATTCGATGCCCACGTGGTGTGGGGATATGACTCCACAACAAAACGAATGCTGCTGTTCTACGTGGATGACCGTTCCCATACGCAGCTTTACGAAGGCCGGCACGAGGATGGTGCATGGGCTTTCTATCGCGAGCGGCCGGATTCCGACGGCAAAATACTTCTGATCCGGGTGAAGTACGCGAAAAAAGGCCAGGGCTATACACAAACTGTGGAGCGTTCAAAGGATCATGGAGCGACCTGGGAACCTGGGTCGGTCGTTTCTTATGAGCCGAAACGCTGATAGCTGACTTCTCACCTGGAACAAACTAAGAAAAAAAAGGCCAGCCCTTTATCGGGCTGGCCTTTTTCGTTAAGACGCCGTTTCGAGCTTAATTGCCTGGATTTTTCGGCGCGACCTTGTGCGGAGCGTGTTTCCCCGTTTTTTCGGCAGGGATGTCTTCGGGGTTCACTTTCGCTTTATCCCAGTGCAACATAAAGGCGGGATCGGGATCGTAGCTGACGAGCGTGCCGCTGAAGCGAACGCCATCGTCCTTTTGCACGCGGCTTGCTTCCGGCTGCCCAACCACCTTCACGTCGAGATTCGCAGCCGTGGCAGCCTGAATTTCTTCGGGCGTGGCTCCCGTGGCAAGGTGCAACTCCACGGAATCCGTGCCGGGCGCAACGTCAATCACCTTGCCTACGACTTCCGGGAACTCCAAGCCGCAGATGGCGAGCCATGTCATCTTCGCCTTGTCGCTGCCTGCTTTCAGGTCCGTAAGCACAGTAATGATATTGCTGGCCTTCCTGATTTTGTCTAGATCGTCGACGCTCGGAATCGTATAAGTGGCCGGGCGGTCGGGAGCATTTGCAGCTAGCTGGAGTAACTCGTTCAGTTGTGCATCGGCCAGATTGTCGCAACCAGGCTGTTCGTAGGCCAGAATCTGCTTTCGGAGATAATCCTGTATCTTGGGCGCGTCGGTCACTTTCAGGTCGATGGCTCGCGCAAGTGCCCAGAAACCGTCGAGCGACTGTGGAGGAGTTGATAGCAGGTAAGCGAGTCCCAATTTGTAGTTCGTAACTGTGTCATTGGGGTCTGCTGCCAAGCCTGCCTTAAAATATTTAATAGCGCTTGCATAATCTTTAACGTTGGGATCGGAGGACGTAAATCCAGCCATATAGTTGAAGAAAACAGTCAGCATTTTTTTCTGCGCCGCGAATTGATCGTCTGGCACATTCGCCGGCTTCGCTATTTTGCTGAGAATATCGATAGCCATCAGCGCCGCGGCTCGTTCCTTATTGAGCTGGTCAACGGCATCCGGGGCCTTGTCGTTAAAGGAGGCGTTGAACGCCAGCGAGCGAAGGTACAAAGTCTGCACCGCCGTTCCGGAATCGATTTTGTCGCCCAATGCCACGAGCTTGTCCGCGTATTCGATCGTCTTGGGATAATTTTTGAGTTCGTTGTACGTGGCGAAATAGAGCTGATTGACGTACAACATCAAAGTTGAGTTCGGAAATTTGGTAACAAAATCGTCCAGGCATTTGGCTCGCGCTTGCGCGTTCGTTTCGGCCCGGCAAGCTTGGAAGGCGTTGTACTCCGGCATGGTATATGTCGGGGCTTTGCTCTGATCTTGCTGATCCTGAGCCACGGCACGAGGTGCCGCAAGACACGACATTCCGAAAACGACGAGTGAGACTCCTATCATGACAAAAGAATTTCGCATGTGCTGAGTTGCCTCCTGAATCAATTTCGGCTCGGGTAAAAATAGAACTTAGGACTACAGCCCGTATAGGACGGGGTTAGCTGAATCCACGGGATTATAGGAAAAGCAATTCCAGCGTGCAAGGTGAAATTCATGCTTACCCATTGATTTCCATCGAGTTCCACGAACCTTCATCGGCTCCCTCCAATGGTCTAAATGTTAAGATGTTGGTTTGAAGCGAAGAGTCGCCTAATTGGAGCGGATATATGACTGCAAAACCATTGGAAGGGAAAGTCGCGTTGATCACGGGTGCAAGCCGTGGGATTGGGCTTGCTATTGCCCGCAACCTGGGAGGTTTAGGCGCAAAACTCAGTTTATGCGCGCGAAATGCAACCACGTTGGAAAAGGGCGCGTCGGAATTGCAGCATGAAGGTATTGCGGCGCTATGTACGGTGGCCGATGTAACCCGGCCGAGCGATATTGCTTCGCTTTTGAAGAAAACTGAGCAATCGCTTGGCCCTATCGAGATACTCGTGAACAATGCTGGCATAGGATATTTTGGGCCCGCGCATGAAGCTGCCGAAACCGATTGGGATTCTGTATTAGACACCAATTTGAAATCCGTGTTCCTTCTCAGTAAAAGTGTCGCGCCAGGCATGATCCAGCGCCGCAGCGGCCATATCGTCAACATCGCTTCTCTGGCCGGTAAGAATTCCTTTGTGGGCGGCGGCATTTATTGCGCGTCGAAGTGGGGACTCATGGGGTTGACCGGCTGCATGGCGGAAGATCTTCGCCCCTACGGCATTCGAGTGAGCGCGGTCTGTCCCGGCAGTGTGGTCACAGACTTTTCGCCGCACGCGGGGAAAGATCCCGCCAAGATGTTGCAGCCCGCTGATGTGGCTCACGCGGTTGAAATGATCGTGACGCAATCTCCGCAAAGTTTCATCAGCGAAATTCTTCTTCGCCCAACGCAAAAACCGTAGCACGCGTGTAGGGCGTTCGTAGCGCCATTTACCCATGCCATTACATTTGATCGGTTCGCGACACGAAACCCTGGAGCAGCCGCCTGATTTGCACTAAGATGTCCGCTTTGCAGGTGACATTTTCCGTGCGGAGGGTTCATGGCAAATCGAAGGCAGTTTCTGCAAGGCGTGGCAGGAGCGGCGGCGCTAACCGTTACTTCTGGCATCAGCAGTTTCGGGAAGACGAAAGCGCTTAAAATGTTCGCCTCAATGCCCACCATGCCGGGCGCGGATGGTCCCGACCGGCTGCCTCCCGAATGGTATCAGCGCAAGATCAAGCAAGTACAAGAGGAGATGAAGAAGCAAAAGCTGAATGCTCTTCTTCTGCTGAACGCAACGAACATCATTTATACGACAGGATATTTCCATCTTTCTACGGAACGCCCTTTGGCCGCGCTGATTCCCGAATCGGGCGATCCCGCGATGTTTATCCCCGGGCTTGAAACCGACCAAATCAAACTGTGGTGGGTAAAAGATTACGAAGCGTATTTTGATTTTCCCGGTCCCGTAAACCGCGTGCAGTGGATTTTCGAGCGCGTCGCCAAGCGAGGATTTGGCGGGGGCCGGATCGGAGTAGAAGAGGCCACGCCCAGCCGAATGAAGCACATCAAAGAAGGCGCTCCCAAAGCCACGATTGTCGATGCGGGCGATATTGTCGAGAAGATGCGCTGGGTGAAAGATGAAGACGAGCTGCGTGTGATGCGCCGTGCGATGTATTTCGCTGATTTCACAGTGCAGGCGGGCCGTGAGTTCGTGCAGCGGAACGGCAATGTGACCGAAGACCAAATCCTGAAAGCGACCGCGGACGCGGTGGCGGACAAAATGTCGAAAGAGCTTACGGATGTCGTAGGCGTCGGCATCGAGCCTCCTTTTGGGGGCCTCGTGCCATTTGGTAAACGCTCGGCGTTTCCCCATGCCGTTCCCAGCAAAGACCGGCTGAAGACGGGAGATGCATTGGTCCTGAGCTACGGCGCGCAGGTGGGCGGATACTCCGTAGAATGTGAACGCTCTTTCAGCATCGGGAAGCCCAGCGATCATGCCAAGAGGCTGTACGAAGCCATGCTGGCGGCGCATGACACCGGCGCGGAAAATTTGAAAGAAGGAGCGGTTGCCGAAGAAGTGGACAAGAAGAGCCTGGACCAAATTCGCAAAGCGGGATTCGAAAAGTTCTTGAAGCACCGCACGGGCCACGGCATTGGACTGGAAGGACATGAGGCGCCGTGGATTTCCGAAGGCGACAAGACAATATTAAAAGAAGGTATGACCTTCAGTTGCGAACCCGGGGTTTACGATCCGGATTGGGGCGGTTTCCGCCATTCGGATACGGTGATCGTCCGCAAAGAAAAGGGCGAGATCATGAACACCTATCCCACCCGCCTCGAAGACATGATTATCGAAATCTGAGAAGAGTCGCGCGCCTGTCCAGATTTTATGTAGCTCAGGTCTTTAGACCTGAGGCATTTGGCTTTTGACGTTGACGGCTATCCAACCTCACAAACCCTCACCTCTGAAGAGGTGAGCTACATAACCCGATATCGCATCTACGGACGGCATTCCGGTTTGCGTTGAACCCATCGAATTCCGTTGCGTGTAATTTCGAGAGCGTCGATGGGGCCTCCCACATCCGCTTTCTTCGGATGATAGGCCATCGTGAGTTGCACTAAGTGCATGGCCCAGCGCACATTTCTATCTCTCAGGGGAATACTCCTTTTGGACACAGCCCATTTCCTCTGCTCGGTTTTCGCAAAATCCGTTCTCCCCATCACCACTTCATTGACGATTTCGTTTCGCCCCAACGCGCCGAAATGAACGGTTCGCCGCGGGCGCTCTGCATAAAACTTCTGCCGGGCCTGCCGAGTTCCGGGATCGAATACGATTTCCACCTGGTACATCTCCGCAGAACCATTTTCGAAACCTGCGAACACACCAGTAAGGAATATATTCTTCTCCAGCATTTGCGTAGCGCCGGAAGAATCAACAGCAAGAGCTTGATGGATGCTAGCGACCATATGGACGCCCCAGTTTCTGGCGGCGGTTTTCAATAGCCGCGGACTCCTGGCCCTTTGTGCCTCTTGAAAGACGCTGGTGGCTTCTTTCTGTGCGTCCCAAAACACGCGCAGCCGTGAAGATCGAATGGTTATCGAGCCTCACAATCTTGCAAACGTCGTCGCGATATTTGTTTGCGTCGTCAAATCCACGGCTGTCGACAGCGATGGCAATCCTGGTTTGCGACCAGCCGATCACCACGACAGTGCCCGTAGTGCTCTGCCTGCTGCATTGCGCGCCTAAACTGGACGCCAATAGCAAAAATATGAATGCCGCCACTCGGATCTTGTAATTCATGGAGGCGAAGGAAGCTAGTATTCGTTCAAGAAGATCGCCCATTATTTCCAGTATCCGAGCATACCTTACATTTCATATATACTTCCGTTCGTCCGTGGCCAGCAATCACCGGAGGGCGCTCTTCATGGCAAACAACCCAGGTCAATCGGGAAGGACTCTTCTCCAAATGAAGATGGGCGAGTTCTGGTCTGGCGACCTCGGCCTAACTCTGGTCACTATCGCCCTGGTCGTTCTCATTTTCGTAATCACCCCGCTTCGCGAAGCAGGACTTCGCGGGCACATATTCTTCAGTATTGTTGTAGTCGCGCTGATGATTTCTGCCGCTCTGGTCGTAGATCAGAGCCGCGTGGCCTCGGCTATCGTGGTCGCCGTAGTCCTCGCCACGGCGGCGGTGTTGGTGGCTGGGCGCATCCATCCCACACCATTTATTTATCAGCTCGGAAGCGTTCTCTCAACCATTACGCTGCTATTTTATGTTCGCATTGTCTTGCTCGTGACGTTTCGCGCAGGCCCCATGACATGGAGCCGCATCCAGGGCGGCCTGAGCGCCTATCTTCTTCTCGGCATGTTGTGGGCGTCCGCTTTTCAGCTTACGGAACAACTCTGCCCTGGCTCGTTCCGCTTCGTTTCCGTGCCGTCGGATATAGACCAGCTCACCTCGAAGCTTACTTATTACAGCTTCACCACTTTGACTACTGTCGGTAGTGACATCAGCCCGGTATTGCCATTCGCGCGTTCACTCACCATTGCTGAATCCGTGGTCGGCCAGCTTTTTCCGGCTGTGCTCATGAGCGCCCTCGTGGCCATGGCCCTCCAATACCGCCCCAAATCCTGAACTCTCAGTGCTTGACGTCGTCATCCAGCTTGCTGCTCTGTGCATTCCGGAAGGATTACTGGCGAAAAGAACCCCCAGATGAATAGCCGCGGATGAAATTGGCAGGTGCTTTCTCGCGTAGGGTGAGGGAACTTAGTAGTGACCTATCGGTGTGGTACTATCCGCCCTACAGCCATGCCATTGGCATCATCAAAACGAAAGGACAGGCCACCTGCCACAGACAATGCTCACTCAAAGCGTGACAAAAACTCAATATAAAGTCAGTGACTTTTTAAATTGGCAAAAATCAGAGCTTCTTGTATTGATCCCAAAGTTTCAACGTCGATCCGTATGGCGTCCAGGAGCCAAGTCCTATTTGCTCGACACGATGATAAAGGGATATCCGATCCCGATCATTTTCTTGCGAGAACAGAAGACTGACCTAAGCACGCTCAAACACAAACGCCAAGTCGTGGACGGGCAGCAAAGAATCCGCACTGTACTCTCGTTTATCGACCCATCCAGCCTCGGCAATCAATATGATGCAGCACGTGACAGCTTTCAAATCAAGAAAGCACACAACAAGGACCTCGCTGGGAAAAACTTTGACGAACTTCCAGAGAGCATCCGTCAGAGTATCCTCGATTATGAATTCAGCGTTCAGGTCTTGCCTTCCAGTATCGATGACACACAAGTAATTCAGATCTTCGCGAGAATGAACTCAACGGGTTACAAACTAAACGGCCAAGAACTTCGCAACGCCGGGTTCTTCGGAGAGTTCAAGACTAGTATGTACCAGTTGGCGGCGGAACAACTCTCACGCTGGGAAACCTGGAAGATATTTACTTGGGACAACATCGCGAGAATGGACGAGGTTGAGATCACAAGCGAGTTCGCTCAGCTAATGTTGAGTGGGGTTGTGGGACGCTCTCAAAAAGCATTGGACAATCTCTATAAGGCGAAGGATGTGAATTACCCTGAGAAGAATGAAATCGAAAGGCGGTTTCAAGTAGTCATGGACCTTATGAACGACAACCTTTCGACTACCCTACCAAACACGAACTTCAAGAAGCGACCGCTATTTTATGCCTTATTCTCTGCCATCTACGATAGGGCTTATGGAATTGGTTCCAGACTCAGAAAGAAGAAGGCAAAACGTTTGCCTTCTGGCCTCGCAGATAAGTTGATCAGAGTTAGCGAGACGTTGGATTCTGGGCCTGAAGATGTTGTGAAAGCCCTTGAGAGGAGGACTACTCATCCATCATCCCGCAAGACTGTGATCAATTACCTTAAGAAGTCCCTAAGACTTGACTAAGCGCAAACCAGCGTCGAGTGTAGTCGAGGCGTTTGTCACCCGTCTGCAAGCTTTGGAGCAAACGCGAATCAAGATGGAACGACTGCACACGCACACTATGATCGCAAAGCGCGATATCGAGCACATCTATGGTGCAATATTTCTTGCAGCATATGCATCATTCGAAGCAATGCTTGAAGACCTTTTTTTCAAGCTTTTGACGTCACGAGTGAGACCCCCTCGTTTGGTAAAATTGAAAGCGACCTTCAGCTCAGACTCTGTAGCTAGAGACGTCGTCTTCGGTAAACGCAAATATTTGGACTGGGTGCCATATGACCGAACCATCGAGAGAGCCGAGAGTCTTTTCTATGGAGGACGCCCTTTCACAAAGCTAGATTCGAACGAAAAATTACAGGTTAAGGCTGTTTGTATCATCAGGAATGCAATTGCTCACAAGGATGGACATGCTAGGAGGCGGTTCGACAAAGAAGTCATCTCCGGCCATGCATTAGCTCCTAGGGAACGAACACCTACCGGATATCTCCGGTCACTTCATAGCACTACTCCCAATGTAAGCCGCTATGAACAATTGGTCGGAGAACTCACATCGATTGCGCGGAATCTGGCGAGTTAAGCCGCGCTTGGACTTAACCACATAAAGGTTCAACGATAGCGACAGGCAACACGAAAAGCAATCTGAGTGGTTGTCGCTGCACACTGGAGTTCATTTAAGTCACGGATTAAATTTGTGGGCGCCGACGGGTGGCGAACCTTCCACGTCGAGCAAGGAAACGCCTTAAGACTTTTAGGGTGCCGCATCCTTTGCGTTTTTCTTTTCTGCAAAGGGTGCGAGGGCTGGCATTGCCTGCCCCCAGGAACAGCAATACCGTTAGCCTAGATGCCGAAACTCTGAAAAAGAGCGTCATATGCGCGGTTTCAATTTGGCGTGCCCATCCACAGACGCAACCGCTGGACATTTCCTTGAGCAAAGTGCTAG
>Ga0206933_1094_pt1 | contig 17867 bp, 14 predicted proteins | sample Alteio_BWOrgHeat_15_FD_152937 | JGI IMG/M metagenome (GOLD analysis project Ga0206933, IMG submission 152937) | Enriched cells from forest soil in Barre Woods Harvard Forest LTER site, Petersham, Massachusetts, United States -... | ecosystem: Environmental > Terrestrial > Soil > Temperate forest >... | reverse complement strand
GCAGTTGTCAAAATTAGGGCTTCCAACTCTGGCGGTTGTGACGACTTTTTCTCCCGATGTATCCCGCCCCTGGCAGGAACTCAAAAGGAAAGTTGCCCAGAGAAAGAAGGACTCCCCCTGATGGAGCGGTCGTGGAAAGATAGCGTCATCCTGCTTCGGGACCCTGATTCCTCGCCCGCGGAGGCCTTTCGGAGCCTTCGCGCCAGGCTATCGCGTAGCTTGGCGGCTGGTAAACGCAAGCTGATGCTGGTAAGTTCATGGGCGGGGGACGGGAAGTCCATGGTGGCTACCAACCTGGCCGTCGTGCTGGCTCAATTGCATTTGAAAGTTGCATTGATGGATGGTGATCTTCGCAAGCCAACCTTGACAAGGCTCTTTCAAGCATTACCTCATATGGGCCTGACCGATTTCCTGGAGAGCCGCTGCACGTTCGAAGAGGCCTTCTTTGATCCTGGGCTGGAAGGTCTGTCCGTGGTCCCCTGTGGTACGGCGGAAGTAAACCCGGCGAACTTGCTGGGGGGGGGACGCTATGAGCCAGTTTTTTGGGAGTTTGAACGATTTTGGCGCCGTGATTATAGATACCCCTCCCTTGTCCGCCTGTAGCGATGCCCTTTTGATGGCAGCCCATGTAGACGCGGCTTTGATGGTTGTCAGCCCCAATAGCTGGGACGGGGATGTCGAACAACGCTGCCGAGATCAGCTCAAGGATTTGGATGTGGAAATTTTGGGTGTCATCGTTAACGGCTCGGATGCACAGCTGGCCAAGTATGGATACGGATACGGTTACGGTTACGGGTATGGTTACGGCAAAGACGACTCAAAGCGGGGCAAAAAAGGTTAGACAACCAACTTTGCAACTTGTTTTTTTGATCCAGGCACTTCGCGGCGGAGGCGCTGAAAGGATACTCCAGACTCTGGCAGAGTACTTTCGAGAGCAGGGTCATCAAGTTACAGTCTTCACCTTAGAAGCCCCTGATCAGGCCTATGAACTTGACCCGAAAATTCTAGTTCGGCCCTTTTTCACAAGTCGCTTGTGCAGGGGCCCGGGTAGATTGCTGCTCTTACCGATGCAGGTAGTAGAGCTTGCCACGCGCCTGTGTTTCATGAGATGGGACACGCTCTGCAGCTTTATGTTTAGAGCTAATTTTGTCGCGATCCTGACGGGCCTGCTTGGATTTAGGCGTCCCCTGGTTATTACTGAGCATGTACCTCCCACGAGTTTTTATTCTTGGGGTTCTTTGAAAGGTAGAGTCATGCTATCCATGACCCGGGCTCTTTATCCATTAGCCCAGAGAATCCAAGTCGTGTCGGAGTCCATAAAGGATTCGTTGACTAGCTTGGGAGTACCACCTCACCTGGTGGTGGTTATTCCAAATGCGGTGAACGTGGAAAAGACCCGTTGCCTGGCCAGAGATGAGCATGGGCTTCATCAGTGGATTCAGACACGACCGACGATTGTGAACGTTGGCAGTCTGGCGATTCTAAAAGGCCAAGCGAACCTGATTCGCGCAGTTTCATTGGTTCGCAAAGAAGTTGACGTGCAATTGCTGATCGTAGGAAAGGGGCCGGAGGAGACCTCTCTGCGGCTTTTGATTTCGGAATTGGGACTTCAAAATGACGTCAGACTAGCCCTTTGGCAGAAAAATCCGTTCGCGATCTGTAAATCCTGTCAGGTGTTTGCTTTTAGCTCACTTTTCGAGGGCTTCGGCCTGGCCATTGTGGAGGCTATGTGTTGCGGACTGCCGATTGTCACAACCAGTTGCTGGAATGGACGTGAGGACATACTGCAGGATGGAATATCTGGCTTGGTAGTGCCAGTCGATGACCCTAAAATGCTGGCCGCCAGTCTGCTCAGAGTCCTGAAGGACGAGGCGCTTGCTAAACAACTTTCTCTGGGTGCCGAGGAGCGCGCTCGAATATATGATATCGAAAAGATCGGTCCAGTTTTTCTCGACTTTCTTACACGTCCGCTTTGACCCGTTTTAGATCAAGGAGTGAATTGAATGACTGGCAGAAGAATTAAAGTCGCCCATGTAACGACGGTCGCGATGGGGCAAAAGTATCTGGTTTTAAACCAAATGAAGGCTTTAAGAAGCGCGGGCTACGATGTAGTTGGGATATCTGCTCCGGGCCCGGAAATTTCCGCTCTCGACGAAGCGGGAATTCGACACATTCCTATTCCATTTAATCGGAAGTCGTTTACACCCGTAGCGGATTTATGGTCCTTGCTGTGGCTGTGTAAAACCTTAGCCGCCGAACGTCCTACAATTGTTCACACGCACAACCCCAAACCCACACTTTATGCTCAAATGGCGGCTCGCATCGTGGGCGTTCCGATTGTCGTGAATACATTGCATGGCTACGTATTTCAAGACCGTACCCATCCAAAGTTACGACGAGCGTTTATTGCGATCGAGCGATTGGCTGCGCGCTGGGCAGACGCAATACTCTCCGTTAATTCGGAAGATGTCCGGACGGCTATCATTGAAAAAATTGCCGGGCCTGAAAAAATTGTTCACCTGGGCGGTGGAATCGATCTCGCTAGATTTACTCCAGGGACCTTCGGACCGGATGATTTGGCCGGTTTCAAAGCAAGTGTGGGCATTCGGGAGGGGTCGTTAGTCGTAGGGTTTATTGGTCGACTAGTACGCGAGAAAGGATTGTTAGAGCTGCTAGGTGCAGCCAAAATCGTTTTACAGGAAAGGCCTGAAACTCAATTCGTAATCATCGGTTCACCCGATGTCCAAAAAAAAGATTCCCTAACTTTTCAAATTGCTAAAGAGTACGGCATCTCTAAAAGTTGTCTTTTTTTGGGGCATCGCGATGATACTCCCAAACTGTATTCATGTATGGACTTGCTCGTGCTGCCGTCCCACAGGGAAGGCCTCCCTCTCGTACCGATGGAGGCATGCGCCATGGGAATCCCCTGTATCGTGACAGACATTAGAGGTTGTCGCGAGGTCATTACCGATCAGGTCAATGGTCTCGTTGTTCCCAGGGCGGACATCAAGGCCCTGGCGCAAGCCATTCGCCGCATACTGGAGAATGCAGATGAGCGAGCGCTTTTTGGTAGGCGGGCAAGAGAGGTTGCCGTGGAACGGTTCGACGAGAAGAAAGTGATCGGAAAAATCATTTCCACCTATGAAAGGTTGCTCAGTTTGTCTTCTAGAGACATTGCCTGAGCGGTCTTCTTATCTCCCAGGTACTTTATGACGGCTTCGCAGACCTGGTTGCCTCCCAGTAGGACGAGTAGCCCCCAGGCGATGACTCGGTGACGAATCGCTTGACCCCAATTGCTGGTTCCAGCTGACCATAAGAATTCAAGACAGACAAAGGCGATCAAAATAAAAAATGGTTTCAGATCTTTCGACCGATTTTGTTGGACAAAATATAGTCCGCTAATAAAGAGTGCCAAGCGGCATGTGGATTCGAGAATGGCATAGAGGTCGCTAAGTCCGTTGACTTGCCAGGGCAGCGGAGAGAACATGTAGTAAATAAAGACCATAGGTAAGGTCGTCAGCAACCCTTGGGGAGAACTGAGGTCTAGCGTAAGGCCGTAATTGGCTCTCCCTTCGCCTATGGTCTCACGATAGTGAATGGAATAGGCTACCAAATCGCTGGCGTCAGCTTGTTTGGGGGAAGAAGACTCTTCAATGGGACTCTTCAGTAGTAAAGCTAATAGGAGCGGAAGGGCGACAAATCCAACCGAAACGATGACGATCGTACTGTGCCGCCTGCAAAAGATCCAAGCAATCCCTACTGTCGCAAGTAGAAATAAATAAATGATGAGGCTTCTGTGAGACAGAGTCAGCAAGCCCATGCATAAGCCGGAGCTGATATAATTGAGGGGTTCCCGAGGTGAATCGTTGATTCTAGCAAGGCAACAAATCAAAGTGAGAAAGGCCAGGACTTCGTAGCTTTCGCGTAAAGGGACACAACAATATAAAATCTTTGCTGGAAGCAAGCCATAAATCAGAATGAGTGGACAGCGGCGACGCGCCAAGCCTAACCAATCTATTAAGGCGACAAAGGGAATCAGACTGGCTGCAAAAGCGACGACCGATGCTTCGCATCCCACAAATTCTGATGATCCGCAAACGCTATAAAGCAACCCTAAAAATTGTGTGAATGGCTCATTACCGTAGAATCTAGGTTGGCGTCCAACCGCGATGTCGCAAGCTGCTTGTTGAAATCCCGCTGCATCTCCAGCGCTGGAGGGCAATCTCACCAGATAGCAATGAACAACTGCTGCGCTGTTGTGTAAAAAAATTGTTAGGGCTCCGCATAAATAGGCCGACTGATCGCGCCGCAATTGCGCGGAGAGCAGAGGCAAGCTAAACGTGAGCAAAAAAAATAACCACCCGAACATATCCCCGCCAAATGTGGAATCCATTGCATTGCCCTTCAGCACTATAGGAGTGACACTGAGCTTCAGCGAGAATTCGGACCCTTTCGGGACTGGCCTCTTGCGACATTCTCCTGACCAGCGGCTTCGGAGTCTTTTTGAATAAGTCTTTTGTGGTAGAGTTGTCGGTCAGGGGCCTGGTTCGCATACAGGGAATCGGATTCTGCTGAGGAAAACTTGGTCCGGTAATGGCAGGCGCTCAAGTAGTCGGTTCGCTAAAACCTGGCCAGGAAAATCGACACTCAGAGCAGCTGGTCAGTCTACAATGTCTGCGCGGTATTGCCGCGACGTTAGTTCTCATGTACCATTTAAGTGCGTCCCTCGATGAAATTCTCGGGATTTCAAGTCTTCAAAGATTTTTTAAGCACGGATTCGTCGGAGTAGACATTTTCTTTGTACTGAGCGGCTTTGTCATATTTTATAGCACCCGGCTTGACCAGGGTTTCGGTGGGGTCAGCAATTACATTAAAAAACGCGCAACTAGGATTTACCCCATATACTGGTTGACTTTGATTCCGTTTTATGTTTGCAGTGGATGGGGACCGCTAAAGACTTCCTTGGTCCATACGCCATCAGCATTCGTTGGCACCTTTCTGCTACTCTTTAATCACGTTTCATACGATGGGGTGAGTTGGACACTGAGTTTTGAACTCTATTTTTATTTGCTCTACTTGCCTTGCGTAATTACACGCAGGCTTTTTTTTGTGCCATTAAGTGTTTTTCTGATTGCCGGCGTCAGGCTAATAATGATTCCCCCTGCGTTCGACAATCATGGGATCGCTGATTTCCTATTCAGCAACCTCACTCTCGAATTCGCCTTCGGTCTATTGGCGGGATGGCTCTTCCAGCGACAACAAAGGTTACATTATTCCCCCTATTTGCACTTGATTTGTATTAGCGTTTGCTGGCTCTACTTCGCAAGCAGGCTTGAACTTCAGAGAACTCTCGGATTTGGCACGGGCGCCTTCCTGCTGGTATCATCCTCTGCATCATACGAAGCGAAGTTGCGGGCTGCGGGCATCGAGCTGCGCCTCCCTACAGCACTGACCAGACTTGGCGACGCATCCTACATTAGCTATCTAATACACTTACCTATTCTTAGAATATGCCTCAAAGTGCTGGCAAATTTTCGTTTACCTGAGAGCTTTGTTCTTGTTGCAGCGCTCTTGTTTCCTGCGGTAATCTGCTTACTGAGCATTTGGCTCCATGAGCATCTCGAAACTCCGTTACTGGAAGGAATTCGAGCCAGGTTAAATCCTTCGACTCGAAGTTCCTAGACTTTCCGACTGTAGCAGATAGAACAGGACGGGTGCCTCGGCATATTGGTAGTGCGGTATTGTGCTATCATTTCAATCCTTGGAACTTGGTCTTTTTTTGAACCAGAAACAGCCACACCCATAGCTTTGCTGAACCACCAGGGCAGGGTCAGCATCATCGACGAACCATCCGTGATCCGGCACCAAAGAAAATTGCTGGAGTTGACAACCTGCGAAGCCTTGCAGAACTTGCTCGTAACTATAGACCCTGTGAGCATTGAAAGCGAGCAAGGGTCGTCCTACTGGGGTGACGATTAGGAGGTCACCACGCGGTCGGGTGACCCTTTGTAGTTCGGCCATTGCCTTAAGGTCTCCGTCATAATCTAAAGGGTCACCATACCGCCCGAGTCCTATGTGCTCAATCGTATGCATGCAACTCAGAGAGCGCAGGGAGTCGGATTCGAAAGGAAGATTGAGAAGGTCGGCCGATTCAGAAGTTAGACCGGTCAGGCGCAAAGGAGCGGGCCTGTAATCATAAAACCTGACAGGTAAAAATGCCGATAGCATTGAGCAGAAATGCAGCGTGCTGGAAATGTCCACATGAAACGAGGGTTTGGTTTCGGCAAGGATCCGGGCCGCCCAGGCCGGATGGTAAACGTAATGTCGGTCAAAGATTGTCTCAGTGGAGGCGTCCTGTGTGTACGGAGCACAATTTTTCTCAGTCAAAGCGAACCTGGTTTGACAGCCTCGTGCTTTCTCTTCAAAATTGCGAAAATCCGCTCGGAAACCGGGCAGTCCTTGGAGTCGAAGCCACGTGTCGCGAATTCCTACACCGCATTGGTAGATCGACGAGGAACGTAAAAAAAACGATTTTGCTAACTTCTTGAGGATAGTCAAGGGTGCTCCTCTTTGAACGATTTTCGAAAGAGATCGACAAGTCCTTCGCGGAGGCCATGAAATATTGTGGCCCCTATATGTGTAAGCGCGCCTGGGTAAAGATAGACATTGGGGTAGGCACCTGAAGGTGGCGAATGGTTAACGCTGAAAGTAGAACTCAAAAATGGTTGTGCAATATTGGCTGGGATGATTGGTCAGGATCAAAACGGGTCCCCCACGCCGCTGCGTAAAGCGCTGACACCTGAACTCTACAACCTCGGGTGCGGAGGGTTGACCTACGCGTCGTTCACGGTAGTTAAGGTTCTTACTACCACCGCATTGATTCATGTCTACACGAAGTATTTTTCGCCTGAGGACATGGGCTTGGTTACTATTTGCCAGACCGTGACCGGAATTGCTGCCTTGCTAATGTCACTCGGAATACCCTTGGCACACCCCAAGTTATTCTATCAAGAGCCCACGGAAGACGGAAGACGAAGGGTCACCCTTAGCATGGCACTGCTGGTGACCTTTTTTACTGCTGTGGCCTGTATGCTCTGCGAAGTTATCGGCCCCTTTATAACAAACGTGGCCATTTCGGGCTTGCGCTTCGAACCTCTCTTGCGTTTTGCACTTTGGACGGGCGGCGCCCAGGCTATTAGTTCCGTACCCATCAGCCTCTTCAGAGTCAGGCACCAGGCTTTCCTCTCCTCTGGGCTTCTGATTAGCCAAATTGTTGTTCAAGTTTGCGTTGTTTTTTTGGTCCTGTCTCACGGGGTTGGACTGCTCGGGTTTGTCCGAGCGGTTTTCCACGTTGAAGCCGTCTTTTGTGTCCTGTACTGCGGCCTGCTTCTTGCTTATACGGGAAGTCATTGTAATGCAGCGGCATTTGGTCAAATTCTGACGTACGGCCTCTCAATGTTGCCTACGATGCTAGCATTCTGGGCGATGTCTTTATTTGATCGATTCCTGCTTCAAGATTCCGTCAGTCTTCATCTTTTAGGTTTGTATTCAGTCGGTTCACAAATCGGTGGAGCATTGAATATGCTTGCCTCATCTCTCAATTTAGCCTGGGCGCCTTATTGCCAGGAAAAACTCGTAGACGAAGGAGGGCCACTACTTGTCTCACAGTTGATCGGTTGGGGGATTCCTTGTTTGTTCTGGCTCGGTTTGGGCATGTCCATTTTTGCCCCCGAGTTGGTGATTCTGTTGGCTAATCCAACATATATCGGTGCATGGCCTACAGTGGTACTGACCGCCCAGGCAGCGACACTATACGGCATCTATTACCTAGTGAGTCCTTTTTTGTTTAAGAACGGCAATGTCGTCAAAAGCCAGCCAATCATTGCCGTAGTGGCGGCTGCGGCCCATATCGTCCTGGATGTTCTTTTACTTTCCACCTGGGGAATTATCGGTGCAGCGTGGATCTCAATTGTCTCAAAAGGAATCCTGCTCACAGGGGTAAGTTGGGTTGCTGCCAGGTTCTGCGGTTTTGTGTTTCCTTGGCGATCTTTTGTTGCGAGCGTCATCGGTTTTCTTGTTTTGTTTTTCCTCTCGACGCTTTTGAATGGTGTTCCCCTGGGGATCGCTAGGGTATTAGGCAAGTTGGCGGTTCTCACTTTCCCTCTCATTGCGCTGTTTTTTCTAAGAAGAAAGCGTTGTTCGAAGTGATTGTAGTTCTCCTTGCCGGTGGTCTGGGAAACCAAATGTTTCAGTACGCTCTGGCCAGGAACCTAGCGCAGCGCAACGGAGGGGAAATCGCCGTTGACTTATCCTACCTGAATTACCACGCAGGCCAGTTGAGGACGGGGATTACTTCGCGCAAGTTTGATCTGGATATTTTTGCTGAGGCATTTAAGGTGGTTACCGCATCCCAATTAATTCGGCAAGGTATTTTTATTAGCCACAGTAATTCGTTTTTTTCCAGACTCGTCGGTCGTTTGAACCGCGGCTTAAATCGTCAACTCATAGTCGAGCGCAAGCAACAATACAGATCTGTTTTTCCAACCAGTTCAAATCTGTACATTGCTGGCTACTGGCAATCCTACAAATACTTTGAGCAGATAGGGCCGACGCTCGGTGAAAGTTTCCGGGTCAAAAGATGCCTGCTTTTGGATGAGACGTGCCGTTATGTCCGTGAAATCCGGAAGCAGCCTTCGGTTTGCCTCCACATTCGACGTACTGACTTCCTTAAATCGGGGACTCACCGAGTTCTTCCACTGGACTACTATAAACAAGCTCTGGAGATATTACTGAGCAACCAGATTGATACACGGATCTTTGTGTTTTCGGACGACATAGAATGGTGCCAGCGAAATTTAGAGACCCCATATCAGATGACGTTCCTGCCAGAAGAAATTTCGGGTCCTAAAGCCTCAAATCATTTCTATCTAATGACTCAGTGCCAGGACTTTGTTATAGCCAACAGCACTTTTAGTTGGTGGACGGCTTGGCTTGGAGATCATCCAAGTAAACGCGTCGTTGCACCCAAACAGTGGTTCGAGAAGGGGGTGGTAGTAGATTACGAGCGGCATCTCCTACCACCCTCATGGATCAGACTATAGTTCCAAGGATGGCGAATGTACTAACCTTGCAGTGTAAGAGGCAGGTGTCTAGCCTGAGGGTTTGGGCAGCAGATCAGAGCCGCACCTAATCTGGGACAGGAAAATAGAGATCTAACGGCAATTTACGTTCGGGGTGACGGTATTGTTTTTCGCAACTCAGTCTTGCAACGGAACCCTCCAAATGGTGTTGAACGCATAGCATGGTCAAGCTTTCCGCTCATCAGCGACTTTTGAGATTTTTTTATGGAAATCAACTAACCGCACCCCTTTTTAAAAGAGCCACGAACACCTTGGAGTGTTATCGCAAACTGTCCGAAAATTGGAATAACTGCGATCCTGAAACAAATGGCGAGCATTGGTTGCTGTCCCTGATCTCTCAGGATGCTGAGGTGGTCCTGGACGTGGGGGCAAACCGAGGCGATTGGACCTCTAGTTTGTTGAATCTAGGTTATTCAGGCAACGTATGGGCCTTTGAAGCCAGCCCCCAAACCGCCTCATTCTTAGAAAGACGATTTGCCAAGTACCCGAAGGTTTCTGTGGAAACCCTTGCTTTAGGCGCGATGAATTGTGAGCTGATTTTTAACGATTACGGACCTCACTCCCCTTTAAGCGGGTTTGCCTCCCGAGAGTTGACCATAGGTGTGAAACCCCTGGAAAGCTACAGCGTGCCGTGCTGGAGCTTGGACACTGTCTGGTCCCCCGATAGATTGTCCATAGATTTCTTAAAGATAGACACGGAAGGAAGTGAGTTCGCCATCCTACGAGGGGCTACTAAACTCTTGGAAAACAAGAGAATTGCTTGTCTACAATTCGAGTACGGGGGCACGTGGATCGATTCACGGACTTGGCTAACAGAGGCTATCGAGTTTTTATGGAGTTTTGGATACGTTGTCGGGAGGCTCTTGCCCAATCGAGTCGATTGGATTGAGGCACCCCGATGTCTTCAATTGGAGTGTTTTCAATATTCCAATTTTGTGGCTTGCAAGGACCGTCGGGAGGCACACCGGCTAAAATAGTGAGAATTCCATTTTGATCGCAGAAGGCATTGCACCCATCAGTTAGGGGACTCTACCGGGGTATAAAGGACCTCATTGCCAGGACACGAAGAGCGAAGCCCGTTTACTAGACAAGAAGAATTGCAGCCCTTAGTTGCTGAGCGTGACATAACAGACTGAATAAAAGTGAGCTTTCTTTAAGTGGGTAATTTACGCAGTGGCCCTCCCGACGATTTAGTGTTAAGCCTTAGGAAAGCGCTAGGTATAAGGTATTTTATTGAGACTGGCACTTTCACTGGCAAGACAGCGGAATGGGCTGCGCGCTGTTTTCAGCGTGTTTACACAGTTGAATTCAGTCAAGAGATATGGTTCAGGGCCCAGAAAAGACTGGGCCCTCTAAAGAATGTTATCTCTATGTTTGGGCACTCAGCCGAGGTGCTAAGCAAGGTCGTATCTGAACTTGACGGCCCTGCCATTTGCTGGCTCGATGCGCATTGGAGCGGCGGTGATACCTACGGTAGTTTCGATGAATGCCCGCTTCTTGCTGAACTCAAGGTGCTAAGGTCGGTGCGTGATAGTATTATACTAATCGATGACGCTCGCCTTTTTCTCTCGCCACCCCCTCCACCGCACGACCCGAAGATGTGGCCAGACATAGCAACAATAATTGACCGTCTCAATTCGGATGAGCGGCGTGATGTCATTGTCATTGATGACGTTATCGTGGCGTATCCCAAAAGTGCGAGCGCCGAAGTCATGGCCTACTGCCAATTTGTCAACTCCCGTCTTGAAAAGGAGAGACTGTCTAGAGCGCCGTTCCTCGCTAGGTTTAGTCGGCTCCTTCTCAGACTTCTAGGGAAATTACGCCGAAAAATCATGGCCAAACTCCCATAAAGTGGCTTCGTATTCAACGTTAAGGGTACACAGCGCTTCATGTTCTCAGTAGTAATTCCCCTGTACAACAAGGAAAAAACCATCGCAAGGACTCTCCATTCAATTCTGGCGCAGACCTATCAAGACTTTGAAGTGTTTGTTGTCGATGATGGCTCAGAGGATAGAGGTCCTGACATTGTGAAATCCTTTGGAGACCACAGAGTCCACCTGATTTCTCAAAGCAATGCAGGGGAATCATCGGCTCGTAATCTCGGAATCAACAGGGCCAGCAGGCCCTACGTTGCCTTGTTGGACGCTGATGATGAATGGCGCCCGGAATACCTCGCCAGAATCTGTCGTTTGATCGAAGATTTTCCTGCGGCTGAGGTTTATGCCACCGCTTATTATATGGCATGGCCCAACGGGCAAATAGAATCGCTTTCAAATGCCCCCCGGTCGCCTTGGAGAGGTTACCTTAATTACTTTCGGTCTTCAAGTCGAGGCGCGTCAGTGATTCACTCCTCAGCAATAACGATCAAGAAGAGCATCACTACCAGGACAGGGCTATTCTCCGAGTCCCTAAAAATTGGAGCGGATGTGGAATTTTGGTGCAGGCTGCAACTTGCCGCCCAGATTGCTTACGACGCCACGCCAAGTACGATTTACTATCTCTGTGCTCCTAGCAGTCATTTGGCTGCGTCGAGCGCCCAATCCATTGAAAACGTATGCGACGGACCAAACCTTCGGCTCATTCAGGGACTACTTCGGAAAGGAAATATCCCTGAACATCTAGTCGAAGACGCAGAGTGCTACGTCGAGTCGTTACTGTATAACGCCGTGCGCATTATGATCTATAATCGGAACGGAGCGGGCGCTCGGAGGTTCTATTCTCAGATTCGGTCGAACAAATTCATCAAGTCTCGCCTGTTTTATGGGTTTCTTCTGATGTTGCCTAAATCGTTGCTGGACTCAGCCTTGACTTTTTGGTCTAGGAGGAATAGGAGAAGGCATGGTATTACGGGTCCGCCTCCCGTGATAACGTCTAGCAATGCTTAAGTTGACGCACATCGCTTGGCCGGGCATTGGCGGCCATTTTAGGGAACTCCAAGCTTTTATGCGCTGCGCGGGGCCTCTATCACTCGATATTAGCATCGTTTTTTGGGGCAATCAGCCTCCGACCCCAGAGATTGAGACTGAATGTGCCCGCTACGGAGTCCCGTACCAGTATGTTGACAAGCCTAAAGGTTGGGGACTGGGCTCCTGCCTCAACGTACTACGGGCCCTCGTATGTTTCAGGCCGGATGTAATTATTCCCCACGGGGCACAAATTGTTCTGGTTGCAAAATTGTACCAAATTATTTTCGGCGGCACCATCATTACGGTTGAAACCCAGGCAAACGCCTTAAAGACCGCAAGGGAAGTATGGCTGAGTCAAATCTCTATGCTACTATCTGACAGAATCGTTTGTCTATGCGATGCTTATGCGGCGGAACTGAGCCAAATTTGTAAGAAGTGCTACAGAGAATCGAAAGTCACTGTTATTCCCAATGGAGTCGATCTCGAGGTCTTCGCACCTGAATTACGACCTTCGACCGAGGATGTTTTTATTTTAGGGATGCACAGTCGTTTAGTGCTATGGAAAGATCATAGGACCCTGTTTTATGCCATGGCTTTACTCAAGGAAGACAAGGTGAGACTTCGCATTGCGGGGGACGGCTTTGAACTGAAATCCTTAATGACCCTAGCTGATGATTTAGGGATCTCAAATTCGGTCGAGTTCCTTGGAGCGCTTTCCACCAACGAAGTGGTGGATATGCTGAGATCCCTTGACCTTTATGTTCATTGCACACACGGTGAGAGCTACTGTTTTTCAATAATGGAAGCATTAGCCACAGGCAAAGCTGTCGTCACAAGCAAAGTTCCTGTTTTGAACTCTACTTTGTCAGAACTTGACTTCGTGTTCTTTCACGAGCCGCGCAGTCCAGAAAGTCTGGCCTCGGAAATCAAAAGGCTCGTTGAGACAAGGGAACGCTTACCGGGCCTAGCGATGGCAGCCAGGGAGTACGCGCAGCGAGCCCTGGATGATCGTGTGATGATTCGCAATTATCTTGAGTTGATCGGCCGAGTCCCTGGCCGGTGTGACGTTCGGCGCTTATCCAAGGTTCAAGAACTCAAGACGTTTGTTAAGTCGCGGTGTCCACTCGCAACTAAAATGTATTGCAGGGCCAGGGCTTACATAAAAGCTCGCCGTCTAAGAAACGAGGCTCCTGCCAATGTTTTTGGAGAACTTTAGCGTACCGCTTTATGATACACGTCATCGAGGTACAGCGCTTCCATTACAGAAGGGACGGAATAGTTCGCACGAACTACATTACACTGCGAAAATGAAGCACGCTTCAACCACTCAACCTCATTTGACCCAAATTGTATTCTCCGGTTTGGGAGGTCACACGGCCGTCTCAATGTGTCTCGTTCGTGAATTGAGGGTCCAAGGGATTGAAAGTTCCCTGCTGTTTCACGGCGTAGAACCGCTATTGGAGCAAACTCGACTGGTTTGTGAGGCTGAGAATATTCTGTTTGCTTATGTACCGAAGCGCGCCGGGGTAGATTTTTACTCAATCTGGGCGTTGTACCGTCAACTCTGTGATTGGCGGCCAACTGCCGTACTCAGTCACGGACCAAACACGGGTCTCAGCGCCTTCCCATACGCTTTACTACATTCCGCAAAATGGCTGGTTAGGGAAACACACGCTAACCATCTAAAGGGTCCCAAGGATTTTGTGGCGAGTTTTTTTGGTCTTTTATTAGCGGATCACGTGATCCTACTAACGCAAGAATACCGGCATGAGTTGCTGTCGCTGTTTTGCAATGTCGGAGGAAAACGTGCGCGTGTCATAGGGAACGCTCTGGATTTGAGGCTTTATTATCCGTCTTCATATAGTTCAGCCCGTTCTCGGAGAATTCGATTGGGGATGGTGAGTCGGTTTACGCCGATCAAAGACCACAAAACTTTGCTCCAGGCGATTGCTCTTTTGCCCACGGAGCTTCAGATAAACATGGACCTCCTGCTTGCTGGCCAGGGCGGCGAGAAGGAGGCATTGGATAACTTGTGTGCAGAATTGAATATTCAGGGAGTGGTTCACTTTGTGGGTTTGCTGAACGAAGCTGAAATTGCCCGTTTTCTGCGTTCTTTGGATCTGTACGTTCACGCGACCCTGGGCGAAACGATGAGTAACTCCTTAATGCAGGCTATGGCCACCGGGCTGGCCATAGTTGCCTCGGACGTGCCAGGGGTGAGCAACATGTTTGTTCATAATCAAACCGCGCGATTGGTTCCCCCCAATCAACCCGAACAGTGGGCTCAGGCTTTATGTGACTTAATAAGTGATAAGGATTCTCGGCGTAAATTAGGACAAGCTGCCCGCCTGGAAGCGGAGTCTCGCTATTCTTCCCAGTGCCAGGCTGCCGAATATAGGGGACTCCTGGAATAGGCTCAACTGTCGCCCATTGAGTCTGCTTAATCCAATCTAGGCCCCGGCACTCAGCCATACCTGGAACATCAGAATGCTCCAAATCTGATGATCATGGTTGCGTATTCCGCTCGCATGTTCAAGCCAGAGCGTTTCCACCGCTTTCGGTTCAAAGTATCCCTGATTTTGAAGTCGAACTGGCTCCAACATCTGACTAACCCAGTCACGAAGTGGTCCGCGAAGCCAGTCCGCTAAAGGTATGGCGAAGCCTTTCTTGGGACGAAACACTAATTTTTGGGGCAGGAATCGCATCAGCAACCGTTTAAGCAACCACTTGTTTTGCCCCTCATTGCGCTTGAGAGAGTAGGGGAGGCCCAGGGCAAATTCCACCACCCTGTGGTCCAGAAAGGGGGCACGTGCTTCCAGACTGGCACCCATACTTGAGCGATCCACTTTTGTTAGAATGTCGTCCGGCAGATATTCGCACAGATCAAGAAACTGTAGCCGTAAAGCCAGATCCGGGATCTCCCTGAGGAGATGCGTCCGCTGAAAGACAGTCGGTGGTTCTTGAGATCCACGAACAAATTTCGCCGTCTCAAACTGGAAAGACATGATCTGTTGATAGTAGTCTTCCAGATTTCTGCAGCCGGCAAGCTGAAGCAGACTTTGAAAACGACGATAGAGAACCCCGGGACCTGACGTGGAGGAACATCCTGCAAAATACCTACACACAGCGCTACTATTGAGCATTTTTCCTAGCTTTTGGAGCCACAATCTTGTGGGCCAGGGAATCCTCCGGCACAGGGCCCATCGGTTAAGTGTGCCGATGTAGCGATCATATCCGAAAAAGAGTTCATCTCCACCGTCTCCGGAGATGGCCACCGTAACTTGTTGACGCGCTATAAGAGAGACTATGTGGGTTGGGATTTGGGAACTGTCGGCAAATGGCTCGTCGTAAAGCTGGGGCAACTTTGGAATCAGATCAAGACAGGTTTGAGAATCTATGTAGCTTTCGTGGTGCTCGGTTCCAAGGTGGCGAGCGACCTCTCTTGCATAAGGAGCCTCGTCCATGTCGGGTTCGTGAAAGCCGATACTGAACGTTTTGATGGGCTTTGAAGTCAATTGCTGGGCTAGCGCGACGAGTAGGGACGAATCAGTCCCCCCGCTTAGAAATGCTCCTAACGGGGCATCGGATTGGAGCCTCAGCTTAACGGAGTCGGAAAGCAACTCGAATAGTGCTTCTTCAGCTTCCAAGGGATTCATTGGTTTGGTATTTGCATGAGCCCGTATGCAATCAAAGACCGACCAGTAAGGCCGATGCGAGGACAATCTTAGGGGGTAACACGCACAGTCTATCTGAAGAAAATAACCAGGCTGCAGTTTTTGGATGTCTTGAAAAATAGAATAAGGTGCGGGGACCTGACCGCGGCGCAAGAATAGTGCTAGCATATTGCGGTCGACCACTCGCGGCTGTGAGGGATGCCTTAAAGCCTTGAGTTCAGAAGCGAAGCCGACGAAACCGGGGGAGAGGCTGTAGTAGAGGGGTTTTTTGCCGAGTCGATCGCGCGCCAGGGTGAGTTTTCTTTCTTGCCGATCCCACAAGGCGAATGCAAACATTCCCCAAAACTTTTCCAGACAAGAAACGACGTCCCACTGTTCAAAGCCCGCCAACATGACTTCTGTGTCCGAATGACCGCGAAAACGATGTTGAAGCCCCTCTAATTCTCGGCGAAGAGTTGGAAAGTTGTAGATTTCTCCATTAAAAGTCAAGACGTAACGACCGCTCGCCGAAATCATCGGCTGATTTCCAAGGGGGCTCAGGTCTATGATGGATAAACGTCGATGGCCAAGCGCCACTCCAGCAGGAGCATCTACCCATATGCCCTCTCCGTCAGGGCCACGATGACGAAGACTTCTTATCAAGGGCGCCAAGATTTCCTCGAGACGCTGGGCAGAATCTTGCGGTGGTTGTTGAGCGAAGCCCGCTATTCCGCACATATCGGTCCATTCCTGGAGTGCCTCTCGCTCGACAAATTTGCCTTCATATACTATAAGGGCGGCTAAAATTGTTAGCTACGACTTCTGCGAGGAATCGCGTCATCATAGTTGACGGAACCAGGGCTGGAAGAAATTCAGATCGAAAAGGATGTAGTTTTCGCTGTAGTTGAGCGTGTGGCAGCCGACCACGGAGCGTCCTCTAAATTGGGAAAATTTGATATGCTGGACTTCCTGTTCTCGATAAGTATGGGTCGACAGCTCGTTAATTCTGTGCAGTCTGAGAGAGCCGCCGTAACACTCAGAACAGTCTTGGGCCGGCCGATAGAGGAAACCATCGGGGCCTTGGAAGATTGCCCCGCCGGGGCGAGCACATCTTACATCTGACACGACCGGGTTAGAAGTCACCGGGGTCCAGGGGCCTTCAATATTGTCTGCCCAATAAACACGCAGTTCGTGGCCTGGAAGATTATGCTCGTAGGTGTCACGGGTCAGACATGTGAGCCAGATTTTACCGTCGTGAACGAAGGCGGTCGGATCCACGGCCCGGACATCTTTTAAGATTGTTGTGTGATATTCCCACTCGAATGGGAAGTTCACGCAGCGGTAGGCTTCCACACAGCGACGGTGCCCAGATTCGGGAATCAAGAACAGTTCGCCCTGCCATTCCAGCAAGGACGGGTATGACAAATGATGCTTGCGCTCAAGAATCACCCTCGCGGGGGAGACCTTTCCGCTCTCGACGGAGACGTGGCAGATTCTTCCGTCACTTCGCGAGCGTGACGCCTCTTCGAAAAAGATATGACAAACGCCCTCGCGTTCGTAACAAAAGGGATCCGCCCAGATTTTGCCTGCTGGAGGCAATAACAGGAGCGCGGATTCGATGGCGTGTTCAGACGGAGGCCAAAGTTGCGCTGAGCTGTTGCGTGAGCAAATCGCAATGGTCCAGAGGGGGGGAGTGAGATAATCGCGCACCTTCTCTCGGATGGCTTTGCAATAAAATCGGACGGCCTCCGAATAGGCTAAACGGAGTGGTTTTAGCTCGGGTCGCGGCGCTGGCTTTGGTTCACTTCGTGGTCTCAGGGAGTCGCAAATCAAAGCGCTGACTTTGGCGGCGAAATAATTAGAGTAGCGATGATAAAGGAGTTTTTCCATGGGGACGCTGGATGCTTCCAGGAATGCCGAACGATCGCGGTCGTAGATACAAAGATTAAGAAATGGAGTTTTCCTTACGAATTCGGCAAGCGCCGGAGCTGCTTCGTACTGATCGGTTTCCCCCACGAAGATTTTCAGATTTCTGGCACCTGGGATCTCCAAGTGGTCATTGGCTCCGATTGTCAGGTCGATGGCAATGTTTGACTTCAGGGCCAACTGTTCAATGCACTCCCGGTTGAAATGGCCGAATTCGGTCTGGCTCCCAAGCAGTTGAAACA
>Ga0206933_1093_pt1 | contig 17909 bp, 11 predicted proteins | sample Alteio_BWOrgHeat_15_FD_152937 | JGI IMG/M metagenome (GOLD analysis project Ga0206933, IMG submission 152937) | Enriched cells from forest soil in Barre Woods Harvard Forest LTER site, Petersham, Massachusetts, United States -... | ecosystem: Environmental > Terrestrial > Soil > Temperate forest >... | reverse complement strand
AGCGGCGCGCGATCAATGTCGTGACCATTGAGGTTCCGACGCTGCTGCCGATGTTGCGCATGAAGTTGACCAGTCCGGCGACGCTGCTGCTTTTCTCGATTGGCATTCCTACATACGAAGTCAGGTTGATGGGGACGAAGAGGAATCCCAGGCCGAAGACCTGAACCACTCGCAACATGCTGGCGCTGCGGAAGCTGATTTGAAGGTCGAGTTGTTGCGTCGAATAATACATCCCGAGGGAGAGCGTGAGCCAGCCAAATGCGAGCAGATAGCGGGATTGGATCTTGCCGGAGAGGAATCCTACGAGGGGCATCAGGACCAACAGCAGAAGGCCGCCGCCGGAGAGAACCAAGCCGGCGGACTCGGCGGTGTATCCCATGAGCGATTGCAGGAACAGGGGCATCATGACGAGGCTGGAGAACAGCATGAGGCCGAGGACGAAGATCATGCCGTTTGCGGCCAGGAAGTTGAGATTCCTGAACAGGCGCACATCCACGATGGGATTTTTGTAGAACCACTCCCAGACGACTAGCGACACGAGGCCCACTACGGTGAGGATGGCTAGCGTCGTGATGAAGCGGGAGCCGAACCAATCGTCCTCTTGACCTTTGTCGAGCATGATTTGCAGGGCGCCGACGCCGAGGACTAAGAACGACACGCCGACGTAGTCGAATTTTGCGAGAGCGCCTTTAATTCGCTTTGCCCACGGCGGGTCTTCGATCAGGCGGTACACCAGGAACAGGGCGATGATTCCGACTGGCACGTTGATGAAGAAGATCCAGCGCCAGGTGTAGTTGTCGGTGATCCATCCACCGAGGGTGGGACCGACTGTGGGCGCGACGATGACGGTGACTCCGTAGAGGGCGAAGGCGAGGCCGCGTTTTTCGGGAGGGAAGGTGTCGGCGAGGATGGCTTGGGCCATGGGTTGAAGTCCGCCGCCGCCGGCGCCTTGCAGGATGCGGAAGATGATGATGGCTCCGAGGCTGGGGGCAAATCCGCAGAGAAGAGAGCTGATGGTGAAAATCACCAGGCAAGTCATGAAGAACCACTTGCGGCCGAGGACGCTGGCGAACCATCCGCTGATGGGGAGAACGACGGCGTTTGAAACGAGATAAGACGTGAGAACCCAGGTGCTCTGATCGTTGCTGGCTCCGAGATTTCCTGCGATGTAGGGCAGGGCGACGTTGGCGATGCTGGTGTCGAGGACTTCCATGAAGGCGGCGAGAGCGACTACGACGGCAATGAGCCAGGGGTTGAATTTGGGGCGCCAGGGTTCGGGCGCTGGAGTAATCACCGCGGGGGATGCGTCGTTAAGAGCCTGGGCGCGTTCTGCCATACGCTGGGAATTTTAGATGAAGATGAAGTGGCGTGGGCGTCGTTTTATATTCGACTCAAAATTGTATTCATCGGCTGGACCGTTTATTCCTCTGAATGGGTTGCCCAGAGCGGATTTCCGGTTAGAATGGCGGTGCTAGTTTGCAAGTTATTCCAGGGGCGTGAGGGAACAGATGATGAGAAAAGCAGTATCGGGAGTATTGATTGGGCTGGTGTTTGCCAGCCTGGCAGGGTGGGCTCAAACAAGCAAGGATGGGGTGATCAAACTTAATGGGGGACGAACCGCGGTCCTGGGAGCAGCTCAGGTGCAGCCCTTTACGCCGGCGGTGGAACCGTCATCGAAACTAGTGAAGATTTACAGCAATTTGGGAAAAGGCGAGCACGTGTACAGCACGCTCGCCGGATATGGAATTCTTGGTCCGGACGCGGGGCAGCCCTGGCCGCAAATGGTGGGAACTGGCTTCCGTCCGAAGGCCGACTATCTGGTGACCCTGGTGCAGGTGGGGGCAACCTATTTCCAGGGAACCAACGCACTCGTGGTGAGCCTTAACCAAGACAATCACAACGCTCCGGGAAAGGTTCTGCATACCTGGCATTTCAAGGATCTACCGGAAGCGTGGAGTTGCTGCATTTTGCAGACGGGAAAGTATGCCAAGGGAATCCCGGTGGAGAAGGGTAAATTGTATTGGGTGGTGGTGCGTCCCGAGACGAAGTTTACGGATACTTACGACATTTTTCCGGACAACTACGCCGAAAAGGAAGGGCACCATTTTTCGAATAACATTGGATCGGGCTGGGATACCAGCTATCAGGTCCTCGGAGCAGTTGGAGTGTTTGGCAAATAGCTGGACAGGGCGTGGAGGCGCGCGCCTCCACGCTACCTTTCTTGTTTGACCTGACTTCCCTAACATGTTATAAAAATTGGTCCTGTGCCTTGGGGAGGCTGCATTTCTCTGCCTGAAGCATGGTGAACATCCGACGCGGCCAAACTCAGCATCCCTGTTCTCTTGCAGTGGAAGCGTGTTCGGAACCCCGGCAATGCGCTCCTGCGCTCCTTATGCATGAAAGCGTTGGGCACGTGCGCCGGTTCGAGGACCTGAACCCGTAGTCATCCTTATATCGTTCTCAATGAGTGGAGGATTTCCTATGCGCACCTGGCTGGCTGATCTTGTGTCCGAAGGATGCCGTTTTGCCCGAAGGCGGGCGGCAGCAGTAACGGGTTTTTTGGCTTTGGCGGCGTCTGCGGCTGTGGCCCAGCCGGCTTCGGAGGCTGGTGGCGAGGCGGGGTTAAAGCTTCCCGATCTTTCTTCGGTTTCTTTCCTTGGCATTGACGGGCACAAGCTGCTGATGATCGGGATTATTTTCTGCATTGCGGGGCTGGGGTTTGGGCTGGCGATTTATATGCGGCTCAAGAATCTTCCGGTGCATCGGGCGATGCTTGAGATCTCCGAACTCATTTATGAGACTTGCAAGACTTATCTCATTACGCAAGGTAAGTTTTTACTGCTGCTTTGGGTCTTCATCGCGGTCGTGATTATCCTTTATTTTGGCGTGCTTTCTCCGGTGCCGGGGAAGCCCGTGGCTACGACGCTGCCGATTATTCTGGCCTTTAGCCTGGTTGGGATTGCGGGTAGTTTCGGAGTCGCCTGGTTTGGCATTCGGGTGAATACCTTCGCCAACTCGCGCACGGCGTTTGCCGGATTGCGGGGCAAGCCTTATCCGATCTATTCGATTCCGCTGCAGGCTGGGATGAGTATCGGAATGATGCTGATCAGCGTTGAGTTGCTGATCATGCTCTTTATTCTGCTGTTTGTTCCGGGAGATTACGCGGGGCCTTGTTTTATCGGGTTTGCGATTGGGGAATCGCTGGGCGCGGCGGCGCTCCGGATTGCGGGCGGAATCTTCACCAAGATTGCCGATATTGGCTCAGATCTGATGAAGATTGTCTTCAAGATTAAAGAGGATGATGCGCGGAATCCGGGCGTGATCGCGGATTGTACCGGGGACAATGCGGGCGACTCGGTTGGGCCTTCGGCGGATGGGTTTGAGACCTATGGCGTGACTGGCGTGGCTTTGATCACGTTTATTCTGCTGGGGGTGAAGAATCCGACGGTGCAGGTGCAGTTGCTGGTTTGGATTTTCGTGATGCGCATCATGATGTTGGTTTCGAGCGCGGCGGCTTATTTCATTAACAGCGCGGTGGCACGGGCACGCTTTGGGAATGCGGATGTGATGAACTTTGAGACTCCGCTGACCTGGCTGGTATGGCTCACTTCGGTGGTTTCGATCGTGCTGACGTACATCGTTTCAGCCGTGATAGTTCCTGATATTGGCGGGGATGGCACGCAGTGGTGGAAGCTCGCGACCATCATTTCCTGCGGTACGTTGGCTGGAGCCCTGATTCCAGAACTGGTTAAGGCATTTACCTCGACTGAATCGCGGCATGTGCGGGAGATTGTCGCTTCTGCCGAGGAGGGCGGAGCTTCGCTGGGAATTCTAGCCGGGTTTGTCGCGGGGAACTTCTCGGGCTACTATCTGGGCTTGTCGATGGTTTTTTTGATGTCGATTGGCTATTACATGAGCACGATGGGATTGGCGGCAGCGGCGACCATGATCGCGGCTCCGGTGTTTGCTTTCGGGTTGGTGGCCTTTGGCTTCCTGGGGATGGGCCCGGTGACGATCGCAGTGGATTCTTATGGCCCTGTTACTGACAATGCTCAGTCGGTCTACGAATTGTCCTTGATCGAGCAGGTACCCAACATCAAAAGCGAACTCAAAAAGGATTACAACTTCGATGTGAACTTTGAACGGGCGAAGGACATGTTGGAGGAGAACGACGGGGCTGGCAATACTTTTAAGGCTACGGCCAAGCCGGTTCTGATCGGGACGGCGGTGGTGGGAGCGACTACGATGACTTTCTCCATCATTATGGCGCTGACGAATGGGTTGACGCAGAATGTGGAGAAGCTTTCGCTGCTGCATGCGCCGTTTTTGCTGGGGTTGATCAGTGGAGGCGCGATTATTTACTGGTTTACCGGGGCTTCGACGCAGGCGGTGAGCACGGGGGCTTACCGGGCGGTCGAGTTCATCAAGGCCAATATCAAGCTGGAAGGCGTGGAAAAGGCTTCGGTGGCGGACAGCAAGAAAGTGGTGGAAATTTGCACCAAGTATGCGCAGAAGGGCATGTTGAACATCTTTATTGCCGTATTCTTCGCTACGCTTTCTTTTGCTTTTATGGAGCCGTTTTTGTTTATCGGCTATCTGATCTCGATCGCAATTTTTGGCTTGTATCAGGCAATTTTTATGGCAAACGCCGGTGGGGCGTGGGATAACGCCAAGAAGATCGTGGAGGTTGAATACAAGCAAAAAGGCACGCCTTTGCACGACGCTACCGTAATCGGGGATACCGTGGGTGATCCTTTCAAAGATACGTCTTCGGTGGCGCTGAATCCGGTGATCAAGTTCACGACCTTGTTTGGATTGCTGGCGGTAGAGTTGGCGGTGAAGTTGACCGAGACCAATGCTGGGTTGACGAATCTACTGGCGGGCGTGTTCTTCGTGATTTCGTTCATCTTTGTTTACCGGTCGTTCTACGGGATGCGGATTGGCGGGGAGAGAGGCGCGGCGGCTCACGGCTCGGGGCGTTAGCGGGATCGGGTTGTTGATTGTGTAAAAACGCCATCCGGTGCGGATGGCGTTTTTGTTTGGGGTCAGGGACGAGGTGCCCGTTTCGATAGAGTCCGGGGGGCGCTTGGCGAGTCGTTGGCTCCAAATTGTGAGATGCGCGGGGCGAAGGTCAAAGCCCTCATTCATTCGAGGGCGGTCATTGCTGCGATGGAATACGCTGCAGAAAAGTGCCGGAGAAAAAGAGGTGACCTCAGGCGCTGAAGCGCGGACAGAATTTCATCGATTATTGGCCCGACTGAAGTCGGGCCCTCCCCAAAGCCTGCAGGCCCGCAGCAACGCTGCGCCACCCAAGTCAGAGTTGTTCGGTCTCGGTGGAAAAGCGCCGGAGACAAAGAGCTTGCCTCAGGCGCTAAAGCGCGGACACATTTCAGCGACTTGGCGGCCCGACTGAAGTCGGGCCCTTCCCAAAACCTGCGTGAATCATAGTTCATCCGCAAGCTGTGAAGTGCTGCGGCTGCTCGGTAAACGGGAGGCGGAGCCGCGAGGCGGGACAAGGCGTCCCTAGGGCTGTCGTGGGCACGGCACGGACGGGCGAGGCGCCCGTCACCGCACCAGAAGCTGGCACCAAAGAAGAAGGGCGATCCTTTTTGGGATCGCCCTTTTTCAGCAGAGGTGAACTGGTTAGAAGATGATTTTGCCGGAGACCTGGACTACGCGGACCGAGGAATCGAATCCCAGGAACACGCCGTACGGGCTGGTCGGCATTGGCTGCATAGCGCTGATCTGTCCGAATGTGGGATCTCCAAGAACGTTGTCTGGGTTCTGGAAGTTCGGGTGATTGAATACGTTGTACGCTTGCGCGCCAACTCCGAGCTGGACGCCTTCGGTGATTTTGAAGGTCTTGAAGAGGCCCATGTCCATATCGAAGAAGCGCGGTCCGGTGTACTGGTTGCGGCGCTGCGGCGAATAGCCGGTCGTCGGGAAGTTGAAGGTGTCGAGGAACGCCGACGCGCCCAAACACGGGCTCGCGGTTCCGTTGATGCTAGCCGCACTTTCGCCGCACTGGCTCAGCCCGGGGGCGTTGCCGCCGACGATTGGGGTAGCGAGAACAGTCGTGCTCGAGTTGACGACACCACCATTCAAGTTACCGTCAATTACCGAGAACGGCAGTCCACCGCGCCAGAACATCTTTCCCGACCATTCCCATCCACCAAAGGCATAGTTCATGAAAGTGTTGCTGAAGTGATAAGAGGGATGCACGACAAAGTCAGCGTTGAAGCTGTTGCGAATGTCGTAATCGGAGCTGCCGTAGTTGCAGGACCTGAGGCTCTGCGGACAAATCTGCTGCGGCGTAGGAATGTTATAGGCTTCTCCACCGTAGGGGAAGATTCCGCCGTTGGAGAGTTCGTCGAGGTTGTGCGCCCAAGTGTAGTTGGCATGGGCAGAGAACCACTTGGCGAAGTTGCGGCGGACGCTGACGGTCAGCCCGTTGTAGTTCGATACGGCGCCGTTCTGGACCTGAGTGACAGTTCCGTAGTTCGGAATCGGAGCCGAAGATCCTCCTGGGAGCGTACCGGCCGGCCAGAGCCCAAACTCGTCGAAGGAGTTGTAAAAGCTGTTTTCGAACGGAATGCGAATACCGTGATTGCCGACGTAGTTTACGACCAACACAGTAGCATTGTTGATTTGTTGCTGGAATTGGAGGTTCCACTCTTGCCAGCGCGGGGCGTGAATGGTTCCAGTGAGGGCGGTAAAGGCAGGAGGCGCGAAATGCACTCCAAACGGAATCAAGGAATTCGCGATCTGAGTATAGGTTGCGCCGCTAGCGAAGCCGGTGTTAAAGGCGTTAGCAGACGCTTGCCAAGTGGCGGCGGAGCCGTTCGGCCCGGGATCGAAAGCCGGAGTTCCGGTCGAAGGACGGACGCGAATCGCAACCGATACGGGCGGATTGGCGAGCAGATCGTCGACGAGTCCGGCCGGCGGGTTGTCATAGAAGAGACCGAAGCCTCCGCTGATTACCTGCTTGCCGGTGCCCCGAGGCGACCAGCTAAATCCGAAGCGTGGTGACCAGTCCAGGTTATCCACGCCGGGGTAGGCCTGGTGCTGGTTGAACGCGATGTCGGACGTGTACGGGACATCGCCGGCGCCGGCGCCCGCCACTACGCTAGGCAGTGAGAACCAATCGCTCTTGAAGTTGGCGAAGCAATTGATCTGGCAAACCGGGTTGGAGTTGCGCTCCACGCGCATTGCAAGGGTTAGGGTTAGATTCGGCTTCACCTTCCACTCGTCCATCCCGTAAACGCCGAGGCCCCACAAAGCAACCGGGACATTGGTGAAGGCGTTATCGGCTCTGCGGTACTGTCCGGCTAAGCCGTTTGCCATCAACTGCAGGGAGCTAACTGGGTTACCCTGAGCATCTACGGCGGACAAATCGAAATAGGTCAGCGGGTTGGTGTAGAAGAAGTTGTGGTCGCTGACATCGTAGCGACGGAAATTGGCACCGAACTTCAGGCCGTGGTTTCCGTGGGTCCAGGTGAAGTTGTCGATAAATTGATATTGCGTGATGTTACGTCCCTGAGGGAAAGCTTCCATTCTGCCAACGACGCCGGAATCCGCGGGCGCGCCCAAGGGGGTGTCTCCAGCAAACAGAAGGGCCTGCGGGAAAGTAGCGAGCGCTTTGGCTTCATCCTGCGCGAACTGGGCTACGTAGTGGCTTCCGGCCGCAGTGAATTCGTTGGTCTTGGTGGGAGAGAAAACGTGCGTTTCCTGGAGTTGAAGATCCCAGGAAGGCTGGTTCGACAGCGCATCGAAGTTCGAATTGATGGGATCGAGGTAAGTGGGCTGAACGCCATGATCGATTTTGTAACGTCCGAACAGCTTGTCGTTTTGCCCGATGTTCTGGTCGATCTTGAAGGCGATAATCCATTCCTTCGCCAGCGCGGAAGGCGTGGCGTTGAAGGTGGCAAAGCAAGGTGTAGTCGCCGGGTTAAAGTTTACGCCGGGCTGAAAAGTAAGCGCGTTGCAGGCGGAGTTGTTGGCGATTGGCTGCGCATTGGCAGCTCCTGGTGCGTTGGCGAACAGGGCCATCATCTGTTGAAACAAGGGGAGTGATGCGGGTTGCAGGATGCCAACGTTCTGCAGGACTGCGCTGGCAAATTGCGGAGTCGGAACGGTGGTCGCGACGACGTTCGGCAGAACGAATCGCAATCCCTCGGTATCGAAGAAGAAGAACGTCTTGTTCTTGATGATGGGACCGCCGACCGAACCGGCCCACTGGTTGGCGTTAGAGAACGGCTTCGGCGTAATCGGGTCGGAGTTGGTGTTCATCCAGTTGTTGGAGTTCATGACCTTGCCGTTCCACCAGTACTGGGCGTTGCCGTGGAATTTATTGGTTCCGGACTTGGTCACGTAGGTGACTTGCGCGCCAGAGAGCTGGCCGTACTCACCGGAGTAGGCGTTGGCGATGACGGTTGCTTCTTCAATTTCGTTCGAGCCGATGGTCAGGTTCGTGGCACCGGAGTTGTTGATGTTGAAGTACGGATCCATGTCGTTTTCGCCGTTGACGGTGAACAAGTTCGAGGTCGCGGGCAGGCCGTTCATGGTGAAGTTTCCGTAGCCGCCGGTGTTGTTCATCTGGGCGCCGGGCGAAGTCTGAGCAATGTTAGTCAGGTCGCCGCCGGGATTCGGCAGCAAAGCTACTTCCTGCTGCGAATACGGGGTGGCGATACTGGCGCTGGTCGTGTTGACGATCGGGGCAGCGCTGGTGACTTCAACGGTCACCGCAGACGCCGACATGGTCAGCGAAACATCCGTGGTCGACGTCTGGCCGACGGACACCGTGACTGGAACTTCCATGGTGGAGAAGCCAGTTTCCCTCACCGTGACTTGATATTTCCCCGGCCGCAGGAGCGAGAACTTATAGGAACCTGAGCCGTTGGTCTTGGTGCTCTGAGTTGAGCCTTCATCCAAGCTTTTCAGTTCGACGGTCGCGTTGGCAACAACCGCGTGGCTTGGATCGGTCACCGTGCCAGCGATATCGCCAGAGGTAAGCGACTGAGCAAAAGCTGCGGGAGCCATAAGGCTGGCTACCAGCAAGATTGTGATCAGGGTGCTTCTAAAATTAAAAGCCATTTTGCAATTCTCCTGGAAAACGAAAGTTCTTGGCGCTTGATCGAGAACTGGTACCGCGGATACGATTCACCCGAAGCAAATCAGAATCCGCCACTTGCTGAATCTACTTAAAGGCCTAGACACTTACAGCTACTGTTAGGCAACTCTTGTTCCAAAGAACTGTCTCTGTTGACCGATATAACTCAATCAGTTATGAGCGTGATTTGTTATCTATACTGGAATTGGAAGGATTCGGAGGGGGCTGAATATGAAAATCCATAGAGAGATCGCCCGACATTAGGATTAAGGTGTGGGGGGGGAACAGGTGGGCTACCTTGAGCTGGTTGGATCAGGCGGGCGGAGGCTCGGGCTTCGAAGCTTTCGATGGAGCTTCGAAGTCGGTCGTGAGTTGGGACCTCAGGGTGCGCTTGGCTTCATCCAATAACACCTTCGCTCGAGCTACATGGCCGAGAAGGGCATGCATCTGCCTAGGGCCCAGCAGGAGGAACCCCAGCAGAAGCATTAACAACAATTCGGCACCGAAACCCACGGCTTTATCCTTTGGTGAGACTCTGGTCCGGGGCAGCGATGGTGGTGGGCTTTTCGTCGGCTGTTGGTTGCGTATTCATGGCTGACTTGAAGCCGCGGATACCCTCGCCGATTCCCTTCCCTAGTTCGGGAAGTTTCTTAGGTCCGAAGACGAGTAGAGCAATTCCAAAGATGACCAGCAGATGCATGGGTTGAAATAGTCCTTCAAACATAGGGCACTCCTTAAGTACGTGAATTTTGTAGAAAAAGACGGACGCCGCGACGACTGCATGCGGCACGGCGCCCGCCATGGGCCGCGTGAAGCGGCCTTCCCCCGAAGGCCGCCTCACTGCGATTGCGTACACTTTCAGAGCCGGCGTTGTGCAGCGTCAGCGGCTTCGGCCAGAGCGCTTAGAGTGTCGAAGAACTCCTGCGTCTGACCGATGAAAAGTCCGTCGTCGGTGAAGGCGCGGATTGCGCCAGCCGCAACACCTTCAGTGGCTGTGGGACGGATCACTGCGCACTGAGGTAAGTTGGGGCTGATGAATTCAGTGGGCACCGGGAAGATCAGGTTGGTTTGCAGATTTACCGGATGCTTAACAAGATTGAGATTCGGGAAGGTCAATCCGTTTGTAGGATCGGTCAAGGGAGCAATTGGTGGAGCGGCGGCGTTGCCGGCAAAATCCATCCACTCTCCGAAGTGGTGAGTCTCGTCCGCGCCAATACTGAGCACGATACGGAGAACTTCGAGACTGGTCACCTTGAGGGCCATGGTATGGTAGAGGCTGCTGCCACCCTGCTCGATAAAGGCGAAGTGAAATGCTGCCGTGTTCGCGATGGCTTGAATGTGGTCGGCAGGAGCGAAATCGTCATCGGTGCGTGGGATTGCCGGGACGCCCACGATGTCGAAGGCCTGAGGGAATGTGGCACCGAAGTCGGGATTCTGTTTGCTTCGGTAACGGACGTACCAGCTGGTGTCAACCGTCAGCTGCATCAAGTTCGTGAGCCGCTTGATCTGCTTGGCTCCCGTTGCTTTGCTGCTCGGCAGGGTACGGAACTTGTTGAGATTGACCGGTTCGGCGCCTTTGGCGGTCAAGTAGGCGTTCAGGAAATTGGCGTGGCTTCTTTCATCCAGCGTATTGCTGGTGATGTATTGCGAGCCGTCTCCGTCGAGCTGTTGAAGGGCGAGTTGATAGTTGTTCTGGGTTCCATTGGTGACGCCGCCGAGTTCTGTATATTGTTCCCAAAGATCAGTCTCGATGATTTCGGCGGCGGCCAAGAAGCGCAGGATGGCGATGTCTCCGGAGGTCGGCCGGGGACCTTTTAGGTTTGAGGCCTCGCTTAGCGCACTACCCAGAATACCTGCGCCTGCTGTGACTGCGCCTGCGACCAGGCTTTTCTTGAGGAATGAGCGCCGATTCGGTGTGTCCATGATGTCTGCAATGTCTTTCATGTTTAAACTTCTCCAAGGTATCCCGATTGGGAATGGTGGGATACTTGAAGCGACACTACCGGGCCGGAGTGGTTGTTTTGTCATGCCTATGTCTGTATTGCGTAAAAGTTATTTGGGTTCTTGTCTCCGCGGTGTCACGCTCCTGTCTAAGAATAGGCACGCATGCGCGGGACGGGCGGAAAACTGCGGTGTCTGAGACTGTGGAAAAATTGGTTGCCGCGTAGGGATTGATAGGGCTTTCAGTTTGCGATTTCGTGGAGTGATGCGTTCGTGGCTATTTCTAACATTGAGTCTGGATCTGTTTCTGTCGGGGCACAAGTGGATGCAACTTCAGCCATGCGTCCGCTGCGGTCGAGGCTCGAAGGCCGCGTGGTCAGCATCGTGCCGCTAGAACCTCGACTTCATGGCGACGCACTCTTCGAGGGCACGCAGGGAAAAGAGAACGAGAAATTGTGGCGTTACTTGTTCGAAGGTCCATTTGCCACTCGGGCGTCGTTCGATTCCTACCTGGAGCAAAAGGCACGCTCGGAGGATCCGTTGTTCTTCGCCATCCTGGATAAGTCCTGCGGCGAGGCAGTCGGCCATGCTGCTTATATGCGCATTGAGCCGGCGCATCGAGTGATCGAGGTCGGCAGCATTCTCTACACGCCGCGTCTGCAACGGACGGTCGGAGCGACCGAGGCGATGTATCTGATGGCTCGACATGTTTTCGAAGATCTGGGATACCGGCGGTATGAATGGAAGTGCAACGCGCTAAATGCACCGTCGAGGAGAGCGGCTCTGCGACTGGGCTTTACCTTCGAGGGAATATTTCGCCAGCACATGATCGTTAAAGGTCACAATCGCGATACGGCATGGTTTTCGATGCTCGACTCGGAATGGCCGAAGCGTAAAATCGCGTTCGAACGGTGGCTGGATCCGTCGAACTTCGACGGGGAAGGACGGCAGAAGGTTTCGCTGTCCGGGATGCCTCGCGGTCGCGAGGTTGGGAGTGGGGGCTTATGACTTTAGCCTCGATGCAACGGCGCCCATTCGCACGCTAATGTAAGGGACTCGACTGCACTAGCGTTACGGTGGCTGACGCAGTTTGGCCTAGAGCAGTTCCTAGAGTCGCTCTCACGGTGATAGTAGGGGGATTGGGAGGTGTGGGTGGCGCCGTGTAGAGCCCATCACCTGAGATGATCCCGCAAGTCGATGCTAGGCAGCCGGAACCCTCAACGGTCCAACTTAGGGCTGATCCTACGTCGCCCATAACAGTGGCCGAGAATTGTTGCTTGGCTCCCGCCATCATCTGAACTGAAGCGGGGGACACGGTAACCTCGACCTCTTCACCCATTCGAATTAAAGTCGTAACGCATGGCACCCGACCAGCGCCGTTTTCCCGGGGAATCCCGTCAAAGTTGTAGTAGAAACGGAATTGCAGGGTTAAGAATTGGCACGAGAACCCACTTGGCAACGGCTGCAATGGATTCGAGGCCGTAACGCCGCCGTAGGCTGCCCGATCCAAGGCGACGTCTCCCGAACTTTCGGACAATTGTACGTCGGTGATTTTCCCGTCTTTCATCACGCGAAACCTGATCGTGACCTTACCCTTCTTCCTGATCGGTGCGCGCGCCGCCTCCGGAATCTGGTTGTACCAGTTTTTCTTGATGATCGCCAGTACGGGCTGCAAATACGCGTTCAAATTTACGCCCTTTGTGTCGGTGAGGATGTCAATGGGACCGTACCTATCGGCACAGCTTGCGCCGCGATCAGTCACTTCGAGTATGACGAACCCCTGCTTTGTACGCACGACTTCAGAAACATCGCCGACTTGCAAGCGAGAAACCAACTCTTCAAGAGATGGGGCGAGTTTTCCGTGAGCGAAGCAGCCGAGGTCGCCTCCTTGAGCAGCGGTAGGTCCTTGGGAATCGGCTCTCGCAATATCAGCGAACGTTCCGTCTCGCCCGATTGCGGCACGCACCTGCTGGGCCTTGCCGTACGCCTCCTCAACTCGAGCCCGATCATCAGGTTTCGGGGTGGTAATCAGGATTTCGCTCAGTCGAACAACCTCTTTGCTCGGCTCGGTTGGGGGCAAATTAACCGTTGGTTCTGCCGCAGTTTGAGGAAAGCAAGGATTCGAAAATAAAAGCCAAAACAGAACGAATTGACCTTGTCGGTTTGGCACTGGATTAGTGGTTGGTTGCGGTCAGCTCGTGAACAATGCTGTTCACGAAAGCCTTGGCGTCTCCGAAGAGCATCAGGGTTCTATCGAGATAATAGAGCGGATTGTCGATCCCGGCAAAGCCGGGACTCATGCCGCGTTTGATGACCATGACGGTGCGAGCTTTATCCACATCGAGAATGGGCATGCCATAAATCGGGCTGCCGGCGTCGGAACGCGCGGCGGGATTGGTCACGTCATTGGCGCCGATCACTAGGGCAACGTCGGTTTGCGGGAAATCACCGTTGATGTCATCCATTTCAATCAAGCGGTCGTAGGGGATGTCGGCTTCGGCGAGCAGGACGTTCATGTGTCCGGGCATGCGGCCGGCTACGGGATGAATGGCGAATCGGACATCGACTCCGCGCTTGGTGAGCGCGTCGTAGAGTTCGCGAACCTTGTGCTGCGCTTGTGCGACGGCCATTCCGTAGCCAGGGACGATCACAACTTTGTTGGCGGCGGCGAGGATTCCTGCAGCTTCGTCCGCTGTGGCGCTTCGCACGGTCTTGTCTTCCTGTCCAGCTACGGCCGAAGCCTGCACTTGTCCGAACGCTCCAAACAGAACATTGGTGAACGAACGATTCATCGCCTTCGACATAATCACGGAAAGAATGAGACCGGAAGATCCGTCGAGTGCCCCGGCAATGATCAGGAGCTTGCTGTCGAGAACGAACCCCATGGCCGCAGCGGAGAGACCGGCGTAGGAGTTTAGCAACGAGATGACGGTGGGCATATCGGCGCCGCCGATGGGAACGATCATTAGTACGCCAAAGAGCATCGGCACGGCGATCATCACGGGAAATAGTTGGCGTGCGCCTGGGTTTATTACAAGGTAGACCGCGATCGCAACTGACGCCGCGAGCAGAGACAGGTTGACGAAGTTCTGTCCTTTATATGTCAGTGGGCGCTGCGGCAGGATTTCCTGGAGTTTTCCAGCGGCCATCAAGCTGCCGGTAAAGGTGAGGGAGCCGAGGATGACTTCCATCGAGAGTACGGCCATCATGAAGGGTGGGACGTTGGGGGATCGTAGATAGAATTCCGCAGTGCCAACTAGAGTTACGCAGAACGCACCGAAAGCGTGGCTGAGCGCCGTCCGTTGGGGAACGGCGGTCATATGCACCATGCCGAGCGGAATTCCGATTCCGGTCCCGAGCACGAGCGCAATGACGATCCACTTGTAGTCCACGATGCCGTGATGGAGCAAGGTGCCGGCGATGGCGAGAACCATGCCGACTTCTCCGGCGCGGACGCCGCGCTGGGCTGTCGCCGGGGAACTCATCCACTTCAGCGACAGAATAAAGAGAGCGCTGGCGACGAGGTAAATAATCTCGATGATCTGCTGATTTCCAGCGAAGTCGGTGGTCATGGTTTTGTTGGGCGGCTGGATTTGAACATTTTGAGCATGCGGTCGGTGATCAGGAATCCGCCGACGACATTGCTGGTGGCGGCGATGACTGCCAGAAATCCGAAGACGAACGAGAGCGTGCTCTTGTGCTCGCCAACGAGAACGATGGCGCCTACAACTGCGATGGCATCCAAAGCGTTGGTGAGCGACATCAATGGCGTGTGCAGTAGAGGCGAAACTCTGCGGATGACTTCGAATCCGATGAAGGCGGCCAGCATGAATACGAACAATCCGTTAATTAAGGTGGAACTCATCTTTCCTCCTGGCGGTCGGCTACGGAGTTTCTAGTTTCGGTTGTCAGATCTCAGTTCTCGGTTCTTAGTTTGCTACGCCTGCGAGACCAGCGCCGGCAACGAGAAAAACTCGCGAACGCGATGGTTGACTATTTCGCCTTCCCTGGTCACCAGGGTCTCACGAGTGATTTCGTCTTCCAGATTGAGCTGCAGCTTTCCTTCTTTTCCCAAGTGCAAAAGAAAAGCGGTGATGTTGCGGGCATACATCTGGCTGGCGTGATACGGAACTTCGGTGGCGATATTGATGCGGCCAATGATAGTCACTCCGTATTCGACTATGGTCTTACCGGATTGCGTGAGTTCGCAGTTGCCTCCACGCTCGCCGGCTAGGTCGAAGATGACTGACCCTGGCGCCATGCCTTTCACCATTTCTGCGGTCACTAGCACAGGGGCTTTCTTGCCGGGGACGACAGCGGTTGTAATTACAACATCGCTTTCGGCGACGACGCGGGTGAGCAACTCGCGCTGTTTTGCGTAGAAACTTTCATCTTGCGCGGTGCCATATCCGCGGGCGTCCTGAGCATCTTTGGCTTCAATGGGGAGTTCGACGAAGCGTCCTCCCAGGCTCTGAACCTGTTCTTTGGAGGCTGGCCGGAGATCGTAGGCTGAGACAACGGCACCGAGACGGCGCGCCGTCGCGATAGCCTGGAGCCCGGCAACTCCGGCGCCGATGACGAGAACGCGGGCTGGAGTTATGGTTCCGGCGGCGGTGGTCAGCATGGGAAAAATTCGGGGTAGCGTATCGGCTGCGATCAACACCGCTTTGTAGCCGCAGATTGTACCCATCGACGAGAGTGCGTCCATGCTCTGGGCGCGCGTCGTGCGCGGCACCAACTCCACCGAGAACGACGTGACGCCAGTCTGGGCAATTTGCTGCAGAGCTTCTACCGACCCGAGGGGCCGCAGAAAACCGACGAGGACCTGGCCTCGGCGCAACAGTGGAAGGTCGGCCTTTCCTGTGATGTCATTGGATCCGTAGCACAGCACTTGAACGACGATGTCGGCAGTCGCGAAGAGGGCAGCGCGATTGGGAAGGACCTTGGCGCCTTTTTCAACATAAAGCGCGTCAGGATAGCCTGCTTCCACGCCGGCGCCCTTTTCGATAGCGACCTCAAATCCTGCTTTGGCAAGATTAGGGACTGCGATGGGGACTAGCGCAACCCGCCGTTCCCCTGGATACGTCTCCTTGGGCACACCAATAATCACGCAGTTATTCCTTTTGAATTGGGTAAGGCATGAACCGGCTATTGTAGCGGATGAATGCACTCATTGCAGTGACGGATAGTGCCAACAAGCAGGCCGTCAGTCTTTTTTGGGAGGAGTTTCGACGGGCGTGGGGGCCTCAGGCTTATCGGGCGTTTCTTCGGGTTGTCCCGGCTTAATTTCCAAATTCTGAACGATTACGGAAATGCGACGATTGGAGGAAGCCAACGGCTCATCCCGTTTGCGTAGCAACTGGTCGGCGTAGCCTCGGACCTGCGAAACCTCGTCGGCGCGCAGACCGTCGCGCTGCATAAGACGGCGAGCGGCGTTCGCCCGGTCGGTTGAAAGCTCCCAATTCCCGTATTCGCCGCTTCCGCCGTAAGGCTTGGAATCGGTATGCCCTTCGATGTAGAGATGGTTGGGCAATTTTCCCAGTTCGTGCGCCAGCAGCGAAAGCAGTTCTTTGCCGTTTTCACTTGGGGCGGAATTTCCGATGCCGAAGAAGGTTCCAGTTTCGGTTTCGAGCAGTTCGATGCGCAAGCCTTCAGGAGTTATGGTCATCTCAATCTGGTCTTTGATTTTCTCGAAGTTCGGAACCCTGCTGATGGCCTTCTCCAATTCTTCTTTCAGTTTTGGCATATCGTCTTTGGAGATGGCGAGGTTATCTGCGGTGCCGACTTTCGTCGAACCCATCTTGTTGGCGGTTCCGGCGGGATCTTTGAAGTAACCGGCAATCGCTTCCTTTACTGGCTTGCTGGTGTTAAGCAGCCAGAGCACGATGAAGAGCGCCATCATTGCCGTGACGAAGTCAGCGTAGGCAACTTTCCATGCGCCGCCGTGGTGCCCGCCGTGTGCAGCTTTCTTCTTGATAATGATGATGGGGCGTGAGCCATCCATAAGATTATTTTGTTAGGCGGATGCCGCGGCTGCAGCCGGAGGAGGCTCAGCGGCTGCGCCTCCGGCGGGCGCTGCGTCGCCGCCTCCCTTGCAGTGTTTCTCCACTTCCATGAATCCGGGGCGCACGTGGCCGGGAATTGCGCGGCGAGCGAATTCGACGGCCATGATGGGGGCAGTGCCTTTGAGGAACGAAATCATCACCACCCGCAAGACATGAAGGTAGGCGCCCTCGTCGTCGGAGACTTTTTGCATACTTGCCGCGAGCGGGCCGACCAGGCCATAGCAAAGGAGAATTCCGAGAAATGTGCCGACCAGGGCTGCGGCGACTTTGTGTCCGATCTCTTCCGGAGGACCGCCGAGCGCTCCCATGGTGATGACGACGCCAAGGACGGCGGCGACGATTCCCAGGCCGGGCAAGGAATCAGCCATGCTGCTCAAGGAGGCGATGGGCAGGCCCGCACTGTGATGGTGGACTTCCATATCGAGATCGAGGAGTTGGTCCAGATCGAAGGCTTCCACGCCACTGATGGCCATGCGCATGGTGTCGCAGAAGTAGTCGCGAATGTGGTGATCTTTGATAAAGGCGGGATACTTTGAAAGGATTGGGCTTTTCGCCGGATCCTCGACATCAGCCTCTAGAGCCATCAGGCCTTCGCGCCGAGCTTTGTTTAAAAGTTCATACATCATTTTCAAAGAATCGAGGTAACGCTGTTTGGTAAATTTCGATCCTCCGAATACGCCGACCACGCCGCCGACGATTTGTTTCAGAATGTGGAGCGGGTTCGCGATCAGCACGGTTCCGATGGCTGCGCCTCCAATCACGACCAGTTCGGCGGGCTGCACCAGAACCTTGAG
>Ga0206933_1090_pt1 | contig 18363 bp, 7 predicted proteins | sample Alteio_BWOrgHeat_15_FD_152937 | JGI IMG/M metagenome (GOLD analysis project Ga0206933, IMG submission 152937) | Enriched cells from forest soil in Barre Woods Harvard Forest LTER site, Petersham, Massachusetts, United States -... | ecosystem: Environmental > Terrestrial > Soil > Temperate forest > O... | reverse complement strand
TATCTAAACGACAAACTGATTGGCGAAAAGGCTACCGGCCGCGACCAGGCGTTCAAAGCCGAGTTCGAAGTTCCGTATGCAGCCGGAACGTTGAAGGCGGAAGGTCTTCGCGGAGATCGTGTCGTTGTTGAGAGCGTGCTCCAAACTACTGGAGATCCGGTTCGACTGAAGCTTACGGCTGACAGGACTGTGCTCAATGCGGACGGGCAGGATCTTGCGTTTGTCACTGTTGAAGCGGTTGATGACAAGGGACGCCTGCAACAAAACAGCGATCAGAAGATTCGCTTTGCGGTGAGCGGAGCAGGAACGATTGCCGCAGTCGGAAACGGTAACGGACAATCGCGGGAGTCTTATTCCGGGGATTCATTCGACCTCTTTAACGGGCGAGCACTGGTTATTCTACGAACCACTCGCAAGGCAGGCCAGATCAAGCTCACCGCGAGTGGCGAGGGCTTGCCAGCGTCTACGGCGGTGGTCGATTCAAGGCCGGCCAAGCCTTCACCTGAGCTCCAATAGATTTCTTTTCATCGCACTGCAGTTTGGATGCTCGCATTGCGCGCTAAGAGGCAGTATTGCGATATGCAGAGCATGAGACCCGTTATTAAAGCGGGTCTCATGCCGTTTGCCAGATTAAGCAACTTATATAGATGCTTCTAATTCGCCAGATATGTCCAGTTCAGGATTTTCTGGATTGCGGTTGAAGCTCCTGTACTGGCGGTGAATCCGACGTAGGCTGTGGTGCCTCCGACCGTTGACGGAATGTTGAGGAGTGTTGAGGTAGTGAAGACCGCATTGGTGACGGTGTCGGTGAGGGTCAGAGTGAGAGTGGTGCCGTCGTAGGTGATGTGGGCATGGAGGATGTTTCCGTTATGGAGGGTTACTCCGGATGGGGTCATGTCCACGAAGGGCACAGTTGGCGCTGCTCCGTTGATATAGAAGCCGGTTGAGTTAGCGCCTTCACCTGAATCGTTGTAGAGATCGAACTTGACCGCCACGCTGGATCCGATACCGGTATAGCCGAGATTGGCTCCGCCTCCTCCGAGTGCCCAGACTCCGCTTGCCGAATTCTGAATGACGAAGGTGAAGCCGTCGGCTGCAGCCGATGTTTCCTGGAAATTGAAGTCGGTCGTGAAGGCCTGAACGTTGACGGGTGTGAGGTACCAGGCGAGGTGATTTTCGCCTGCGCCACCGTCGGTCAACTGCAGAGCGCCGCCTGTAACTGTCGTTCCATACAGATTGAGGTTAGAGGTGGTGAAACCGGACGCGTAATTTACCTTAGGTGCCGCGGCGGAAATGGTGTAGGCGGCGGCTGTGGCTGCGCTGCCGGCTAAGCCGGAGGCTACGGCGACGGCCGTCACTGTTTGCGTGGAACTGACGGTGATGGGTCCTGAATAGATGGCGGAGGCGGTGGTTGGCGTTGTGCCGTCCGTGGTGTAGTAGATGACTGCTCCGGCGGTTGCATCGCTGATGGTGACAGTTTGTGCGGCGGTGTAGGTACCCGAGACAGGCGAGAAGGTCGGCGGAGCTGTAGCCGGGGAAATGGTATACGCATTTGTGGCCACAGCGCTGTTCGTGAATCCGCCAGCGACGGCGATGGCCTTGATTGTCTGGTTTGCAGAGATAAAGATCGGGCCGCTGTAGAGGGTAGAGGCTGTCGTGGGATTGTTGCCGTTGGTGGTGTAGTAGATGTTTGCGGCTGGTGTGGCAGAGGTCAGAGCTACGCTCACCGATCCTGCGTAGCTGCCGGCTGGCGGGCTGGCTATTGGCGATCCGGCGACGAGCGTATAGACGGCTGTGGTTACGGTGCTGTTGCCCAGGCCGGAGGCGACAGCCATTGCCTCGATGGTCGTCTTGGCGGCCTTGATCGAAATGGGGCCGGTGTAGACGGTGGATGACGTGGTTGGCGTCGTTCCATTGGTGGTGTAGTAGATGGTTGCGCCGGAGGCGGTGTCGGACAGGACCAGGCTTTGCGTTGTGTTGTAAGTTCCTCCCGGAACGCTGAAGGCGGGTGCCGGCGTCAGAGGTGAAATGCTGTAGGACGCTGATCCGACTGCGCTGGTGGATGAGCCGGTTGCCACGGCGATGGCGTTGAGGGTTTCAGTCACGCCGACACTGATGGGTCCGGCGTAGACGGTAGAAGAAGTGGTAGGAACTGTTCCGTTGGTGGTGTAGTAGATGGTTGCGCCAGCGGTAGCGTCACTGATGGTGACGTTCTGGGCGGTGGCATAGGCGCCGGCGACGGGAGAGAAGGTCGGTGTGGCGGCAGGCAAATTGATGGTGTAGGCGGAGGATCCGACTGCGCTGGTGGAGAAGCCAGTCGCTGTGGCAATGGCTTTCAGCGTCTGTGTTGCGCTGACTGTGACTGGCGTGGAGTAGAGCGCGGACGTGGTGGTTGGGGTTGTTCCATTGGTGGTGTAGTAGATCTTTGCGCCGGTCGTGGTGTCGCTGATAGTAACTGTCTGGGCGCTGGTGTAAGTGCCGGCGACGGGAGAGAAGGTCGGAGTGGCGGCTGCCGGTAGATTGATGGTGTAAGCGGCAGATCCGACTGCGCTGCTTGAGAAACCTGTAGCGACGGCGATGGCGTTGAGGGTTTCGGTCACACCTACTGAGACAGGGCCGGAATAGACCGTGGATGCGGTGGTTGGTGTTGTTCCGTTGGTGGTGTAGTAGATGGTTGCTCCCGCGGTCGTGTCACTGATGGTGACGTTTTGAACGCTGGTATAGATACCGGCAGCGGGCGAGAAGGTCGGTGTGGCTGCCGGCAGATTGATGGTGAAAGCGGCTGACCCGACAGCACTGTTGCTGAAGCCTGGCGCTACCGCGATCGCCTTCAATGTCTGGGTCGCGCTCACTGCGATCGCTCCGGAATAGACCGAAGAGGAGACAGTCGGTGTGGCTCCGTTGGTTGTGTAGTAGATGACTGCGCCTGCGGTGGTGTCGCTGATGGTGACATTCTGCGCACTGGTGTAGGTGCCGGCGATGGGCGAGAAGGTGGGCGTGGCGGCCGGGGGCAGATTGATGGTGTAGACCGCGGTTCCGACTGCGCTGTTAGTCAGGCCGGTTGCAGTGGCGAGAGCCTTCAGGGTTTGGGTTGCGCTTACCGTGATGGGGCCGGAGTAAACAGTGGAGGAAGTCGTGGGTGTCGATCCATCGGTGGTGTAGTAGATGGTTGCGCCAGCGGTTGTGTCGGTTATGCTTACGTTCTGCGTGCTGGTGTAGGTGCCCGCAACGGGAGAGAAGGTTGGTGTGGCAGTAGCTGACAGATTGATGGTGTAGGCCGATGATCCGACGGTGCTGTTTGCGAAACCTGCAGCAGCAGCTATGGCATTGATGGTTTGAGTCGCGCTGACTGCGATCGGTCCGGAGTAGACGGAGGACGATGTGGTCGGCGTCGTTCCGTTGGTGGTGTAGTAGATGGTTGCGCCGGTGGTGGTGTCACTGATGGTGACATTCTGTGCGCTGGTGTAGGTGCCAGCGACGGGCGAGAAAGTGGGTGTCGCCGCCGTCGGGGTGCCAGACGTGGTGGAGTAACTCCAGGTCAGGACGCTTTGAGTTGCGGTCAATCCGCCAGTGCCTGCGGTGAAGCCGACGTAAGCCGTGTTGCTGCCGATTGTAGTTGGAATGTTGATAGGCCAACTGGTGGACCAGGTGGCGGCGGTGACGGTGTCGGTGATTGTCATCGACAGGGTCGTGCCGTCGTAGGTGAGATGCACGGCCATGATGTCAGCGCTATGGAAATTGATGCCCGTAGCGGAAAGGTCGGTTGAGGGCGTGGTGGGTATCGCCCCGTTGAGATAGAGGCCGGTGGAATCCGCCCCTTCGCCGGAGTTGCTGTAGAGATCGAACTTGATGGCGATGGAGTTGGAGATAGGCGCGTAGCCGAGTGAGGAGCCATTACCGCCGCGGGCACCTGCGCCTTGCGACGAGTTCTGGATGGCGAATGTCATGCCGTCAGCAGAGGCGCTGGTTTGCTGGAAGGTGAAGTCTGTAGTGAAGGTCTGGACACTGACCGGCGAGTGATACCAAGCGGAACTGGCTTGACCTGGCGCCCCATTTGTCAGCTGGATGGCAGTTCCGTTCAGATTCGAGTAGCCGTTAAGAGTCATCAGGCTACCGGACCCGGCGAAGCCCTGGGTGAAGTTGATACCAGTTCCACCGATCACGATGGTGTAGGTCTGGGCCAGTGGTGGACTGGCAACCATTCCGGGCGCGACTGCGATCGCGGTAATTGTTTCGTTGGCGCTTACGGAAATGGGAGCGGTGTACAGGGTCGATGCTGTCGTGGGCGTCGATCCATCGGTGGTGTAGTAAATGGATGCGCCTGCAGTGACATCGCTGAGCGTGACTGTCTGTGCGCTGGTATAAGTGCCCGCGATGGGCGAGAAGGTTGGTGTCGCAGTTGTGGGTACGGAGATGGTGTAGGCAGCCGAGCCGATGGCGCTGTTGGCAAAGCCCGGCGCTACTGCGAGGGCTTTCAGAGTTTGGGTGGCGCTGACTGCGATCGGTCCAGAGTAGACCGACGAGGAGACAGTGGGTGTAGCGCCGTTGGTGGTGTAGTAGATGACTGCGCCGGCAGTGGTGTCACTGATCGTCACGTTCTGAGTGCTGGTGTATGTGCCGGCACCGGGAGAGAAGGTGGGTGTTGCCGTTGCCGGTAGCGAAATGGTGTAGGCGGCCGAGCCGATGGCGCTATTGGCATAGCCGGGTGCGACGGCGAGGGCTTTCAGAGTTTGCGTGGCGCTGACGGTGATCGGTCCAGAGTAGACAGAAGAAGAAACGGTGGGTGTAGCGCCGTTAGTGGTGTAGTAGATGACGGCACCCGGCGAAGTGTCGCTGATGGTCACGTTCTGAGTGCTGGTATAGGTGCCGGCAGTGGGAGAGAAGGTAGGTGTAGCGGCAGTGAGATTGATGGTATAGGAAGCGGAGCTGACGGCGCTGTTGCTGAGGCTCGGCGCGACGGCGATAGCCTGCAGTGTTTCGGTGGTACTGACTGCAATGGGTCCGGAGTAGACGGAAGATGAGACGGTTGGTGTGGCGCCGTTGGTGGTGAAGTAGATGACCGCACCGGGTGTGGTGTCACTGATGGTGACGTTCTGCGCGCTGGTGTAGGTGCCTGCGCCGGGAGAGAAGGTAGGTGCTGCTGTGGTCGTCGAGATGGTGTAAGCAGCGGATGCGACGGTGCTGTTTGAATAACCGTTGGCTACGGCGATCGCGTTGATTGTTTCCGATGCGGATACTGAGATGGGTCCGGAGTAGACGGAAGAAGAAACGGTTGGTGTTGTGCCGTTGGTGGTGTAGTAGATAACGGCACCGGGTGCTGTGTCACTGATTTTGACGGACTGCGTGCCGGAGTAGGTGCCGGCAGCCGGGGAAAACGTGGGCGGCGCCGCGGCAGCAATGCTGAAGTAGCTCCAGGTTAGAATCTTCTGGCTGGAAGACAGACCGCCTGTGCCGCCGGTGAAGCCGACGTATGCGGTGTTGCTTCCTATGGTTGTGGGGATGTTGATTGTCCAACTGGTCGACCACGTAGCGGCGGTAACCATGTCGGTGATGGTCATCGACAGAGTGGTGCCGTCGTAGGTCAGATGCACGGCCATATTGTCATCGCTGTGAAGATTGATTCCCGTAGCACTCAGGTCGATGGAAGGCACTGTTGGGCTTGCACCGTTGAGATAAAGCCCGGTGGAGTCAGGGCCTTCTCCGGAGTTGCTGTAGATATCGAATTTGATGGCGATGGAGTTGGATATTGGCGCGTAACCGAGGCTTGCTCCATTTCCACCCTTGGCAGCTGTGCCTGCGGAGGAATTCTGGATGCTAAACGTCATGCCGTCTGCCGAGGGATTGGAGAGCTGGAAAGTGAAGTCAGTGGTGAAGGCCTGGACGTTGACGGGATTGTGATACCAGGCGGAGCTTGCTTGTCCCGAGAGGCCGGTTGTGAGCTGGAGGCGGGAATCGTTGAGGCCAGCATAGCCATTGAGAATGACAAGACCTGCGGACGCAGCGAAGCCCTGGGTGAAGTCGATACCGGTCGCTCCGAGATTGATGGTGTAGGTCTGCGATAGCGGCTGGCTGGCGCTCAGACCAGCAGCCACCGCAATGGCAGTGATGGTTTGAGACGCGGATATCGTAATGGGACCGGCGTAGACGGTTGACGCCGTTGTCGGCGTGCTTCCGTCGGTGGTGTAGTAGATCGTGGGGTTGGATGTGTTGTCGGTCAGGGTAAGCGTCTGTACTGTGCTGTAGGTGCCAGTGGGCAGACTGAAGACGACTACGGGGGTCTGAGACGAATTCGTGTAGGTAGCAGAAGCCTGAGCGCTGGTCAGCAGACCGGTCGCGGTGGCAACAGCGTGGATTGTCTCAGTGGAGGTGACGGTGATGGGGCCAGTGTACGGCGTGGAAGAGGCGCTCGCCGACGACCCATCAGTGGTGTAGAAGATGCTTGCTCCGGGGGTCGCATCCGTGATGGTTACGGTAATAGAGGTGGCGTAATTTTGAGAGCCGGGCGAAATGACTGGGGCATTCACCTGGGTAAGACCGTTGAGCAGTCCGTAAACGTCCACCTCTGTGCTTGTACCGACGTAGACTTTGCCATTTGCTACGGTAGGCACGACGAACTTTACTGCAACTCCGGCCACGTCACGAGCGGAGTTGGTAGAGCTTGAGTAGAGGGGAGTTGCGATATTGCTGGCGTCGTGAGCCCACAGAACGGCGGGGCTTCCTGTTGAGTAGCCATAGCTGTCTATTGCCCAGACGAGTCCCTGGGAGCTTCCGTTTGCTGAAATGGTGGGGGTCGCGCCTGGGTAGAAGAGAGTCACGCTGGACTTCAGGGGTTTTGTGGAGAGCAGGCCGTTGACCAGGGGGAAGGCCTTCAGGGTGTCGTTTCGTCCCCACCAGTAGACGGTGTTGTTCCAGTACGCAGGCGAGCTCCAAGCGCCGTTGACGCCAACGATGTATGGCTGCTCCTGCACGATCTGATCGGCCGTGGTGTTATAGCCTCCCATGTTGTCGCGATTGAGGAGGTACATGTAGCCCATCTTGCCAGCCTGAACAGCCAGATGGGGGTAAGGACCTGTGGTCTGCGTGGGGATAACCATCATGCCACCGGAAGCAACGTCGCCATCCCCGGCGTTCAGCGTCGCCTGCTGATTGGTTGTGAATTCGTCGGTGACTTTGGGAACGCCGTTGGTCAGATCAATGTTCAGATGGCTGTCGCCGTAGTCCATGTTGTTGGTGTAGGGCGGGGTCGCGGTGTAATCACCGTTGCCAGTCGGTACAAACATTCTGCCGAAGGGGTGGTTCACTGGATCTATCTGGTCGGCCGCCAGTCCCCCACCCGACATCCAGAAACCTGCTCCTCCGCCGTTGGGTGTGGCGCAGAAGGCACCGGTCTGCTGGAGGGTGGCTGCGTTGTAGCCGAGGATCCATCCGTGCCAGGGGCCATTGTCACCATGAGCGGCAAACCCGATCCAGACGATTCCGTTGAGGAGCAGCAAGGCGGGGCGCTGATTTTCCCACTGGGTGTCGAAGGTCAGCGTACCGTTTACGCTGCCATTGCCTGTTCCCGGAACTGACGCGGTGATGACAACGGGGCCGCCGAATTTTTCAGCGCCAGTTGTAACGTCGAGCGCATGCAGGCGCTGGGGAAACTTTCCGCCTTCGAGGGTCTTGCTGACAACGTAGAGAGTGCCTGTGGCGGGGTCGATGACGGGGGTGCCGGTGATGCCGACCTGTGGGGTGATGTCTGTGCCGACGTTGCTGGAAGAGACGGTGGTGGCGCCTGCGGCGGCTCCATGTGCCGCGGTGAGCATGGACGCCTGCCATAGAGGGGCAGCGTCAATGCCGCCGTTGCTGTCGGCATCGAAGGCGTAGACAGTGTCGTTTTCCGTGGCGACAAAGACGATATTGTGGGTCACGCCGTTGATCGTTATGCCGGAGAGGTAAAGAGGCTGGGCATAAACCTGACCGTCGACCGGCTGAGAGAACAACTTGCCGAATTGGGTCGGATTGACATTCGAGGGATTCAGGATCGTCTCGTTCAGATTTTGGCCAGTGCGGCCAATGTCATTCTGATAGGTCGTCACATTGACCTGGGCGTTTGCACTCAGGGCGCCGAAAGAAACAATGGCGAGGAGGGCCAGAGCCTTTAGGGCCGCGAAAGCGCTCTTGTAAGAAAGAGAGGAGTTGTTGAAACCTGGGCTCGACATAAAGTTTACAGTTCCTCGAAAATCAGACATTCTTAACGCCTCCAGCACTTTGTGCAGCGTTATAGCTTTATTTGTTATGGATCACGGCTACCGACCATTTCTGGATCAGGCTTTAACACAGACCGTTCCTATCAGCTTGAAACCTGGGACTGCTAATACGGGGGACAGCGCAGGGAGAGAGGAACTACCTGATTATCTCCGCTTGATCAGCAGTCGTATAGAGTTTTTGGCTTGTTGCGGCAATCTCAATAGTAATCGCCTATTTGGGTACCCTACCGGAGAATGTCGATTCTTCTGCAGTCTCGGTTGCAATATGAAAAAGTCGAAAATGAGATGAACAATCGCCTGCAGGCTTCGGTGATGTTCCCGACCTTAAGCTAAGGGTCGTGGATGTTCCTGAATTGCCATAGAGAAGCTCTTTGGCGACTCGCAGGTAGTTGCCGGTGCGGATCATTTTGAAACAAGGCCGCGCGACGGAAGAGGCTATTCAAGCGGGCAATAAATTGCCGGGCGTGAAGCTGGTACGTGGGCCTGATCTAAGTTGTCTCATAAAGGGATTCCGTGGCAACCTCGCCCTGCATGCGATCTACCAGGGATGCGATTGTTCTCGACATTCGCAGGAGGGCTACTTCGCGTTCGGAGAACGCGGATTGTTTGTCTGCCTGCAGATTTTCGAGTAGTGTCTGCAGGTTATTCGAGGGAATTTCATGGCGAGGCTTTTTGTTCAGTTGGGCATCGAGGTCATCCGCGATGCGCTGGAAGGACAGCGCGCATTCCTGACGGAAGACAGATTCAATTTGAGAGAATGGCCTCGAATTCTGATTGGCATCGCCAAATACACGGAACTGGATAAGCGGGGCCTGCAGCAGGTAAAAAGTGCGTAGTGAGGTCTGCCATCGACGAATCCTGTCGCGCGCGGCCATGTCTCCGGCGCGGAGTGAGCCGGTTTCGAATGGAACAGCATCGGCCTGCGCGTTCACATCGCCGAAATTGCGGTAGATCTGATCTCTCTGGCGGCGAATACGAACGATGGTTCCCTCATCGGCATTAAAGTCTGAGTTTGTGGTCAGATCGGCCATGAGACGTATATTGCGGATGAAGATTGCAACCATTTGATCGGCTGCCGGCTTTGTATAAAAGCGCTCAAAGACAAGCCACATCATGGTGGTGCCCAGCAAGACGCCGAGGGCGCGGTCTCGCGCGATAGAGAGCGAAGTCTGGATGGTGAATTCGCTGAGGTTGACCAGATAAAACGTCAGAGCCATCTGTAAGCCGGCGTAGGAGAGACGCGCGCTTGAGGCGCTGATCCAGGCTGCGATCGCGGTGACTGTGGCGAAGAGCACGGTGAAGCCGGTGATGGAATCGATATTTGGCAGGACAAAAATCTGAGAACCGAGGCCGAACACGAAGCCGCCGAGCAAGGCTCCGGCGAGGCGTAGCACCTGCTTCTGGCGTGATGCGCCAATGTTGGTGAGTGCGGTGAGCACGCAGGTTGTTACGGAGGTTGAGAGCCCTGGCCACGCCAGCGAAACATAGAGAACATAGCAGATCATTGCGGCGAGAGTTCCGGCGAGCACGTAACGCAGGTGCTCTGGATTGGAGAATGCATCTCGGACGAAGATTCGATTGGATGTCTCCGTATTCTCTAGGATCTGCAATCGGGGATCGAAGGATGTTTCGCTGGCAAAGACAGACGGAATGAGCGAAATCATGTTCTCGAGCTCAGAGAGAAGCGGGGTAGCCGCACTGCGATCCTTATCGGGTTCCCAGGGAGCAGGTTCATTCTTTGTAAGCAGGCAATTGCGAATGTCGGCGATGTGCTCCGCAAGCCGCGCCGCTCTTTGTCGCTCAGCCGGGCCGCAACTGGAGACGGTGCTGGACAGGGCGGCGGCAAAGTCTGTGGCGCGGCCAGTCAATGAGACAAGAGTGCTCATGCGCATGCGAGGAATGGTTTCGTCGGTCATTCGCGCGATGTGACGACGCAGCGCGCCCATTCCTACTACGGCGTACTGAGCCAACAGCCGCGCGGTCTCGGCGGGAAGGGGTTGATTGGCCCCGTAGGTTTGCATTAGATCCTGGATCTGCTTGAGTCGCACATCGACACCCTCGACGATTTCATCGCGACTGCTAATGGCGTGAAAAACAATCTCCACGCCAAACGTAACCAAGGCACCGATCAACGCGGCCGCCACCTGCCATAAGGTGAGTTCTACGTTTCTGGCTGCCGGGCCGGGCAGATACCAGAGGGAAAGAATGTTGGTAGAGACGAGGGTGAGGCCGGTCGCAAGCGCGAAGTTAGTCAATGTTCTAAGCAGAAAAAAAGCGATGAAAATACTGACAGCTTCCCATACGAAATGGGTTACCGGGATTGAAGCGAAGAGCCGTGCGCCGACGGGAATGAAGAGGCCGCCGATGGCAAAAGCGGCGACGAAGGTGAGTGCAGATTTGGCGGTCGAGAGAAGATCTTCGCGAGAGAGAATGAAGGCGCAGAGCGCGCCGATCGCTCCGCCTGGAATGCGAAAGGTTACGATGAGAATGGCGCTGAGAGTGGCGGAAATGACAGTGCGCGCGACGATAGTGCTTCGACCGGGATAGGGCGCGAGCTCTTTGCGCAGAAAATCAGGGAACCAGGTGACAAATCGCGCGGCGTGGGGAAGCCTGACTGATGTGGTTGCCATTGATTACCTGTGTGGAAGCAACGAAGATTCGCCCCGGATAACGACAACGGCTGATTCACCCAGGCGAAAGAGGTCGGATGGCTGGGACTCGATACGGACACGCACCGGGAAACGGGAGGCGAGGTGGACCCAGTTAAGGGTGCGCTGCACGTCCGGCAGGCCGGGTTGAGAGAGACGCCCGACAAGATCTGAGTCTGGAGTGACACCGAAGCCGATGCTGTCGACTACGCCTTTGAGGTGCACGCTGGGCCTGGACATCACGTAGACATCAGCCTGCATGCCGGGGCGGATGTGCTGAAGCTGAGTTTCACGGAAGTTCGCAACGGCCCACCAGACGCGTGTATCGATCAAAGTGAAGATGTGCTGGCCTGCCGTCGCATAGGCGCCTTGCGCGATGGTGAGATTAGTGACACGAGCGTCGAAGGGCGCGATGATTTTACAGTTATCGAAGTTGTACTGCGCAGTGTCGATAGTGGCTTGCCTGCCTTGCAGTTGTCCAACCAGAGGCTCAAGCGTGGTGACGTTGTGCGTAGCCTGCTGTACTTGTTGGCCGCTTTGCAGCACGGTTGCCTGCCCCTGTTTGTACTGAGCCTGTGCGGCAGCCAATCCTGCCTCAGCGAGAGCGAGTTGTGAGCGAGCCTGTTGCGCCGCCTGTGCGTGTGAAACCTGCAGCGTGCGCGCCAAATCTACCTGGTCGACGGTGACAAACTGCTTGGCTAAGAGCGGTTCAATACGGTGAAGATTATTGCTCGCGTATGCTAACTCGGCATCGGCTCGCTCGACTGCTGCCTTGGCGTTGGAGACATCTGCCTTTGCCTGATCGATTGACGCACTGGCTCGGCTCAGGCTTGCCTCAGAGCTCAGGACGCTTGACCTGGCAACATCGACGCCACTTACCTTTCCAGCGATGATGCGGCGTTCGTCTTCAATCTGCCCCTTGAGCGATCGCTCGTCTGATTTGGCATGTGTCAGTGCGTATGCGTACGGACGGTCGTCGATTTCGAAGAGCGGGTCGCCTGCTTTGACGAACTGATTATCTGCAACATAGAGATGAGTAATGGGGCCGTTCACAAGCGGCGCCATGCCGATGAAGTTAGCAAAAATCTCGGCATCGTCTGTTCGCGGATTCTCTGACACCTGCCGCAAAACGAGCAGGCCTGTAATAGCTGCGGCGAGAATGATCGCGACGCTGATAACGCGTCCGGCGATACTGCGGGTTTCCAGCGATCCTTCAAATCCCATTGTTCTCTCCGCTAACTGAAGAAGAGCAGCCACAACGTAAAGGCGAAAAACGCCGCAAGACAGGGATATACGACAATCGTCCACGATAATATCGTGTCGAGTTTATAGAAGGTCAGGATACGATTCACGATTGTTGCCAGCACGATGCCGGCCACCATGCAGAGAAGCCATGCAGGAAAGAAAGATCCGAGAATATTGAATGACGGAGCTCGTCCGCACCCTGTGAGAAGGCCCGTGGCAAGCATACAAACGCAGAGACTTCGCATCTTCTTCATGGGCCCACCTTGGGAGGCTGCGTTTGAATCAGATCGCCGGTTCGGAATGCCAGGTTGGCCACATGCAGGAGCAGTTGTGTCCGCGCGAAGACATCTTCTGATCGAGCCTGGGCGAGTGTTTTCTGTGCCGATACTACGTCGATCAGATTTCGAAATCCGTAGTCATAGGATTCATGGGCAGCTTCATAGGATTGCTCGGAAGCAGTGAGCAGTGCCGCAGCTGCTTGTTGTTGCTTGAGCGTCGTTCTCATGTTGGTGTATGCGCTCCATACTTCATTGGCGATCTGGTCACGCAGCACATCGATATTAGCGGCTGCGGATTTCTCTTGCGCCTGAGCTTCGGCTATCTGATGTTCGCGGCGAGCGCCGTCGAAGAGAGTCCACTTGAGCTGCATGCCAACGCTCCAGATTTCGCCCTCTGCATAATGTCCGGGCAGTAAATCCTGTTGCCCATAGGCACGGGCCAGGCCACCATCTCCGCTGAAATACAGCGATGGAAAATAGGTGGACCTCGCCTGCTTGATGGATGCGCTGGCCGCGCGAACCCGAGCTACCTGCTGCATGAGTTCCGGACGCTGAGCAAAGGCATGATCGATCGCCTGATCTACTGAATCTGCCATTACTGTCGGAGTCACGAGCTCCTCGACGCTTTGAACCTCGAATTGCGTTCCCGGAGGTAAGCCCATTGAAGTTGCAAGGTCGCCACGCGCGATATCTTCAGCACCGATCGTTGCCTGCAGGTCATAGTCAGCTTGCGTTCGAGCTGCCGTTGCCTCGAGTAGATCTGGTTTGGTTGCAAGCCCATTGTCGAGCCGATTCTTTGCGTCTTCCTCGAGTGTCTGAGCGTTCTTCAGACTGGCTTCGGCAGCTGCTCTTTGTCCCTTTGCGTTGAGCAGGCGGTAATAGGCCGATGCAACCTGAAAGATGATCCTGCGATGGGTGTCGTTGAAGGAGAGGTCGGCAGCCAGAAGATTTGCTTTGGCTGCGTCGATTGCGCCATTTCGGCCGCCAAAGTCGAAGACGAGGTATTCGACGTGAAGGGTTGGCTCGAAGATGCCAAGTGTCTGGCGATGGAAATACTCGCCAATCAGCGCGGCCTGGCGGGTGGTCGCACCGAGGGCGACAGCGGCGATGGTCGGAAAGAGAGCGCTCCGAGCGATGCCTAAAGACGCCGCCCTGGCCTTTGCTGTTTCCCAGGCGACTCGAGTTTCGGGATTGTGCTGTTGAGCCAGATCGATCAACTCGGCAAGTGTGTAGTTCTTAGTCGCGTCGATATCGTATTTTTTCTCTGGATGCGTGACAAGCTCACGACTGAGCTCTTGCTCCGACTTCGGATGCCAAACTTTGTCGGGAACCGGGGGAGCGCTTTGACCGTGGCCGTTCGCAGTCACAGTGGCGGCTGCGAAGGCGAGGATTGCTACGGCTCCGGAGATATTCCCCATGGATTTCCTGTTAACGACAGATACGATGCAGCGCAGTTCAAGACCATTGTGTTGAGTTAAACAAATCCACCAACTCGTGCAGAATAAAGTCTATGTGAGCAGCTTGCAATACATTCATGCACGCAGATCTTCCTGACGGCATGGAGTGGCTTCTGGCGTTGGCTCAAAAGAGCTTTTATGCAAGGTAAATCGCTCCAGCAGGTCCCTGGAGGATTTGCTCTCGAGTCAGTTATGAACGGAGGCGATCTCCAGGATTTCGACGGGCCCGGATGCCGGAAATCCGATTGGAACTCCACGGACCCAGTCAGCTTTGGCGAAGACGCCGTGGTCTTCGCCTGTGATGACCGAACGTACGCGGTAGCTTCCTGAAGGAATCAGCGGTAACTGAACGGTCGCGGATGGCACTTCAGATTTGTTGCGAAAGAGTGCGATGATTCCGTCTCCGCTGCGAGCCAATCGCGCGAAACCATCCCACTTGTCTGAAGAGGTCTGCAGCCAACTGCCGAGGGGAAAAAAGCTTTCGCTGATCTTTGTTTTCTTCCTCAACTTCTTGAACCAGGTGATTCGTTCGTGGTACCACTCCCTGTCGTGAGTGCTCAACTTGCGAAGATCACCCAGCAGCAATGGCGCCGAACCAATGGCTGTCGCAAAACTTTCCTGAATCGTCGGCAGTTCCGCGTGGATATTGCCAATCAGCATGCTCTCGACGGGCATGGATGCGGCGCGCTGGTAGAGTAGCTGACGTGCCTGAATTGGTCCTGCCGAATCAGACCGGGTATCGTCGACATTGCTCAACCAGTCAAGATCGCCGGCCGCAAGCAGGCCTGCATCAATGACGTGTTTCTGCCCCCAAAGCTCAAATGTCAGATCGAGCAGGACATCTGGATGTTTGGCGTAGACCTTGCTTGTTACGTACGCAATACCCTCATAGATCATGTTCAACGACTCGGCCCAACTGTTGTGGTAGTGGCCGTGTGCCCAGCATCCAGGCGCTTCTCCATAGGCGTTGAAGATTGTGGTGAGGTCAAGTTTCACATAGGCCAAGCGAAACCTTGAGATGGCGTCGATGATGCGATCAGCAGCAGAGTCTCGAAAAGCACTTGCCAGACACATGACTACCTTGGAACCCGCTGCTGTGCCGGTTATCTTGAGCTTTCCATCCTGGTCCCTGGCCGCCCAATCGGGGTGATTGCGATAGTCAGCAGAGGTCATGCCAATAGCTGCCATTGGAATCCATAGCCCAAGGCGCATGCCTTTGGCTTCGAGGGAATCGAGAATCGGTTGCAGGCCGCCCGGAAACGATGTGAGGTTAACCGCATTTTCACCGTGCTCCTGTTGCCAACCATCGTCGATCGTAAAGATATCCATTCCCATAGCACCGGCTGCGTCGATCAGTTCAAGGGCCAGTTCTCGATTTATGCCGCGCTCGAAAGGCTCCCACGTGTTGTAAATCCACGGTGCACCTTGTCGGCCCACCTGACGCATCAAGACCTTAGCTGTGTAGGAAGGCAGTACCCAGCGCGGATCGTTGAAGCCATCGCTATTCCGATAGGTCACAAGTGAAACACTGGCGGATTTGAATTCCTGTCCACTTGTAAGAGAGCGCTCGAACGGCATCAAGTCGGTGTCATAGAGGACACCGATGCGCACACGCGCAGGATCATCCCAGCCGGCAACTTCGGTGCGCTTCATATAACCGGGGACTTCGCTGATGATCGCGATGCCAACGCCAGTACGACTGTTGGAAACCATCAGTCCGGCATCTTCAGAGCGGCCGGTATAGAAAATCTCACGTGGGATCGTGCCGTACTGCGTGTTCAGAATAGTCTCGTTCGACGGACCCAGGGAAAGCCCCAGCGTTTCGATATTGAGATGCGTGAATCGGAGAGCGGCACTCCCGGTGTTGCGCAGTACAAGATACTTGCGGATCGCGGGATGATCTCCATAGCTGGAGTAGACGACGGACACTTCGAGGCTTACTTCTTTGTGGCGTAGTTTGACGGTGAGAGATCTTCCATTTGGGATCGCGGCCTCGGCTACGCTCAGGAACTCGAACTCTGGGTCTGTGCCTCGGATCGTGCGCCCGTTACAGTCGAAAGAGAACTCCTGAGCCATATCCATACGAAGATTGCCGGGGGAGATGAACTCTGAATGGGTGGCCAGATCAGACAGGCCACTGGTAAACAGGCCGCCATTGGGCTTGAAGTGAATTGTTCTGTTGATAGAGCTGTTACCGATGGTCCAGGCTTGAGCTTCGGTAGGTTTCTGGGCAGGGGACTGGGCAGGCTCCTGGGCGAATGCCATCTCTGTGGCTATCGCAGGGAGGCCGACGGCGCCGGTCACAACGAACAGAGCATTCTGAATCATGCTTCTGCGACTGAATGTCCTGATTTCAGGGTTTTCCATTTTCGACTGTGACCTTCTTTGATCCACTGAAGATGTCCTGGGCTTGCGGCTTTAATCGGCTGCGAGTATTCATCGAGACTGAACCGCGGGCGAGCGCTTTCCAGGCTAGCGAGATTTAGACACTGAATTTTGTGGGGATGCTTCCGGTGGAGGTGCGACCGAATCGCGGAGTTTAAGCGACGTCTCGAGGATGATGTGTTTTGAAGGACTCTTATCGCCTGCTATCCGATCAAGCAGAATGCGAGTGGCTGTCGTGCCCAACTGGTATCCCGATTGAGAGACCGATGAGAGCGCAGGGTTGGTTGTTTCAGCCAGATCAAGATCGTCGAATCCCATAATGGAAATATCCTCTGGGCAACGGAATCCCGCTTCACGAATTGCCAGCAGTGTCCCGAGCGCAATCATGTCATTGCCCGCAAAGATTGCGGTAGGCCGAGGGATAAGACGAAGAAGGACAAGAGTTTTTGAGTAGCCGCCTCGCTTATCGAATGTCGTCTCCTGAATATACTCCGGAGCGAGGTGAAGTTTAGCCTCTTTCATGGCACGCTTAAAGCCATTGAGGCGCTCTTTGGAGTTTGTCAGATGCAACGGTCCGGTGATTGCTGCGAGCCGCGTGTGGTTGAACTGAAGCAGGCATCGGGTTGCGTTGTAGGCTCCGGCTTCGTTGTCGGCGGTGACTGTATCTCCTCTCCAGTTTTTGGGCAGACGGTCGATGCAGACCACGCCTGTGCCCGCTTGCCGATACGACTCAGCCTGTGCAGTCAGATCGCTGAAATTGGACGGAATGACTATCAGGCCCGCAGGGAGGTAAGTGCGCAACTCGTTGAGGTGGACAAGTTCCTTCGAGTGATCATTATCTGTATTACAGAGGATCAGGCGATATCCGTTTGAGAATGCCAGGTCTTCTGCGCCTCGAACCACAGCAGGGAAAAATGGGTTTGTGATATCGGGAATAATCATTCCGATCACATTGGTCTTGACCCGGCGAAGACCGCGCGCGAGTTGGCTGGGCTGATAGCCGGCTGCCTGGACTGCTTCGAGCACGCGCTTTCGTATCGGTTCGCGAACACGCGCCGTGTCGTTCAACACATGCGAGACTGTTCCAAGAGAGACCCCAGCGATTCTCGCAATGTCTTTCATGTTGGCCAAGGCGTCTCTCCTGTCGTCTCAAGTGTCGCTTTCAACAAGAAACGAGTTTCGCAGAACAGGGCCCAGTATATCCGATATTGAAAGCTTTCAAGGTGTCTTCATTTTTCGAGTGCTTAGTTGATTGCGTATAAATTCTGTGCGATTCGACGTATTGTCGATGAAAAAGCGCGTGTATTTGGGCCACAAAGTTCATCGGCAAGTAGATCTCATGGGCCGCATAGCGCGGGAGGTTCTTGCTCAGGATCCCGCGTGCAGTTATAGGCGCATAGCCTTACAAAGGAACGGCGACGGGTTGAGCCTGCTTCAGAAAATAATTGACAGGGTTTAATTCGCCGGAATAAGATTGGCGCGTCTTATTTTGAAAGCTTTCAAAGAAACTAAGAATCCCAAGAATTCGAGGCCTGCAGTGAATCGACGAATCGTATTTCCAGTGCTATTGCTTCTGTTGCTTTTTGTATCCGGACGCTTATCGGCGCAGTTCGCGCAGCGTGGCGGTGTGGCTGGAACCGTCTTCGATCCATCTGGCGCGGTGGTTCCGGGTACAGAGGTCACGCTGATCGACATTGCGCAGAATCAGACCCATCAGATCAAAGCGGACGCGGTTGGCCACTTTGAGTTCAACAATCTTACGGCGGGTCAGTACCAGTTGACGGCAGCTATGCAGGGGTTTGAGACAGAGAAATCGGGAGCGATCACGGTCAACATCGGCGCCATCGCTCACTACGATTTCAAGATGCGCACGGGCTCCGCTTCAGAATCGGTGACGGTGACGGATCAGGAGAGTGGGCTCGAGACTGACAATGCAACTCTGAACACGAATATTTCCACGCAACAACTTGCGGAACTGCCTCTGAATGGGCGCAATTTCACGTCGATTGCGGCGCTGGCGCCGGGAATAGCTACGATACCGCAGGCGAATATCAACCCCGGGGGAACCTATTCGGTGGGCGCGATGTTTGCCATGGGC
>Ga0206933_1088_pt1 | contig 18851 bp, 15 predicted proteins | sample Alteio_BWOrgHeat_15_FD_152937 | JGI IMG/M metagenome (GOLD analysis project Ga0206933, IMG submission 152937) | Enriched cells from forest soil in Barre Woods Harvard Forest LTER site, Petersham, Massachusetts, United States -... | ecosystem: Environmental > Terrestrial > Soil > Temperate forest >... | reverse complement strand
CGTTTCCGGTGGTGCTGCTGTTCCTGGAGATGCCGGCGGAGGAGGTGGATGTGAATGTGCATCCGGCGAAGACCGAGGTGCGCTTCCGGCAGCAGAGCTTTGTGCATGACTTTGTGCGCGACACGGTGCGCAGCGCGATGATGCAGGCGCGGCCGGCGGCGAGCTTTGCGGCGGCGGTGGGCGTGGAGCGGACTCCGCAGGCGGGGACGTCGCTGATGATTGATGTGAGTCCGCTGGCGGGGTTGGACGAGACGGTGCTGGGGCCTTCGTTGCCGGTGGCGGAGTCAGAGAGTGTGGGTGCGGGAGGTGTTGCGGCGTTTGACCTGACTGCGCCTGTCGTTCCGCCTTCGCCGGGACGGCTGGAGTTTCGTGGGGATGGGATGCTGGTGGGGTATGAGGCTCCTGCAAACCCACCCATGAACGAAGGAACTGTTCATGAGTGGGGCACCCAGGATGCTGGTGAGGTAAGTGCTGCGGTGACGTTGAATGCTTTGGCCTCGCTGCGGCCGGTGGGGCAGTTGAAGGACTCGTTCATCCTGGCGGTGAACGAGGAGGGGCTTTGGATCATCGACCAGCATGTGGCGCATGAGCGGGTGCTGTTTGAGAAAATTCTGCGCGAGCGCGAGGTGGAGAAGGTGCAGCGGCAGCGGCTGTTGATGCCGATGCTGGTGGACCTGCTGCCGGCGCAGATGGTGAGCTTTGCGGCGATTGCGGAGGAGCTGGAGCGGAACGGGTTTGAGGCGGAGCCGTTTGGGCCGCGGACGCTGGCGATCAAGGCTGCTCCGGTGGGGCTGGAAGGGAAAGAACTGGAGAAGATGCTGGACGAAGTGCTCGCCGTGAACGAGCGTGAGGCCCAGGCGGAGAACGAAGAGGCGCGGCGGACGCGGATTGCGGCGTCGATTGCGTGCCATGCGGCGATCAAGGTGAACATGCCTTTGGAGGCGGCGAAGATCGGGTGGCTGTTGACAGAACTGGGAAAGACGGAGCATCCGACGAGCTGTCCGCATGGGCGGCCCATCGCGTTGCGGTATTCTATAAGAGACATTCAGCGGGCCTTCCAGCGGATCTAGGACTATCTAGCGCAGGCGGGTGATTTGTGGGGTAGTCACCCCGAAGAGCCGCCGCGAGCGATATCCCAACTAGAAAAGCAGGCCATACCTTGAGTGAATTTAATTCCCAGCAATTAGCGACCGCGCGTGCCGCGGCATGGCACCAGAACGGCGAGGCGTTGTTGACGCTGGAAGCGCTGCGTGCGCGGCTGAACGGATATGGGCTGGTGCTGTTTGCGCCCCGGCCGCAACAGATTGCCGCACCGGCACCGACATTTGTAGAGGCAGTGCTGGGAGCGGCGAACGCTGCTCCGACGGTGGCGGAGATGGAGCCGGCGCGAGCGCTGCTGGCCCGCATGGTGGCGGAGGGTTCCGCGCTGCCGCTGAACCTGCTTGGCAGCGTGGGCGATGTGCCGGATTACGTGGTGTCGTCCAAGCTGTTCTCGTTTGTGTTTACGCTGCGCGGCGACAAGGGCTGGAAGCTGTCGCCGGAGACGAGCGGGACCTCGCGGGTGTCGCAGCTGGCGGTGAACTCCTATGCCGTGCTGGTGGAGCGGGGTGAATCGACCGCCGCTGAACTGGTGCATGCGCTGGGCCGCGAGGTGACGGAGTCGGCTGTGCTGCGGGCGCTGGTGGAGCTGTGGGGGCACCTGCGGGTGTTGCCGACGCCGGGCGTGGAGGGTGCGGAGACCAAGTGGGAGCTGGCGACGAAGCGGTTTACCAAGCAGATCAAGGCGGGGATCAACGCGGGCGTGCCTTCGGCGCTGTCGGGGCTGATCTCGGTGTACCTGGCGCAGGCGATTGCGGCGAGTGAGGACGAGATAGAGGTGTTCCTGTCGCCGCTGGTGGCGCGGTCGCGCATACGCGAGGTGCTGCATGCGCTGCTGGCCGGGCGTCAACTGGAGACGGTGGTGCTGGACGGCAAGACGCTGCTGCATGTTGCGGGAGAGCTGCCGGAGTTTGCTGCGGAGCCTGTGGCTGAGGTGGTGATTGGGGATGTGTCGGCTGACGGCACGGTGCCTGAGTCGTCTGCGCCAGTAGCTGCTGCGCCTGCTTCGCGGATACGGAAGTTTGCCGGGGCTCGGCCTGATAAGGAACGGCGGCCATTCCAGCGGGAGCGTGCGGCTGGTGGCTTTGCGAAGAAGAGCTTCACTAAGCCGTGGGAGGAAGAGAAGCGCGGGCCGCATGTGTCTGCGGTTTCGGCTTCGGATGAGATGGTGGTTTCGCCACCAGTGCCTAAGGTTGAGAGCGCGGAGGCCGTGGTTGAGCAGGCTGACGGGATGCGTCCGGCATACGTGAAGGATGATGAGGGTGGATGGGCGCCGACGCCGAGTGTGAGCGAGCGGGCTGCGTTTGATGGTGGCGAGCGTCCGGCGCGGAAGACCTTCGGTGGGAAGCCGAGCTTTGGCGGGAAGCCTGGGTTTGGCGGGCCGCGGAAGTCGTTTGGTGATCGACCTGGAGGTGCACGGCCTGGAGGTGCACGACCTGGAGGTGCACGGCCATCGCGTCCTTATAGTGACCGGGCCAAGTCGTTTGGCGACAAGCCGAGGTTTGATGGAGCGCGCCCGAGCTATGGCGGCAGCAATTCGGACCGTCCACGGCCTGCGTTTGGCGACAAGCCTGGGTTTGGCGGACCGCGGAAGAGCTTCGGGGATAAGCCGGGTGGGTTTGGCGGGCCAAGGAAGTCGTTTGGCGACCGTCCATTCCGTCCTCGGACTGAGGGTGGTGAGGGGCGTCCGCCACGCAAGGACTTTGGTGATCGTCCGGCGCGTCCGTTTGGCGACAGGCCCAAGTTTGATGGACCGCGCAAGTCGTTTGGCGATAAGCCTGGTGGATTCGGTGGGCCGCGTAAGAGCTTTGGTGATAAGCCGTCGTTCGGTGGGCCTCGCAAGAGCTTTGGGGATAAGCCGGGTGGGTTTGGTGGGCCGCGCAAGTCGTTTGGTGATCGGCCGTTCCGTCCCCGGACTGAGGGTGGCGAGGGGCGTCCTCCTCGCCGGGACTTTGGCGATAAGCCGGCCTTTGGTGGGCCACGGAAGTCGTTCGGCGATAAGCCGGCGTTTGGCGGGCCGCGTAAGTCGTTTGGCGACAGGCCTAAGTTTGATGGGCCGCGTAAGAGCTTTGGGGACAAGCCCGCATATCGGCCACGGCCCAGCGGCGATGGGGAGGGACGTCCTCCGCGTAGAGACTTCGACGACAAGCCTGCGTATCGTCCGCGTACGAGCGAGGGCGGCGAGGGGCGGCCTCCGCGCAAGAGCTTTGGCGATAAGCCGGGTGGATTTGGGCCGAAGAAGTTTGGCGCCAAGCCGTTTGGCGCGAAGCCGGGTGGGTTTGGCGGCAAGCCTAAATTCGGCGGCAAGCCTGGCGGCGGATTTGGCGGGAAGAAATTTGGCGGCAAGCCCGCTGGGAAGTCTGGTGGTGGTAAGTTTGCTGGGAAGCCTGCGGGCGCCAAGCGTCCGCGTAAAGAAGGCGGGGGCGGAGGCGCGGCATGAGCGGACGGCAGAGGCCGGTAATCGCGATTGATGGGCCGGCGGGCGCGGGCAAGAGCACGCTGGCGGCGCACCTGGCGCGGCGGTTCGGGTTTTTGAACCTGGAGACCGGGGCGATGTATCGTGCGCTGGCGCTGAAGGCGATTGAGCGCGACCTGGGCTTTGACGAGGAGCCGGAGCTGCTGCAGCTGGCCGGGCACACGCGCATCCGTCTGGAGCCGCAGGCCGAGGGTAACCGCGTTCTGCTGGATGAGGTGGACGTCTCGCGGCGTGTGCGCGAGGCCGATGTGACCGCGGCGGCGTCGCGGGTGAGCGTGCATCCGCAGCTGCGGGCGTGGATGGTGGACCAGCAGCGCGTGCTGGGGCAGCTGGGCGGCGTGGTGATGGAGGGCCGCGACATTGGCACGGTGGTGTTTCCTGATGCCGAGGTGAAGATCTTCCTGGATGCGGCGCCTGAGGTGCGCGGAAACCGGCGGTTCAAGCAGGCTTCGCCGTCACAGCCAGTGACCGAGGAGGCGATTGTGCGTGAGCTGCGGGAGCGGGATGAGCGCGACCGGAACCGTGCGGAGTCTCCGCTGAGGCCGGCGGCGGATGCGGTGATTCTGGATTCGACGGGGCTGACGCTGGCCGAGGTGCTGGCGCGCGCGGAAGAGATTGTGCAGGGCCATATCGACCGCGTGCGGTGAGGCTGCGCGGACGCGGGGCGGGGATTGCACTGGGGATGGTGCAAAATCTGTTCGATAGTGCAAAGATTTCCGTGGAAAACTTAAGACCTATGCTAACCTTTCCACATCGTTTGAAACAGATTGGTATTTCTGCAATGCATGCTTGCCTGCCGAACCCCCGATTTGGATTCAGCGTATAAGCCAATACATACAAGGAATTACGCGACATATGGAACAGGGAACAGTGAAGTGGTTTAACGACGCCAAGGGGTTTGGCTTCATCAGCCGCCAGAATGGTGAGGATGTGTTCGTTCATTACTCTGCCATCAACTCGAGCGGTTTCAAGAGCCTGCAAGAGGGCCAGGCGGTTCAGTTCAACGTGGTCAAGGGACCGAAGGGCTGGCAGGCCTCGGACGTACAGCCTCTCTAATCACCCAAGCCCCAGCAGAGGGCGCAACCGAACCAGCTTATTTCCAGGCCGGACCAACAAGTTTGGACAGAAATGGACAAGGGATGACTCCGGTCATCCCTTTGTCTATCTCTCTTCGAAGCTATGGCGCCGGTGGAGCGGGCGGTGCGGGCTGCGTGTCTGTGGAGTCAGCGGGGACGGGCGGGTTGACGTAGAGGATGGTGGAGCTGGCCTGGAACTTGCGGTAGTCCGAGCAGGTGATGCGGACGCTGCCGGTGAAGCTGAAGAAAAGCAGGTAGCGCAGGCTGCCCTGTGCCTCAATGTGGGCGGGGAGCCAGACCTCGTTGTTAATTTTGGTGGTCTGCAGGCTGAAGCTGGTGTCTTTTTTGAGGTCGACGATGAGGCCTGCGCCGAGCTTGAAGTCGGCGACGGCGTGGCCTTCGATGCGGTAGATGGCGCGGTCCTGCTCGTCGATCCAGATGGTGCCGGCGAGGACGCGGATGAGGCCTTCACCGGGGTTGCGGGTCTTGGCGTGGGGATCGCCGGCGAAGTCGACGACGATGGTGGGCCGGCCGTCGCGGAGCTCGCGGCGGGGATTCGAGAAGCTGCCTAATTGCAGGAAGCGGGAGACGGTGATCTCGTCGTCGCCGTTAGCGGTGACGTCTTTGCCTTTTTCGGCGGCGCGCTGCAGGCGCTCGTTGGCCTTGTTAACCTGCTTGTCGATGCGGTCGATCTCCTTCTTCTGCTCGTCGACGGTGAGGTCTTTGCCGTTGCGGGAGACGATGCGGTTGACGCGGATGCCGCGCAGAGTGAGGGAATCGGCGACGGTGGTGGAGGTCTTCTTTGCAGCGCCGTGGGAATCGGTCTCCTGGCGGATGGTGGCGACCTTGTAGAGGTAGTTGCGCTGAGCGGCTTCGGCGGCCTTCTGGTTGTCTTCGACCTGATGCAGAAGTGTGGGGATGTCGGGGAGCGGAGCCGGTTGGGGCGTCGGTGGAGCTTCCTGCGCGAGCGCCGGGGCGGTGAGGAGAACGAGAGCAAAGGCGAGACGGCGCATGTGTTGATGATAGCCAGAAGAGGGCCTCTGCGGGTGCGCGGCTCGTTTTGTACTTAGCGCCTTGCGGGCGAAGGAGCGCGCTGCAGAACGACGAGCTTTTGCGGCGGGCAGCAGGCGCGGGTAAGCCGGGAGCGGTCCGCCTGCATCGGCTCGCGCTCTGCGAGGGCGGAGAGGGTCGTGGTCAGTATGGCGTTGGCGGCGAGATCGGACGGCGGCTGGATGCTGTAGTGCATCCACTTGCCGTCGCGGCGCGCGTGGACGATCCCGGCTTTGCGCAGATAGGCGAGGTGGCGGGAGATCTTGGGCTGGCCCTCCTTGAGAATCTCCACGAAATGGCAGACGCAGACCTCGTTGCCGGCCATCAGGTTGAGGAGCCGGAGCCGGGTAGGGTCGGCGAGGGCCGCGAAGAGCCGAGGGAGATCGCAGGGTTTGGCGCGCTTTGCCATGGCGCGATTATATGCGCTTTGACAAATATGTATGCCGTAAATATATTCGCGTTAACGAATGTGATTCGACGTAGAGGAACGATATATGCCCGATGAGGCCAAACGGAAGTACAACGTGCTGTTCTTATGCACGGGAAATTCGGCGCGGTCGATTATGGCCGAGGCGATCCTCAACCACATGGGCAACGGGCGATTTACCGCATACAGCGCGGGCAGCAGGCCAACGGGTGCGGTGAGGCCGGAGGCGTTGCGACAGCTGGAGGCGGCGGGGATTTCTACTGAGGGACTGCGGAGCAAGTCATGGGACGAGTTTGCTGCAGCGGGCGCGCCGGAGCTGGAGTTTATCTTTACCGTGTGCGGCAACGCGGCGAATGAGGCCTGTCCGTACTGGCCGGGGCGGCCGGTGACGGCGCACTGGGATGTTGCGGACCCGGCCGCGGTGAAGGGCTCGGCGGAGGAGATCGCGCGGGCCTTCCAAGAAGCGTTTGTGGCGCTGGAGCGGCGGATTGGGCTGCTTGTGTCGCTGCCTTCGTCGACGCTGGAGTCGATGGCGGTGGAGAACGAACTGCGGCGGATTGGAGAGCTGTGAAGGTATCTCTGGCACGGCGTATGGCGGCGGAGTTTACAGGCACGCTGTTTCTGCTGGCGGCGGTGGTGGGCTCCGGGATTATGGGAGAGCGGCTGGCCGGCGGCAATGTGGCGATCGCGCTGCTGGCAAATTCATTAGCGACCGGCGCGGCGCTGGTAGCGCTGATACTGACCTTCGGGAGCATCTCCGGCGCGCATTTCAACCCTGCGGTCACGCTGGCGGATGCGTGGCTGGGCAAGACTGCGGGACGGGATGCGGTGGCGTATATCGGCGCGCAGATGGCTGGGGCGATCGCGGGCGTGGCGGCGGCGCACCTGATGTTTGGCGAGCCGTTGCTTCTTGCCTCGACCCACGCGCGCCACGGAGCGGCGCAGCTCTTCAGCGAATTTATCGCCACCTTTGGGCTGCTGAGCGTGATCTGGGGATGCAGCCGCGCGCGGCCCGCTGCGGTGCCCTATGCGGTGGGCTGCTACATCGTGGGCGCGTACTGGTTTACCTCTTCCACATCGTTTGCGAACCCGGCCGTCACGCTGGCGCGGGCCCTGACCAATACGTTTGCGGGAATCCGGCCGGCGGATGTTGTCGGCTTCGTGGTGGCGCAGCTCGCCGGAGCGCTTGCGGCTTCGTTGTTGTTCCTTTGGCTTGGGAGAAAGGGCGAGCGGCGCGAGGAATTTTGAGGGAGCGGCGGCTGGGAGTATGCTGGCGGGCATGGGACTTCTTTTTCGCTGGCTGGTGAATGCGATTGCGCTGCTGGTGGCGGCGTATGTGATTCCGGGGTTTGAGGTTGAGGACTTCGGAGTGGCGCTGTGGGCGGCGCTGGTCGTCGGAGTTTTGAATGTGACGCTGGGGTGGCTGCTGGGGCTGATCACGTGGCCGATCAGCTGGTTGCTGCCGAATTTGGTGTTTGTGCTGATTGAGACGGTGATCCTGTACCTGGCGGCGAGGCTGGTGAAGGGATTTGCCATCAAGAGCTGGGGCGCGGCGTTGATTGGGGCTTGTGTGTTTGTACTGGTGCGGATTGTGTTTGGATTGCTCTAAGCGGCCTCGCCGCGATGGAGGCTGCGAGGCGTGGCGTAACATCTTAAGTACAGGATGAGTTCACCGGAACGGCCAACGACAACCGAGGAAAGCATACCGCCCGCGAGCGTGGCAAAGGCTGCTGCGCATGGGTTTGGGCCGCTGAAGATTCCTTTGTTCCGCGACCGGTGGCTTGCTTCGGCGGTGTCGAACGTGGGCACGTGGATGCAGGACACCGCGGGCACGTGGCTGATGACGGTGCTGACGACGTCGCCGCTGCTGATTGCGCTGATGCTGACGGCGGCGAGCCTGCCGGTGCTGATCCTGGGGCTGTTTGCGGGGGCGACGGCGGACATCTTTGATCGCAGGCGGCTGCTGATCTTCTGGCAGGTGTGGATGCTGGCGTCGGTGGCGCTGCTGGCGGTGCTGACGCTGCTTGGCGTGATTACGCCGTGGACGCTGCTGGTGCTGACGTTCCTGCTGAACGTGGGGTCGGCGATGAACAACCCGGCGTGGCAGGCGATTGTGCCGGAGCTGGTGCCGCGCGAGGAGATCCCGAATGCGGTGATGCTGAACGCGGTGAGCAACAACCTGGCGCGGGCGGCGGGGCCGGCGCTGGGCGGGCTGATGGTGGCGGCGTTTGCGACGGCGGACACGGGTGCGGGGTGGGTATTCCTGCTGAATGCGGTGTCGTTTGCGGGCGTGATCTGGGTGCTGCTGCGGTGGAAGAGCAAGCCGCTGTTCAAGAGCGCCCTGCCGGCGGAGCGGATCTTCGGGTCGGTGCGCTCGGGGCTGCGCTATGTGCGTTCGGCGCCGCAGCTGCAGGCCTCGCTGGTGCATGCGTTTGTGTTCCCGTTCTTTGTGAGCTCAGTGTGGTCGCTGCTGGCGGTGGTGGCCAAGCGCGATTTGAATCGCGGGGCGCTGGGCTACGGCATATTGAACGGGTGCCTGGGCGCGGGCGCGATTGTGGGCGCGACGCTGCTGCCGCGCGTACGCAGGCGAGTGAGCGCGGATGCGATTATTGTGTCGGCGACCGTGGTGTATGTGGGCACCATGCTGGTGGTGGGGATGGTGCATGTGCCGTGGCTGGTGATGGCGTCGCTGGTGGTGGGCGGGTTTGCGTGGACGAGTACGATGTCGACCTTGAATGCTTCTGTACAACTGAGCGTGCCGGCGTGGGTGCAGGCGCGGGCGCTGGGGACGTACCTGATGACCTTCCAGGGCGGGCTGGCGCTGGGGTCGGCGCTGTGGGGCGAGATCGCGGAGCACAGCTCGACCAAAGCGGCATTTGTGTGCGCGGCGGCGGGGTTTGCGATGGTGACGCCGCTGACGATGCGCTTCCACGTGATGCGCGGCGAGCTGCCGGACCTGACGCCGTACCAGTGGAAGAGGCCGCTGCCGACGCTGGCGGAGACGCCTGATCCCGAGGGCGGGCCGGTGCGCATCTCGGTGGAATACACGGTGCGGCGCGAGCGCTATGCGGAGTTTACGCGGGCGATCCATGCGCTGCGCGGCGTGCGTCTGCGCGGAGGCGCGATGCGCTGGGGGATCTATCGCGATGCTGAGAACCCGGAGCATTTGAACGAGACGTTCGTGATGGAGAGCTGGCTGGACTATCTGCGCTCGCGCGAGCGGATGACGGCGGCGGACTCAGAGGTGCGGGCGAAGGTGTATGCGATGCATGCGGGCGCGGAGCTGCCGAAGGTGACTCATCAGATTTATGCGGAAGAGGAGAACGTGGGCTAGATGAAGCGTGCGAAGAAGAGCTTGTCTGTGGCGGTGCGTCCTGCGCGGAAGCGGGACCTGGCGAAGATTGCAGCGCTGCTGGGGGATTTGGCGGGCGAAGAGCTGGGCGTGGATGCGGCGGCTGATTGCGTCGGACGCATCGCGAAGAACAGAGAAGAGGCGATGATCGTCGCATGTCGGGGCGAGGAGGTCGTGGGGTTGCTGGCGTTTCGTATCCGGCACAACGTGGAGAGCGTGTCTCACTTCGGCGAGGTGTCGGCGCTGGTGGTGAGCCCTGAATGCAGAAAGATGGGCGTGGGGCGGCTGCTGATGCAGGAGGCGGAGGCGATGGCGCGGCGCAGGAAGTGCATCGGGCTGTGGCTGGTGAGCGGGTTTGGCCGCGAGGAAGAGGCGCACAAGTTCTACGAGCAGATGGGGCTGGCGTGCAACGGAAAGCGATTTGTAAAGCTGTTTGCGTGAGCCGCAGGGCTCGAGAGCGAGCGTGACAAAGGCCTGCAGGCTGGAGCCTGCAGGCCTTTTCGTGTTGGTATGCGCCGGTTAGAAGCGGAACTGGGTGGTGAAGCGCAGGGTGCGGTCCTGGGTGGCGATGGCGAGGGACTTGTCAAAGTTCGGTGAGTCCAGGGTGCCTACCGGGTTGGCGTAGTTGGGATGGTTGAGGGCGTTCTCGGCGTTGATGGAGAGGTCGAGCGCGTAGGGATGCTTGGGCCCCGGCGGCGGCGGCGTGTCGGGCTTGGCCTTGGGATCGGGCTCGGGCGGCTCGGGGAAGAAGTTGAAGGTGTGGGTGAGCGAGAGGTAGGTGAAGGTGACCGGCGGGCCTTCGCCATAGTTGATGGGGATGATGGTCTGGCCGGCGATGGGGTCAGTATCGAAGTTGCCGAGCGGCGTTTCGACCACGCTGGCGCGGGTGAGGTCGGTAGCAAAGCTGGGGCGGTCGTTGTACTGCTGGTCACCGTTGGGGTCGGAGCCGGTGGTGATGTTGAAGGGCACGCCGGTGCGCATGGAGACGGAGCCGTTGAGGTGGAAGTGGATGGGCAGAGGGACGCTGTAGCCGGCGTAGAAGCTCTGGCGGACGTCGCCGGAGTCGCGGCCTGCATCGGCAGAGAGGTCGTATTGGTTGGAGGGGAAGCCGCCGCTGGAGTCAGAGTTGAGCCAGCCGAGGACGTAGTTGCCGTAGAAGGAGCCGTGCTTGCCGAAGTTGAGGTTGGTGTTGAAGATGAGCTGGGTGCGGGTGGATTCGCCTTCGCTGGTGTACTGGTCGATTTGCTGGCAGCAGCCGAAGGGACGTATGCCGCTGTTGGTGTTGGTGGGATCGTAGGTGCCGGGGAGCGGAGCGTTGGCGTTGCGGACCAGCAGACCGTGGACGCCGCGGACGCGACGCGCGGTGAAGGCGAGCGAGCCGTGCTTGCCGAGGCTGCGGTCGATCTCCCCTTCCACCGCGGCCTGGTAGGCGGTGCGCAGGTTGGCGGCGCGCTGGTAGATGTTGGAGGGCGTGCCGGAGGCGACAGCGGGCGCTGCGGGATAGGCAATGCCGCTGGTGACGGAGTAGCTGAGGACGTTGGCGCCGTTCTGGCGGCGGACGGTGAGGATGTTGTCGACGGGGAAGCGGAAGTAGAAGAGGCCGCTGCCGCCGCGCACGACCCAGTGCTTGTCCTTGTCGAGGGACCAGGAGAAGCCGGCGCGCGGGGCGACGTCAGCGTGGTCGGGGAGGCCGGCCTGGGACTCAAAGCGCAGGCCGCCGGAGATGGTGAGGTTGGTGCGAGCCTTCCAGTCATCCTGCGCGAAGACCGCGCCGTCGGACATGGAGGCGGAGACGGTGGGCGTGCCCTGGGAGACGGTGTAGAGGGTTGGCTCGGCGCCGGGGACGCCCTGCAGCGTCTGCTGGTAGACGTCGAGCGAGGTGAGCGTGGAGTTGGCGGGCGCGGAGAAGACGAAGGTGCCGTTGAAGCCGGAGCGGGAGGTGAGGGTGTAGAAGTCGCTGCGGATGCGGGTGCCGAACTCCATGTTGTGCTTGCCGTGGGTGACCATGAGGTAGTTCTGCAGCTCGAAGTGGTCGCGTACGGTGTTGTTGGCGCCGCCGGCGTTGCCTCCACCGGTGAAGGCGCCGGTGACGGAGATGGTGGGCGCGGTGCTGACCGGCGTCTGCGATGAGGTGCTGCGGTCCCACTGCATGCGCGTGGTGTTGGCGATGTTCTGGCCGGAGAGGTAGAGGTTGGAGAGGCGCGAGCTGCCCCAGTAGCTGGAGTTGTCGGTGCCGTAGCTGGGCAGCGTAGTCTGGCCCACGCCGGAGTTGGTGGAGGCGCTGGGGCTGAAGGCGTACTGGAGAGAGAGGATGTCGGTGGGCGCGGGCTGGAACTTCACTCGATTGGAGAGGAAGAAGTTGTGACTGGGGTTAGGGACGGTCTCGTTGATCTCGACCTGGTTGTTGCTGGCGTCGAGGGTCTTGGTGTCGACGATGGCGTTGGTGCGGTTGCTGTTCTGGTAGAAGTTGATGTCGTAGCTGGAGTTCTTGGTGATGGGGCCGTTGATGGAGCCGTTGAGCTGGTCGGAGTTGTACGGCGGCTGGCTGGGCGCGAAGGGGTTGCGCGCGTTGAAGCTGGAGGCGTTGCCGGCGGCCCACACGTTGCCGTGGATGCGCTCCACGCCGGGCCGGGTGATGACCTGGATGGAACCGCTGACCGGCGAGGTGTCGTTTTCAGACGAGTAGGGGTCGGAGTTGATGCGCACCTGCAGGATGGAGCTCTTGGGCGGCAGCGTCGCGGCGGAGAAGCCGTCGATGTAGAGGGTGGCGCCGTTGCCGCCGGCGAGGGATTGGAGCTGCGTGAGGAGGTCGGTGGGGTCGTCGGGCAGGGTGTCCAGCGTGGCGTTGTCGAGCTCTGTGCTGCTGGCGTTGGTGGCCGGGTCGAGCGTGGTAGCGTCGGCGGAGACGGTGACGCTCTGGGTGACGTCGGCGAGGCGGAGCTGGACGTTGCTTTGCACGGCGGCGGTGGCGACGGTGAGCGGCGCGCCGCGGTAGGGGTCAAAGCCGGGCAGCGAGACCGTGAGCACGTAGCGGCCGGGAGCGACGCCCGCGAAGAGATAGGTGCCGGATTCGTCGGTCTTAACGGTGAGCTGGCGGTGCGTGGCCAGGTTCTCGAGCGTGATGGAGATCTGCGGGACAATGCCGCCGGTGGAGTCCGTAATGGTGCCGCTGATGGAGGCGGAGGTGGCTGGGGTCTGCGCTGCGCCTGGAGCAGCGCCGGAAGATGCACTCTGGGCGGAGGCGGCGAGAGGCAGGCAGAGGAGAAGAGGCAAAAGACAAACAGTGTTTCTCAAAATGAACAAACCTTTCCTTGGGGCGGCCAGCGGGCTGGCTGCAAGGTGGAGCTTTCAACCGGCGGGTGAGGGGTTACACGTACGAGCCTGGTCTGTTTTTGCTGCTGGCCAATGGACGTATGAGAGCGCCGCAGAGTTCCTCAAAATTTTACGCCAACGCAATGTTTTCCGTCCGCCACTTTCCCGGCGAAGGGGAAGGGATGGCATGCTAGTCTTGCGGAGAACTTTTAATAGGACATTTAGAAACAATTTAGAAGCAGGGGAGCGAGCGCGTGAGCGGAACGGGTGCGGAACAGAACGTCGATACAAGCACAGGGCATGGGCTGAAAAAAGAGCTGGGCCTGCGGGACCTGGTGCCGATGCAGATCCTGCTGGTGGTGGGCGTGGCGTGGTGCGGCATCGCAGCCAAACAGGGCGGGACGCAGCTGTGGTTCTGGGTGCTGGGCATCATTTTTTTCTTCCTGCCGCTGGCCCGGCTGGTGACCTACTGCGTGCAGGTGTGGCCGCAGGAAGGCGGCGTCTACCAGTGGACCAAGCATGCGATTGGGCCGTGGGCGGGCTTTCTGGGCGCGTGGAACTTTGCCTTCTGGGTGCTGCTGGTGGTGAGCAACCTCGGCATTATGACCGCGACCAGCCTGAGCTATTCGCTGGGCGACAAGTATGGCTGGATGGCGACAAACAACTGGTTCATCCTGGCGCTGAGCGCGGTGCTCTTCGGGATCATTCTGCTGGTGAATCTGCCCGGCTTCGGGATCGGCAAGTGGGTCTCGCACTTCGGCACGGTGGTGATGCTGCTGGTGACGTTCCTGCTGATGGTGCTGCTGGTGTGGCATCCGCACCAGACGGCGACCCACCAGCAGGTGATCGACCAGTCGCGGTTCAGCCTGGCGATGCACTGGAGCGGGCCGCTGAACGTGATGGCGATGCTGTTCACCATCAACCTGTTCACCAAAGTGGTGTTCAACTCACTGAGCGGACTGGAGCAGGTGGCGGTGTTCGCCGGCGAGACGCGTAACGCGGCGCGGACGATCCTGCGCTCGGCGTGGGTGGCAGCGCCGATCATCGCGATCATGTATATCCTGATGACGGGGTCGATCCTGACGTACATCCCATCGGCCAATGTGGACCTGACCGGGCCGATTCCGCAGATATTGGCGGCGGCGTTCTCCGGTGGCGGGGCGACGACAGGCACCGATTGGGGCCTGATGCTGGGACGCTTCGCAATCCTGGCGCTGGCCGTGGCCTGCATCGCGCAATATGCGGTGGTGGTAGCTGAGATTAGCCGTCTGCCGATGGTGGCGGGCTGGGACGGGCTGCTGCCGGCGGTGTTCACCAAGCTGCACCCGAAATGGAAGACGCCGGTGTGGTCGATTGCGACCATGGTAGGGCTCGCGTTTGTGGCGGCGATCGTCGCTATTTATTTAGGGAACAGCAACCAGGTTGCGTTTCAGCTGATCGTCTCGACGTCGAACCTCTGCGGCGGTGTGTACTACGTGCTGTTCTTCGCCGTGCCGCTGGTGGTGGGCAACCGCTTTGGCAAGAAGCCGAGCCTGGGCGTGAAGCTGTGCGGGCTGAGCTGCGGGATGATCACGCTGTTTGCCATGGGCTTCATGATGCAGCCAATCGTTCCAGTGAAGAGCGCCTGGCTGTTTGCCGCTGAGGTGCTGGGGTCTGGTTTGCTGGCCAATGCGCTGGGGCTGCTGGTTTATTGGAATGGGTCGAAGAAGCAGAGGGCTGCGGTTTCTTAGGCTGTCATTACTCGCCGGGATTGGTATCGCCTGTGCGTAAAGGCGACGTCTTCCACGGCAGATAATGCAACAGGCGGTTTTCTTCACTATCGAACTCGGCGATGTAGTGATGGGCGTGCGGGTCAGGAAATCTGACGTCCGATTGCTCCGCGAGTCCTTGTCTTACTAGAGTGGCGGCGAACATTTCCAGTGGTCCATACGCGTAAATCACGTTATGACGGTCATAAACCAGCGTGCTGCCCTGTGCGAGGGAATGTATCCATAGGTTATGTCTTCCATCGCCCTCTAAAAAGAGGCGGAAAGACACGAGAAACTCTTTCAGTTGAGCCGAGCTCAACGCTTCTTCGCTTTGGTAGCGACCTTCTTCCGCTTCACTTCTAGGGACGACAAGCACATAGAGAAGAAAGAACGGCGGCTGCATGGACTCCGCGAGCTGAGTCAGAAGATCAATTTGATTCGTTCGCGGAGCGATTACCAGACGATCCGGTTCAGAGGTCGTTTCACGCGCCCAAACATGCGGGTATTCAAACGTTTCCTCTTTCTGGCCGTCTGGCAAAGATCCAAATTTGTGCATCTTCAAGCTCCAATGGCAGAGGCCACGAGGGCTTTGGCTTCGGATTGGATTTGTTTCAGGTGGGCTTCGCCTTTGAAGGATTCGGCGTAGATTTTGTAGACGTCTTCGGTGCCGCTGGGTCTTGCGGCGAACCAGCCGTTTTCTGTGGTGACTTTCAGGCCGCCGATGTTGGCTTTGTTGCCGGGGGCTTCGGTGAGGATGGCGGTGATGGGTTCGCCGGCTAGTTCTTTTGCTGTGACTTGTTGCAGCGATAGTTTGCCCAGCTTGGATTTCTGTTCCTTGGTGGCTGCGGCGTCGATGCGCTGGTAGACGGGGCTGCCGTATTTCTCGGTGAGAGTTTGGTAGCGCTGGCCTGGGTCTTTGCCGGTGCGGGCGGTCATCTCTGCGGCGAGCAGGCCCATGATGAGGCCGTCCTTGTCGGTGGTCCAGACGGTGCCGTCGGTGCGGAGGAAGCTGGCGCCGGCGGACTCCTCGCCGACGAAGCCGAGCGTGCCGGCGATGAGGCCGTCTACAAACCACTTGAAGCCTACGGGGACCTCGAGCATAGGGCGGTTGAGGCCTGCGGCTATGCGGTCGATCATGCTGCTGGAGACGAGCGTCTTGCCGATGCCTACTTTGGCTGACCACTGCGGGCGGTGGGTGAAGAGGTACTCGATGGCTACGGCCAGGTAATGATTGGGGTTGAGCAGGCCGGAGCTGCGGGTGACGATGCCGTGGCGGTCGTGGTCGGTGTCGCAGGCCCAGGCTACGTCGAACTTGTCCTTGTTGGCGATCATGCTGGCCATTGCGTAGGTGCTGGAGCAGTCCATGCGGATGCGGCCGTCCCAGTCGACGGTCATGAAGCGGAAGGTGGGATCGACGGTGGTGTTGAGGACCTGAAGCGGGAGGTTGTACTTCTCGGCGATGCGCGGCCAGTAGTGGACGCCCGCGCCGCCGAGCGGGTCCACGGCAAGCGTGAGCTTCGTGCCGGCGAGCGGGGCGAAGTCGATGACGCTGCCGAGGTCGTCTACGTAAGTGCTGATGTAGTCGTGCTTGTGCGTGCTGGGCGCGGCCAGCGCGTTGGCGAAGGAGACGCGGCGCACGTCCTTCAGCTTGGCGGCGATGATGGCATTGGCGCGGTCCTCAATCCACTTGGTGACGGCGGTGTCCGCGGGGCCTCCTGATGGAGGGTTGTACTTGAAGCCGCCATCTTCAGGTGGGTTGTGCGAGGGGGTGATGACGATGCCGTCGCTGAGAGTCTTCGGGTTCTCGGCGTTGTACGTGAGGATGGCGTGCGAGAGGACTGGTGTTGGTGTGTAGCCGAGGTCCTGGTCGATGATGACGTTGACGGAGTTAGCGGCGAGGACCTCCAGCGCGGAGGCGAAGGCGGGCTCGGAGAGGGCGTGCGTGTCCTTGGCGAGGAAGAGCGGGCCGGTGATCTTCTGGGCGGCGCGGTGCTCGCAGATGGCCTGGGTGATGGCGATGATGTGGGCGTAGTTGAAGCTGTTGCTGAAGGCGCTGCCGCGATGGCCGCTGGTGCCGAAGGCGACGCGCTCGGCGGGATTGGCGGGATCGGGGTGATTGGCGTAGAAGGCGGTGACGAGACGCGGGATGTCGGTGAGGGTCTCGGGAAGCGGGAGTTGGCCGGGGATGTTCTTAGGCGCGGTTGACATGTGGGAAGGATATCAAGACGCGGGTCTTCGGCTATGGCTGGATGTGGACGGGCCTGGGAACCGCTTCGAGAGAGCCATACCAGAGCTGGATGTTGCCCTTCTCGTCGCGGCGCGCGGAGCCGCGTGCGTGGACCCAAATCCAGTCAGAGCCTTTGGGACGGACGCGATAATGGGCGTCCATTGGCTCGCCTGTCTGGATGGAGTGGTGCATGATGTCGAGCGTGGGCTGCACGTCGTCAGGATGGAGCGCGGTGAGCCAGCCGAAGCCGCGCCAGTCCTCGCCGGACATACCGGAGAGGGCGAGCCAGCGGCGGCTCACATCCAGCGCGCGTCCGTCGGGGTCGAGGACCCAGGGAATCTGCGGGAGCAGCTCCATCATGTTGCGGAAGTGCTCTTCGGACGTCCTGCGGTCTTCTTCAGCGCGCTTGAGGCGGGTCACGTCGATGACAGCTACGGAGACGCCGACGATCTCATCGGCTTCATCACGCGCCGGTTCGTAGGAGAAGACGATGTCCTTTACCGGATTGGGCTCGGGAAGATCCCACGGCATCTCGATTCCAGAGACAGACTCGCCGCTGAGGGCGCGGCGAAGGTAGGGCTCGAGGACGGGAAAAATTTCCGGCAGCATCTCGGCGACGGTGCGGCCGATGTGGTCGGCGACGGGGTGGCCGTTGAGGTTGGCGAGGCGGCGGTTGATGTCGCGGTAGCGGAGCTCGCGATCGAGGAAGGCGAGGCCGACGGGCGCGCTGTCATAGACGGCCTGGAGGTGCGAGAGGCGCTGTGCAGGCAGGCCGTCGAGGCTGAAGGACGGGCGGCCGGCGAGGTTTTTTGCGGCGTCGAAGGTGGCGCTCTGCTCGAGCGCGGCGACGATGGCGGGCAGCTCGGCGGCGGGTGCGGGCCTGCCGTAGTGCCAGCCCTGACCGAGCTCGCAGCCGAGCCAGAGGAGCATCTCGACCTGTTCCTGGGTCTCGACGCCTTCGGCGACGGTGGTGAGGCCGAGGCTCTGACCGAGGCCGACGACGGCGGCGACGATCTTACGGCTGTCGCGCTGCTGGGTCATGCGCTGGACGAAGCTGCGGTCGACCTTGAGCTCGTCAAAGGGCAGGGCCTGGAGGTGCGAGAGGCTGGAGTAGCCGGTGCCGAAGTCATCGAGCGCGAGGTGGCAGCCCATCTCCTTCAGCTGGGCGGCGACGCTGCGGGACTGCTCGACGTCGTCCATGAGGGCGCTCTCGGTGACCTCAAGGATGAGGCGCTGGAGCGCGAAGCCGGAGGCGGCGCCGAGGTCGCAGATCTGGCGCGGGAGGTCCTGCGCGCGCAGACGCAGCGGCGAGATGTTGACCGCGAGCTTGCAGGACGGCGAAAGCCGCGCGAGGACGGGAAAGGCCTGGCGCATGAGCTCGTGGGTGAGCTCGCCGATCCAGCCGTCGCGCTCGGCCTGGGGGATGAACTCCTGCGGCGCGACCGGGCCGCGGCGGGGATGGTTCCAGCGGGCGAGGAGCTCGAAGCCGTAGAGCTGGCCGGTGCGCAGGTGGACTATCGGCTGAAAGTGAGGAAGAAATTCGCCGTGGTGCAACGCGCGGCTGATGTCGTGCGGCTCGATGACTATCACTGGAAGCCAATCTTAATGGGCTCTCCGGTTATACCTCAAAAATGGTTTGGTGCGTGAATTTGTAATTTGTGTAGGTGAAAGGGATGGATCTGTGGCGCTTCGCCCACCCATCCGCGCGGTGAGGCTGCGCGTATGAGTGGGGCACCCGGATTGGTGGACATGGGGCACCCGTCTGTGGCGCTTCGGCGGTGGCCTGGAGGGTGGGTAGGTCTGCTGGGGGTTGTTGGCCTCGGAAGTGGTCTGGGTGGTTGCAGCGGGTTTGTTGTTCGAGTTCGCGGAGGAGCTGGAGGACTGGGTTGGGGCGTTCCTGCTCGGTGTGTTCGTCGAAGCTGGTTTGTGGGGCTAGGGGGCCGTAGGTTTCGTCCTGGATGATCTCTTCTATAGGTTGGTTGGTGTTAGTGGTGTCGTAGTCGTTGTTGTTGTAGCTGCTGCGGCTGCGGTTGTTGCTGGTGGTGCTTGCTTGTTCGCGTGGCAGGTTCATGGCGGCTATTTGCA
>Ga0206933_1087_pt1 | contig 18860 bp, 16 predicted proteins | sample Alteio_BWOrgHeat_15_FD_152937 | JGI IMG/M metagenome (GOLD analysis project Ga0206933, IMG submission 152937) | Enriched cells from forest soil in Barre Woods Harvard Forest LTER site, Petersham, Massachusetts, United States -... | ecosystem: Environmental > Terrestrial > Soil > Temperate forest >... | reverse complement strand
GGCGACCTGCGAGAGTGGTTCGGCCGGCTGAAGTCTTGCGCGGGAGCTGTGGCAATGGTGTGGACTCCGAATAAATATTGATGCAGGGACAGTCAACTGTACCGGCACTATATTGCCCATGCACCAGTTGGAATCCTGCAAGACTAGCCAAATTTGTCGCACGAGCGTGCTATTTGCATCCAAAGCGACTGGCGTAAATTAAATGAATGGCAAGCATACAATGCGACCGGCCGCGGAGCCTACCCCCCAACCCCCTCCCGCAGCGGGAAGGGGGTTGGGGGGTAGGCTCTGGTCCGACATGCTCGTGTTTTCGCTTGGATGCCATAATCAGTATTTACACCCCAATACTCCGAACAGGAAGGAATATCGAAGCGATGATGTGAAATACCACTTGCTACTTTTGTAACGACATTACCGTACTGATCATTAAGGACACTGATGTCTGAGGCTACTGACTGGATTACGTCACTGCGTCTGCTGCCGCATCCCGAAGGAGGGCACTATCGCGAGACATACCGAGCAAATCTGGCTGTTATGCCGGCAGAACACGATGGCCTGACGCTGCAATCGTCCGACGTGAGATCGGCAGCGACCTCCATCTATTTTCTGCTTGATGGTGTGGAGTTTTCGGCATTGCACCGTATCCGGGCCGATGAGATTTGGTACCACCATTCGGGTGGATCACTGAGGATTGAGGCGTTAAGTCCGGACGGCCAGTACGTCAGCTGGTCGCTTGGCACAGACATTTCTAACGGTGATATTCCACAAGTTGTAGTTCCGGCAGGCTACTGGTTTGGCGCAGAATTGGCAGATAAAACCTCCTTTGCTCTTGTTGGGTGCTGCGTAGCGCCTGGATTTGAGTTTGCGGACTTTGAACTCGGGAATCGCGGTGACCTTGTCAGGCAATACCCACAGCACACAACTGTGATCTTGCGACTGACACACGAGACACGGCTTTAGGCGGCTGGAGATGGGGTATTCTATAATCTACAGGAACACCTGTGGAGGCTCGTCGTGAGCTCGTTCGTCACGAGAGGTTTTAGGGTAATTGATAACTTTGAATAGACATCATCAGCTCGTATTTACCGTTAGTTGCGCGCTAATCGCCCTTACGGTTTCTAATGGACCTACTTATGTGATGGCGGTAGGGTTGCCGACAGTCCATGAAATTCATGCGGCATTCAAGTCGAATGACGATCCGCGCCTGCCGATTTCGCCAGTATTCAAGCAACGCGCGAAACTTAGCCCACTGCTAGGAGCGGTGGTTAATCGGAATGTGTCCTCTGCTAAGAACTTGATCGAGCATGGCGCTTCGCCCAACAGTCGTGGAGAATACGGCGACACAGCACTTATGGTAGCGGCACTCAACGACGACGTTCCCATGACTGAGATGCTGCTTGCGCACCACGCCAATGTGAATGTTCTGGCTCCGGATGGCGCGAGCGCCCTAACGTTCGCCGCCTATACCGGACACAGGGAGATCTGTGGTCTTCTCGTGGCGCAGGGCGCCAATGTGAATGCCGGCCAGCACAATAACTTTACGCCCATTGTGTGTGCGGTGATACGTGGGAATCTCGCGATTGTGGACCTGCTGCTTCAGGCTGGGGCTTCGCCCAATGTTGTGAACAGTAAGCACGATACGCCACTTCGCCTTGCTGCCATTGATGGGCGATTGAAGATTATTAAATCTCTGTTGGACGGTGGTGCGGACATCAACGCGCGTAATTACGGTGGTATTACTGCCGTGCAGGAGGCTGTGGGGCATGGAAACCTGGAGGCTACGAAATACCTTCTGATGCGTGGCGCTGATCCCAACTTGCCGGATCGCTTTGGCGTGTTTCCGTTGATGGTGGCGGCGCGCGACTTGAGGTTTGATATCTGCGCCCTCTTGCTGCAGTTCCACGCCGATCCAAACCTCCGCAGCACCGCCCGTAAGCCTCTGGTATTTGCCGTAAAGTTTGGCTATGCCGAGTTGACCCGGCTGCTTCTTGTGGCCAATGCAGATGCCAATGTGCGTGACCAGTCCGGTTCAACCCCACTAGACCTCGCGGCCCGCCTTAGGCGCGCCGATCTCGTCCAGTTGCTCCTTGACCACGGCGCCGATCCGGCAGCACGGGACGCCAATAAACTGACACCGCTGATGATTGCCGCACGCGACGGCCAAACGGAGATCGTACGGATGTTGCTGATTAAGGGCGCTGACGTCAATGACACGGCCGACGGTCAAACCGCCCTGTCCCTCGCCGCAAAGCACCACCATAATGATATCGCAGATATTCTGAAACAATCCGGCGCTAGCTACTCGGGGCACTAGTCAAGGATCAATCGTGAATAAGACAATTCGCGGGCAGGGAGTCCTTCCCGGACGGGGTGATGGGCGTCCCTGCCTCGTTCCTCAGCAGGGACGCCCACGCCACATCAAGATGTGAAAAATCCGGGCTAGTAACAATAAGCAACCTGTGGATACGCCTACATGGTATTATTGACGGAAGGATCGACATCATCAGGGTAACAATATGCCGAATAAGCTTGTTCGAGAGGCGCTAAGAGAATATGTCGTCGAAACGCATCCACCAGTGTATTTCGTAGATCTAACCGTCGAAAACTTTCGCTGCTTTGGCCCGAGACAGACACTGAGATTGGCCGATGACAATGGTATCCCGTATCAGTGGACGGTTCTTGTCGGTGAGAACGGTGTCGGCAAGACGACCCTTCTTCAGCTACTCGCGCTTATGATTCCAGTGGCCCGACGCGCAATCAACACTGACCAAATTGTGCCTGCTCCATTGCTGTACTCCAAGATTCTCGATGGGGACTGGGCATTCAATCCAAGGGATGCTTCTGCTAAAACCGATGCACATTGTTCTGTGCGGGTTGGCAGCCGGCTGAACCGGATTGCTACGGGAGAGGCAGAAGCCAATTTTGGTGTGGAGTACAACACAGACTCGTCTGGATCACCAGTAAGACTAGGCGCCACCGGCCTGAGTGAACAGTCTCTTGGTAAAGATGTTTTCGGATTGATTTGCTATGGATACGGTCCATACCGTCAGATGGCGATTCCTGCGTTAAACGTACTACCTGACCAACATGGCATTGACAGCTTGTTTTCCAATGACAAGCCTCTCACTGATCCAGAAAACTGGCTACTTCAGGTTGACTATTCTGACAAACGCCACGGCCTATCCGGCGAAAAGTCGTCGTTTGGACGGGTGGTTAGGCTACTAACACGCTTGCTTCCGGACATAGCTTCGGTTAGTGTGTCCGATAGCGCAACCCGATCGAATGCGTCAATCATCGCAGAAACGGCATTCGGCCGGCGGAATCTACGCGAGCTTAGTTTAGGGTACCAGTCGACTATAGCCCTCGTGATTGATATGGCAAGCCGGCTCTATGAGCAATACCCATACAGCGATAACCCCCTATTGGAGCCGGCGATCGTTCTTATTGACGAAGTTGATCTGCACCTTCATCCGAAATGGCAGAGGCAATTCTTCGACACAGTTGGCAAGGCATTCGAAAACACTCAATTCGTTGTTACCACCCACAGTCCCCTGGTGGTGCAGTCCACGCCGGATGCTAATCTGGTCTTGCTACGTCAAGAAGGCGATCATGTTGTTATTGACGGCGAAGCAAAAAGTATGCGAAATTGGCGCGTCGATCAAATACTCACAAGCGATCTGTTTGACCTGCCGACTGCGCGGCCGCCGCAGCTAGATAAGGCAATTGCCGAGAGGAACAAAATACTTTCGAAGTCAACCCTGAGTGCGAAAGATCGGCAGCAGCTTAAGCAATTGGATACGGAGATCGGACCTCTGCCAGGCGGACAAACATTAGCTGATGCACAAGCAATGGATATTATTCGCGAGGCCGCTGATTTGATTAGGGCGACGCAAGGCACGAGCAAATGATCCGCATTAGCAAGTCCGAACAACCACCAATTATGCTACTGACTGTGGGTACATCTGAGCGTGATCGCCTCTGTGCGTCATATGACGCCGATCCGGAGAGTTACAGTTCTGGACGTAAGCGGCACGAGTTCAAGCAAATCATTTACGGTGATCCAAGCGTCAAGGCGGCCTTAGTAGATGCGCAGCATAAAAAGTGCTGCTTTTGCGAGTCTAAGGTGGGAGACGACGGTGATATTGAACACTTTCGACCCAAGGCCGCATCTCGACAGAGTAAAGGAGGGCGTCTCATTCGTCCAGGGTACTACTGGCTTGCGTACAACTGGGATAATCTCTTATTGTGTTGCGGTCCGTGCAATCAGCGCCACAAACGGAACCTTTTTCCGCTTAGTAACCCAGACTATCGTGCCCGTACACACCATGAGGCCATAGAACTCGAACTCCCAATGTTCATCAATCCCGCTAGTGTCGAACCGGAGGAGCACATTATGTTCCGTAGGGAGATCCCATTTGCCGCCACTGGGAGCTCGTCGGGCAAATGTACCATTGATGCCTTGCAATTGGACCGCGAAATACTGAACGAAAGGCGTCGAGACCGACTCGATCTATTAATGTCGATTTTTGACCTAATTGTTATGCTGCGCAACCAATCGAACATAAGTGACCATATTGTTATGCGGCTAAGATTGTATGAGCGGCTCCTAGAAGAAGCTGTTCAAGACGATTCGGAATATGCCTCAATGGCCCGAAGCGCCGCGAGGGCAAATTGGTATCTCAACGAGGATTGACGATAAGTGGTTATCGAGCGGTAACGATTATGAAGGGCTTGTACCGGTGTGCTATACTTTCTTATAGACTACTCTCAGATTTAGGAAGACATTGTTGTGACCAAGTTAAGGATCGGAATGCCGAAGGGGAGCTTGCAGGATGCTACCTTCAACCTGTTTAAGAAGGCCGGATGGGACTTTCGCGTGAGTACTCGCTCGTATCAGCCCGTTGTGGACGATGACGAGCTGGAGCCGGTGCTACTTCGGGCTCAGGAGATTGCGCGTTATGTGGCGGCCGGAGTGCTCGACGTTGGGCTAACTGGGCATGACAACGTTGTGGAGTCCGAAGCGGATGTGGTGGAAGTCGCCGAGTTGATTTACTCCAAGGCGACATCCCGCCCGTACCGATGGGTTCTCGCAGTGCCGAACAACTCAGACATTCGCGGCCCGAAGGATCTGGAGGGCAAGCGGATCGCAACCGAACTCGTGAATGTCACAAAGCGATATCTCGAAAAGCACGGCGTCACTGCCCATGTCGAGTTTAGCTGGGGCGCCACCGAAGTTAAGGTGCCAGATCTTGTCGATGCTATCGTGGAAGGCACTGAGACCGGTAGCACACTCGCTGCGCATGGACTGAAGATCATTGATACACTATTGGAGAGCACAACGAGGTTAGTCGTCAATAAGGCAGCCTGGGAAGACACCTGGAAGCGCCGTAAGATCGAAAACATCGCGCTCATGCTACAAGGCGCGCTCGATGCCGATAACCTTGTTGGGCTCAAGATGAACCTTGCTAAGGTGAATCTGGAGAAGGTTACCAGCCTCCTTTCGTCTCTACGCAAACCAACCGTGTCGCCGCTCGACGAAGACGGGTGGGTCGCACTCGAAACGATTATTCCGGAGAAAACCGTACGGGACATTGTGCCGGAACTACGCCGCTGTGGTGCACAGGGCTTGGTTGAATACCCCTTGAATAAAGTAATCTACTAGCGAGCGCCCGCTGGATTGATGTAGGTAAATGCCCGATCCTCCGACAAAAATCCAGATCCTTGATGACACCACGGCCAACCAGATTGCCGCCGGCGAGGTGGTGGAACGGCCGGCCGCGGTGGTCAAGGAGCTGGTGGAGAACTCGCTCGACTCAGGTGCGACGCGCATCCTGATCGAGCTGGAAGAGGCCGGCAAGTATCTGGTGCGCGTGACGGATGATGGCTGTGGCATGGGCCAAACGGACGCGGTGTTGGCGCTGCAGAGGCACGCCACGTCGAAAATTGTCTCTGCCGACGATCTCTTTCGTATCACGACCATGGGGTTTCGCGGAGAGGCTCTTCCCAGTATTGCGTCGGTGTCCCAGATGACGCTCACCACCAAACTCTCCGGCGGGCCCGACGATACCCCAGGATCCGAACTGCGGTGTATCGGTGGAACGCTGGAGGATGTGCTTGAGGTTGGTGCGCGGCCTGGTACCAGTATCACCGTTGAAAACCTATTCTACAATGTCCCCGCCCGTCTTAAGTTCCTAAAGTCGAGCAGTACCGAGCTGAGCCATATCGTGGAACTTGTCCAACGGTTTGCGCTCTCGTATCCTGAAGTTGCATTCCGGCTGACAAATGACAACCGCGAGGTATTCGTAGCATCTGGCAACGGAGGGCCGATGGACGCCTGTGTCCACGTGTTCGGCCGCGAGACGGCACGTCAGCTGGCTCCCATCAGCTACGAGGCCGGAAGCGGACTGCAGGTAACCGGCTTTATTGGTACGCCGCCAACATTGCGCAACACAAGGTCGTCGCAGCACACATTTGTCAATCGCCGATTCATCCGCAATAAGGCCGTTACGCGCGCTCTTGATGAGGCCTACAAGAGCGTGCAGACGATTCACGGAACCAAGTATCCGCCGGCCGTGCTTATGATCGAGATTGATCCGTCGCTTGTGGATGTCAATGTCTCGCCAACAAAAACTGAAGTACGGTTTACACGGGAGGGCGACGTCTACTCAGCCGTTTACCATGCGGTTCGTGACGCTCTCCTTTCGGGTGGTCTTGTCGCAACACTCGGCGAAAAGATGGCGCCGTCGGTAACGACTGGCTCATCGCCCTCGTTCGCCGCCGCGTTACTCGAGGTGCCGGCCCAACACCCTGTGAACGTCCGTCGCGACGCCGAGCCGATGTCATTTCGACCAGGCGCATTAGGTCACGAGCCTGTCCCGTTTGGCGCGGACCCATTTGAAGACGGAAGCGGCGGGATCTCATTTCTATCGAATCGTTTGAATCGGCAAGAGAACCGGGCTTCGGAGGCCGACGCCGGGACCTACGCTAGCTCATTCGTCGCCACCGGTACGGCTTTGGAATCGGAGACCTCGTCCCAACCCTCTCCTTGGAAAGGAGAGGGAGCCGGAGAGGCCCATGCTGGCGCGGACGCACGCGAGGCACGGTCCAACCTCGGTTCCGATTACCGTGGCAAGGTGGCGTCTTCGCTGCGGATTCTGGGTCAGACACGCAATACCTACATTTTGGCGCAGACCGATAAAGCGCTACTTGTGATCGATCAGCACATTGCGCATGAGCGCGTGCTTTATGAGAAGTTTGTGGCAGCTGCACAGACTGGCGGCATTCCTGTTCAGCGATTAATACTGCCTTTCACATTGGAACTCACGCGCCGCGAGGCGATGGTCGTTGAAAAGCGATTGGAGGAGTTGCGGGTGGCCGGTTTCGAACTGGAGCCGTTCGGTGGCGACGCGTTTGTCGTGCGCAGCGTGCCGGCTGTGGTCGCACAGAAGTCACTTAAGGCACAAGACGGGCCAGAGGCGGTGCTGCACCAGATTGTGGAAGAGATGGTGGAGAAGACAGTGTCGCGGAAGTTGCTGTTGCCGGCGGAGGAAGTGCTCATTACCGCGTCGTGCAAGATGGCGGTTAAGGCCGGCGACCCACTGACATTTGACGAGATGCAGGCACTGGTGGCGGACCTGTTCAAATCAGAAAATCCGTATACCTGTCCGCATGGTCGGCCGATCATTCTCGAGATGTCCAATGGTGAGATCGATAGAAAGTTCGGACGGTAGCTGAAGCAATGCCCAGTGGCAAGGTGCATGATCAGATCACAATTGTGACGGCGGTGGCTGCTGTTCCGGCTTGGTGGCTACTCAGCCCTGTACGCGACCCTCTTGCCCTTGCTGTTGTGGTCGGTTCGTATATTTTTTCGGGCCTCTGGCTCTCCGACGATCTCGATACCCGCTCGGTGTCCTATGAGCGTTGGGGATTGTTCAAGTGGCTCTGGTGGCCCTATCGCAAGCTCGTGCCGCATCGCTCCTGGATCTCCCACGGTATCGGTGTCGGCCCGCTCATACGCATCGTCTACTTCATCGCCATGCTCTGGGCCGTAGCCCGCGGCATCCTCTGGCTTCTCATCCGCAATGGCATTCCGGTTAACCGCGATGCCATGCTTGGCAGCCTCTGGCGCCACAGCCTCGCCTGGACGCTCGCGCACCCGTCCTATACCCTTTGGATGCTCTGCGGCCTCATCCTCGGCGGCGTCGCCCACACCGTCGCCGATACCGTCGTCAGCTTTGCCAAGCGAATATGGTGAAGTCACGGCCCGGCGACTGAAGTCGCGGCTAGAAGTGCGCAAAACCCTCCTCCGAGGGTTAAGATCTTAGTGTCCGGAGGGACACTTTGCGGTTTTCTAGCCGCGGTTTCAACTGTCCGGCTCGTTGGCCGTTCACAAATAGCGTTGCTGATAGGCATCGATGCGTTCATGTCGATTTCGTCTCGATAAACCTTGCCTCATGCGAGCGCTGTGTGCTATAATAGAGACCGTTGGCCGGGCCCATAGCTCAACGGTTAGAGCAGCCGGCTCATAACTGGTTGGTTGGGGGTTCGAATCCCTCTGGGCCCATATTCTATTCAGACCTCTTCAATGCTCAACAGTTCCGAGATCCTTACCTCCTCGGTAGTAGCGAACAGCACGATGAATCGTGGTCGCGGGTTGGCTGGTGTCAACTCATACGAGCGCGAGCTTCGGTTTGATATCCTTAAGTTTCTCGAAGAGCGTGTTCGGTTGCGTGGGCGAGCGGTGTGGTATGATGCCTGTTGTGGTGAAGGTCATGCTCTGATTGCTGCTAGCCAGAGCATTGCCAACCTTCCCTGGGGCGCCAACGTCCGCCTCGTCGGCGTTGACCTGATCGATAGCTTCTCAAGTTATAATTCCAACAGCGTCAAACTTCAACAAGGCGACGTCGTTACGTACCAGGTGGATGAGGGCGTAGATCTCGTTACGTGTGTCCACGGCCTACATTATCTGGGCGACAAGCTTGGCTTTTTGAAGAACTGCTATTCCATGCTTGCGCCGAGCGGGATGATGCTAGGACAGCTTGACGCTACGAATATTTGCATCGAGGGTGAAGCCGCCGGCGTCTGGACGCGCCTTATGCGTAACGTACGGGCGTCCGGCGTCTCACTGAAGTTGGAACGGCATCGGTTAGCCTTAGAGAAATCGGCGGCCGACCTTGATTTTGGAGTTGCATTTGCCGGCGCCACCGTCGCCGAACAACCCAACTACACAGGAATCACCGTGATCGACTCGTGGTATCACCGCGATATAAGTCTTTGATTTGGTGCTAAGTCAGTTGGGTGCGTTTCATTTTCGTCAGTCGATGTGCAAACCAGTATGCCACCGCACCCTGAACGGCGCGGCTAGGCGGACTAAACCCTCTTCGAGGCTAAGGATGGTTCACACGCCGTAATCAAGCGTATCGCAACGGTTTTGAAACGCACCCAAATCAATTGCCCATGCCTACCGCCGCATCTGGGTATTCCGCACTTGTCACATGCCATACGCTGCTTGGGAACACCAGGAAGCGCCGGGTTGGTTCACGTTTCCAGTGCAGGGTGAGGGTGCACGTGAAATGCGTGGGACCTTGTGACGCGGTCACGCTCACGTGGTTGACCGACACGGCCGTGCTGCCAGTCACTGTGATGGCTGGTTCGGTGGCGTGTACCTGAACCGATCCGGAGTTGCGAAAGACATAAAGGAGCCGGGAGTGAAGTTGGTCCAATGTCGCCGCCTGCGCGTCCCGATAATCTGGAGATGCCACGGCCATTACGCCGGACGTACTGCGGCTCTCCACCGCTACGGCAATGGACTTCATCTGGTTGGCAATCTGTTCGTTGGCGGGCGGAAGCGGTGCCGTGGCAAGAAGATAAACAACCAGTGCAACAATCAGCAAGGCTGCGAGAGTGAGTAGCTTCTTTGATTTAGGCTGCACGACAGTATCCTAATCTGGCAACAAGGCCATTGGCGCCGGCCGAGTGTCCTTGCGCGTGCGGAGACGCCAGGCATAGTTGAGAGACCCGATTCCATACGTTACGGACACGGGTGGAACATGGTAGACGCTGATTCGCGGCAGCCTCATGAGATCGTCACCAGGTCGGGCGCGGCCAAAGTCAGTGGTCACGGCCATAGTATATCCGATTTCCCGCGCGGCCGCCACCACAGAGTCATTATAGTTTCCATAGGGATAGCACAAAATGTCCATTGGTTTTTGCAGACGTTGCTCAAGTTCCGCGCGCGAATCGCGCATTTCACTACGAGCAAGGTTGACATCGATCTGGGTCAGGCGAGGATGAGTTGCGGTATGCGGTTGGAAATCGACGAAGCCTTCAGACGCCATGGTTTCGATTTGCTGCCACGTCAAGAGTGGTGTCGGCTCATAGCCTTCTGGTTCCACCCATTGATTCGTCTTACCAATGCACTGCGGAACTAGGAATACGGTGTATGGCCAGCTCATCCCTTGCATAATGGGATGGACGTTATGGGCGAGATTTGCGTAGCCATCGTCAAATGTGAGGACCACTGGTTTTGGTGGCAGGGCTTGCCCGTTCTCCAGGGCGTTGCGAAGGCTATGGCAGGTAATAGGCGTGTAGCCCCAGCGTTTAAGTGCTTGCATCTGCCAATCAAACTCACTTTTAGTGACATAGAAGTGCTTGTACTGCGGTGGTCGAACGGCATCCTCAACGGCATGATACATTAAGATCGGTACAGCGTTCCATGGTGGTTGGGGCTTAGACATGCGTGGATTGCCCAGTTAAAGTCGAACAGCCGCGAGATCAGCATACCAGTTCGCAAGGTTTTCAACTTGCCTGTCGATTGAAAATCGCGAGCAAGCGACTTTTCGCCCTTCCAAACCCATAGTAATGCGTTGGACGGCGGCGTCCGGCGCGTACAAGAGGCGCTTCAGAGCCTCTTGTAGTTTAGATTGGTCTCCGTGTGGCACAATCAGGCCAGTGGACTCGTTCACCACAACCTCACTACAGCCACCAACGTCGGTTGTTATGGTTGGCAATCCAGACGCCATCGCTTCAACAAGGGCCAGACCAAAGGATTCGCTCTTAGGCAACTGCACGAGGACGTCGAACGCTGGTAGAAGCTCAGGGATGTCATCGCGCGCTCCTGTGAGTACAACGTGCGCAGCAATTCCCTGGGCGGTTGCCTCTTCCCGCAGCCTTTCCATGTCGCCTGGCTCCCCATCCGGTCCAACCATGACGATCCACAACGACCGATGCTGCCGAAGTAACGGACCTGCGCCGTTGAGAAGGTCCGCTTGGCCCTTAGCGTTCAGGCGCCCGACCACGCCAATCACGAGGGCGTCCGGCGGAATGCTCAGTTCCTTTCGCGTTGCTAAACGGCTCTGCTTTGCCAGTTTAGATCCCGCCAGCAGGAAATTATCGAGGTCAATCCCGTTGTGAAGCACCCGAACGAACGATGGAGCAAACCCATGCACAGCTACCAGCCGGTCTTTAACGGCATCAGAAACCGTGATAACGGCGTCGGCACAACTTGAGAAGAGGCGTCGTGCCAGGCACCGTGGCATTCCGAGCGGCTTATCCAGATGCGAATGAATCAGTAATCGTGGCCCGCGTTGGCTTTGGCTACCGTCTAGCCCAAGCGGTGTAGCGTGCGTGTCGGTGGACAGTTCATGAGCCCGGCTCTCTCGGCGGATGCGGGCTCTCACCATGTGCATTGCGACTGCCGCGGGCACGTAGTCGCGGCGGGAGTGAACATGCACAATGTCTGCATTGAACTTGATTATGTGCTCTGCCAACTGCCTCATCGCCCGGATATCACCGCTGTTGCGTAAGGTGAGTGGCTCTGTGCGTATTCCGCAGGCCTGTGCATTCTTTTCCAGGTACGAACCTGGAGAACACACAAATGCCACTTCAATATTGTGGTTTACAAGTAAGCCGGACGCCATTGTTAATGACAGGCGTTCGATACCGCCTTCACCGAGCGATGTGGCTACAAACAGAACCCGCGTCGTGGATTCCTCGTCCGTGTCCATCTCAAGATCGGGTTTACGCAAATTCAGTTGAGGCAAGGACGTGCTGAGAACGCTGGAATCGACTGCCGATTCGGCAAGGGCTTTCCACGGGTGAGCCTGATTGGTATCCCTTTTCGCGAGGTCCGGTAGTAACAGCATAGGTTCCTCCGATATCTCTGGTGGCGACATCGGGTAGTCGTCCGTTAAGATTGCTTTGGCAAGTGCCCGTACAGTATTTTGCATGGTTTTCTGCATGAGTAAGTTAGCTTATTGTCGGTCGGCATACCACTTTTGCATGAAGTCTTTGTAGTCGCGCTGTTTTTCTTTGATCGCTCTCCACCAGTCCTGATTACTAACATACCATTGGACTGTTTCGGCAATCCGATCTTCAAATGTTGCGCCTGGCTTATACCCAAGTGCGGCAATCTTGCTGCAATCAATTGAGTAACGGCGGTCATGTCCAGGGCGATCTGTGACGTACCGGATGAGCGAATCTGGCTTGTTTAGGGCGTGCAATATCAATTTCACAACGTCCATATTGGCGCGCTCGTTGCCCCCACCGACGTTATAGGTCTGACCAGGTTGTCCGTGGTGCAGGGCAATATCAATGCCCGCACAATGGTCGAGGACATACATCCAGTCGCGCACCTGCTGACCGTCACCATAGACCGGTACTGGTTGATCGTCAATCAGGTTGGTAATAAAGAGAGGAATTAGCTTTTCCGGATAGTGATATGGTCCAAAATTGTTCGATCCGCGCGTAACAATCGTCGGTACGCCGTATGTCTTGTGGTAGGCTCCCACCATATGTTCAGCGCCCGCCTTTGAGGCGGAGTATGGGGAGCTTGGTTCGAGGATGTCCGTTTCTTGGAACGATCCTACGTCGATAGAGCCATACACTTCATCTGTACTTATGTGGAGGATGCGATCTAGGTTGTGTTGGCGGGCAGCCTCAAGTAATACCCAGGTGCCGGCGACATCCGTCTGTAGGAACGCGCCGGGCTCGATAATGGATCGATCGACATGCGTTTCTGCGGCAAAGTTAATGATAGCATCGGCATTTTGGGCCAGGTTGTTCACGATCGCCGCGTCGCGAATATCCCCTTTAATGAATGTGAAATTGGGGTTGGACCAGACGTCCTTGAGATTGTCCAGGTTTCCTGCATAAGTTAACGCATCCAGGACGATGATGCGGTAGTCCGGATACTTCTGAAGCATGTAACGAACAAAGTTAGATCCAATAAAGCCTGCAGCGCCGGTTACAATGAGAGTTTGCATTTTGGCCAATCACACGTCGTTAATATCGCTGTTGAAAATCGGTTTATTATGACACATTCGTCTACAAATCGTGTAAATTCGTTAGCGATTTCTCGTTGAACAGTTCTGTCGGTAGGGTGAAATTCGAATTAGGCGAAAGCGGGATTCCCAATGCTTGAACGCTACACGGTTGATACTTCCGCGCGGTGGTGCATCACGTCCACCGAGCGTATTTCGGGAAGCAACTGATGGTGGTATGCGCGGAGGCCGAACTCTTCTAGCCCTGCCAACTCATCCTCACCAAGATCGTAATCCATGATTTCATTAAGGTATCTGCGGCAAAGGGCGACCGGACAATTGAGGAGATCGGCTTGCTCCAGCGCGATTGTCTCAATCTGAGTGAGGCCCCAGGTTTTTGCAGTTTGCAGCGCACCGACGAGTTCTGGTGTGAGCGATTCTTCCTTACCAAGCCAGACGGCATAGACAAAAGGATGTCCGGTTAGCCGCCTCCAAGCATCTCCCAGGTCCAGAGTAAATAGTCCGTCGCTCTGTGCCAGCATCCCCAGGTCACCAATCAACAGAGCGGCGTCTGCCAGGGACAACATTGTCTCCAGATTTGGCGGATTATTGATAAAGTCCGGATATGTGTTGTAGACGTCCTCAAGTAAGATTTTCAGCAGTGCTACAGACGTAAGAGACGACGTGTCTAAGGCTACGGATTGAACCAGGCGCCACGGCAACTTTGAGAATGCGCGAACAGCCAGTATCTCGTCTTGACCAGAGATGGAAACCTTTGGAACAATCTTGTAACCTGGCGTGCGAAAGTATTCAAAGCTTGAGACTAAAGCTGCGGAGATTTCGCCGGCGGCGAGCATTGTGGCGAGTTGGGATGGCACGGCGTAGACGACTTCAATCCCCGACTGCCTACCGGCGTCGGTGTGGTTGAACCATCGAGTCAGCGGCTTCTCGTTCAGATACGGAACGCTTCCGATAACGATACTCATCGTAGTATCCCCCAGGTGACGTCAACCAGAGTCAGAACAAAGAGGCCGACGCTGATGTAACCATTCAACGTAAAGAAAGCCAGATTAATTTTCGACAGATCGTTCGGCTTTACCAGTGATTGCTCATACGCAATCAGTATGGCCACCAGGCCGACGCCTACAAAGTAGATCGCTCCCAGGTGTGCCGATATGCCGGTCATGGCGAGTAAGAACACCATGACAATGTGGCTAAATCGAGATAGGGCGAGTGCGCGGGCAGGTCCAACGCGTGCGGGCATGGAGTGCAGTCCGTTTGAGCGATCAAACTCTGTGTCCTGCATGGCATACAAAATATCGAATCCAAACAGCCAGCAAACGACTGCGCCACCAAGCCACAATGCCGGAGCCGCAATGTGCCCGGTTATGGCGATCCACGCGCCAACCGGCGCAATCGATAACGCGATTCCGAGGGCTAAGTGCGAGAGCGATGTGAACCGTTTTGTATAGGAGTAGAAAAAAACGACGGCTAGCGCAACAGGCGATAGAGCCAGCGCAAGCGGATTTAGCATGGCCGCCGCCCAGACAAGCAAGGCCGACGAGATGACCGTGAATACGGCTACCTGAGGTACGGTCAGTTGGCCAGCCGGCAAAGCGCGGCTAGCGGTACGTGGGTTGAGTGCATCGAAACGCCGGTCTACAATGCGGTTGAACGCCATTGCCGCCGAGCGTGCGCCTACCATCGCAACGAGTATCCAGGGAATCTTGGCCCAAAAGATAGGCCAGGCGTGCCGTCCGGCAATCACTGCGGCCATCAGAGCAAACGGCAGCATAAACACCGTATGCTCAAACTTAATCATCTCCAGAATAATCCGCGTCTGCCGCCATCCCCGCGTCATTGCGTTCAATGGAGCCGTGCCAGTTGCCATGAAGTTGTCCTTTAGCGAGTTCATTGTCATGGCCGCATACGCATCGCACGGAGTCGGCCCCCTAGCCCCCAATCCTGGGGGACATGACTGATAATATGAATCCCTTAACTGGTAGCGCCGTGGCGCTATTCAGAGGAAAGCTACCATTAACACCATGTTACCCCCCGGACGTTGGACATTGCAACATTTTTCACAAACTACGACAACTGGGAAGCGAGAAGATGAGGCTTACTGGCGCTTGCCGACGAGAAGGGGCTGAAAAAACCGGCCGTCGAGGCGGCGGACGTCGGTGAATCCGGCGAGTTCCATCAGTTCGATTAATGTTGTGGTGCCGACCGCATAGTAGCGGGACTGCATGGTATGGGTGACGCATTTGCCCTGGCGGTTGTCTTCTACGATGTAGAGGTCGAGGGTGTACGTAGGGCTGACCGGATCAAATTCCCACACTTGCCAGAGGAAATACCGGGCGTCAGCGTCCAGACGCACACCAATCTGCTTAACGTGTGTGCCATATTTGTCCTCGGCCTCGTAGTCGCGGACGGAGAGAATACAGCCACCGCCGGGTTTGGTGCAGGCATAAAGCTGTTGGAAGGCAGTGAGTATGTCGGCGTCAGATAGCAGATGGGGGATCGCGTTGTCGCAGGCCAGAACGACGTCGAACTGCCGCGCGTGCATGTGGAAGGCGCTGCGAAGATCAGCGACATGGAAAGTAATGTCACACGCGTGAGTTGACGCTTCTGTCTTTGCACGCGCCACTGAGGTCTCCGAGATATCGGACGCTGTGACGGTGTATCCTAGCTTGGCTAAACCGATGGCCTGGGTTCCGATGCCACAAGCCGCATCGAGGATGGTAGACGATCCTGGCACGAACTCATCAATGATGCATTGGAGATTTGTCGCTTGCCGCGACATGCTGGCGTCCCAGTCGGGATAGATCAGGTGGTAATACGGTGCCAGCTGATCATAAAAGGAGTTATAGCCCATAGGGGATTCGAACCACCTGTTTCCACGCCGAGAAGCGTAGCGTCCTGGGCCAGCTAGACTAATGGGCCACAAAGCTGCCTGCACTACAGTATACCTGGTGTAGGCGCTGAGAAGCGGGGGATGAGCACACAAAATATCGTGTACATATTTAATGACACAAGGCCGGCCAGCAATAGTATTCCAACGACGCGGAACCAGGATGGGCGCAGGGCCATGCCACGGAAACCGAGGGTGGCGAATAGGGCGAGCGGTACTAGTGCTGTGTACCAGTACCGCCCTTGGGCCTGGAAAAACTGCAGATTGAACCGCGTGAAGCCATACCATGTGGCGAATATAAGAATGGCAAAGGACGTAAAGATGGCAGATTGGGCACTCGTCGACTTGTGAGACCTGAAATAGACAATCAATCCAACACATGAGATGCCGCATAGAATTGCCAGCGCATTGTAGATGTCCGGCAAAGGCGCCGTGATCGAAGGTGGACGTGGTGCGTTCGGTGGGCAGCCCCAAAAGGCGGTCATCGAGTCGAATACGCCCCAGAAGGACGCGAACGTCCACTTGGCGACGACACCGAAGTAGTCTGTGATCGAGCCGTGCAGGATGTAGATCATCGTGTTGGCGAGCATGGTGTTGTTGAACGAATTCAGAAACATCTTCTGCGCCAGTGGATCGCCGTAAAGCATGGTGTTTCTGATCAGCCAGGGTGAACCGATGAGTATCCCTAAGCCGATCGACATCGCGGCACCGCGCAACGCCTCTTTTGCCGGCATCACCTTGCGATAGCCCAGCATTGCATACGCGATGAGAACGGCCGGATACAGGACGAGAGCCGAAGACTTAGTAATAATAATCAGGCCGAGGACGATGCCAAGCCTTACCGGCGGCGGTAGGCCCTGGCGGTGGACGTCGGGAATATGCTCGACCACGAACATCAAACCCAGGGCCACAAGTAGATTGGTCAGCGAGTCGTTACCTACAGATGCGTTCATGGCCACATTCATTGGCAAGAGAGCCACAAGGCCGGCGACAACTACAGGAACGAAAGGCTCGTCTGGCAGTAGCAGACGGGCCGTGCGATAAGCAACCAGAATTAGGAGCAGCCCGAAGAGGGTCGAAACGAATCGTAGTGCGTGAGCCGATGCCGTATAGCCAAGCGAGTGCGTCATGGCGTAAATAGGGACAGAAGCCAGGTAGTAGAGTGGGGGCTGGTGGAACTCCGGTCCATTGGCCGCATTTGTGAAGACGGGCAACCGGCCGGCCACAATTGACTGAACATATTGGATATGCCCGTTCTCGTCCGGATTATGCTGCGCCGCCAATGTTGCCGGCGTGACGATGTTATACATTAGTGCGAAGATCAAGTAGATAATGACGATTCCAAAGAGCCAGAATCGGCCACCTGCGAGAGAGCGACCGGCCGTCCCATTACCTGTCAGGTCCGTCTTGGGTGCCATGCTCATAGCTTTGGATGAGCATGCTCTGAGGCCAACCGTGTTTCCCGGCATGCCAACCGCGTAACTTAGAGTAGGGGTAGAGCCTGTCACTACCCGGCTACCGGCCGCCGCACCTACGGATTTACGTTTAGTATATATCATGACGTGGGCCTTGGGACTTCATAGACAAAACATCCATGTTCTTCGAAAAGTGGTTGCTGGCTGCCACCGGTGATCTGATAGAGCCAACCCAGCCAGGGGGTGGCGTCGGCAGCAGGCGGCCAGGCAAAGTCATGGTCGGCCTTTACCAGAACGTGGGTTATGTGGTTGCGCTGGAAAAATGCCACGAGATCGTCTGCGCTATGCATGCTTCTGTAGGGAATTACGGCACTGTGACCAGGCTCGCCCCAGAGGTACGGCTTGTCGCAGTAGAAGCCTAAAGGGTTATTGTAAAAGACAATTCGACCCCCGGCCGGCAGGCTGTTGTTGATATACTGCATGGCCGAGTACGCGCCATATCCATGAGTCAGATACTCGTCCGTGGTAACTTTTCCGGTGGCTACCGGCAACTGGACATCGACCAGTGATACGCCGATATAGCCCGAAAACGCGACAGAAAGAGCGGTCAGCACTGCCAGTAGCGTCCCTGTAATCGTACGCCGAGCCAGGGCCTGGTCGGTCGCCCAGGCCGCCAAAATGCAGAGGACGGGAAGTACTGGAAGCAAGTAGCGGACATATTGCATGGAAACGAACCAGAGTACGCCTGCTAATAACGCATAGAGTGCCAGCGCTCGGACGAAGCCATTGGCGGTCGTTGTCCAGGGGCTGGGCAACTCATCGCCGGCCGCGGTGGCTTTGCGGCGCAATAGCAGCAACGGTACAAACAAGGCGGCCAGCAAAATAGGTGAAAGAGTGACAAGTTCTGACGGGAAGTTATTGAACCCTACGCCGTGGTTGCCATGGCCAAGGAGGGGATAGAGTTCCGCCGGATGACCCGGCAACAGGTACATCGTCAGATTCCATGGAGCCATCAGTAGGTTTGCCGGATCGTGCCCGAGGCCCCAGCTTGCGTTGGACGCATCGTAGGTGGCCGCATTTTCCGCAGTCCAGAACTTGCCACCGAAGATATGGTAAGCGAACGGATAGACCGGATTCCCAGTATAGGCGAATGATTTCAGGTACCAGGGTGAGCCGATAACAATCGCAATGGCACACCACGCCACAACCTGGCGAATGGTGGCGGCGGGGGATTGCTTGCGAACGGCGAGTCGCCAATAGAGCAGACCCGCAGCG
>Ga0206933_1085_pt1 | contig 19135 bp, 21 predicted proteins | sample Alteio_BWOrgHeat_15_FD_152937 | JGI IMG/M metagenome (GOLD analysis project Ga0206933, IMG submission 152937) | Enriched cells from forest soil in Barre Woods Harvard Forest LTER site, Petersham, Massachusetts, United States -... | ecosystem: Environmental > Terrestrial > Soil > Temperate forest >... | reverse complement strand
GCAATGCGAAGGTTTTCGATCCCATAGACATTCAGTTGACCGTCTACCACCGACATCGAATCGCGCCCCATTTTCGCGGTACACGTCTGATGATGGTAAGTGGAGACCTCATCGCGAATGAAGTCTTCCAGTGCTGCTCCTCTCAGGTTGCCAGGCATGACTTCGCGTTTTGTAAAGGGTCGAAGCGCAGCCGAATTGCCAATCTCGCGACAAAGTTCCACGCAAGCTACTGCGGCCTTCAGGTCGTCCGGGTGGGACAGCGTATTGGACTCGATCTGTATAGGGTCGTCTGGGTCGGGTCCCGTCAAGCGAATCTGACCGCGACTTTTCGGCCGCACGACACTTCCATACATTGTCCATGAAGCCGGCGGTAGATTAAACTTGGCGCCTGTCTCGGCACTGCAGACGGGTACTTCAATCTGGCAGGTCTGCAAGTCTGGAGTGTCAAGACCAGGATTGCTCTTCCAGAAGAACGTTGCCTCAGCACCATTGTTGCGAGGAGCGAGCGGTTGCTGATACTCCCAGATACAGCCGAAAGCCGAATGATCCTGAAAGTTCTGTCCCACACCGGGAAGATGCTGGACGACCGGTATGCCCAGACGTTGTAGCTCAGCCTGATCGCCAATGCCAGAAAGCATCAACACCTTTGGCGTGTGCATCGCGCCCAATGACAGGACAACCTCGAGTCCAGCCGTGATGCGTTGGATTTTTCCGTCAAAAACGATCTCTACACCAGTGGCTCGCTTTCCCTCTAAGGTAAGCCTGGTAACCAATGCGTGCGTGAGCACGGTCAGGTTCGGCCGGTCCATATAGGGGAAGACATAACTTCGAAAGACGGATTGGCGCTTTCCATCGCGTACGTTCATATCGATAATCGAGGCCCCGCCGACGCCTTCCATCATTCGTCCATTGTTGCTATCGAAGGTCGGCATCCCGATGGAACGCGCTGCGTCCACCATAGCCGGAGCGATTGGATTCGGGTCAGGCGCGGACTGCACGAAAACCAACCCGCCGGTTCCACGGCGCGCGGGGTCTGGTGCGCCCTGCCAGTCTTCAACCCGGCGATAGATCTTCAGTACCGACTCATAGTTCCATGCTGTGTCGCCGGACTCGGATGCGAAGAAATCCCAATCGTTCTTATGTCCGCATGCCCAACCCATCACATTGATACTCGATCCCCCGCCAAGCACCTTGCCCATACCTAGCGGCATGGAACGTCCTTTGAGGTGTGGATTGGGTTGATCCACAAAGTTCCAATCGCGCTCGGTCCCGAGGTTTTCAAACCAGCGAGCCGCTTCTGTCACGCTTGGGACCTCGTCGCTGCCGCCTGCTTCGAGCAAGAGCACGCTGACGTCGGGATTTTCGGCCAGGCGGCGCGCAACTACTGATCCGGAGGAACCTGACCCACAGACGATGAAGTCGTACTGCGACTTTAGACCGTCCCTGACCTTCCGCTGGTTCCCACGAACGCGCTCCGTGAAATCTACCGCTGATTGTTTTCCGTGATTCAAACTCATCTCAATGCTCCTTTCTGATGTGACGCGTGCCATGGCCTGTTCGCCTTCGTCCTCAGCATCTAACGACTCTTGCTTACATTTCGTCACGATTACTGGGCTTGCCAATCGTCCTAAAAACATCAGAATCCATCTGGCTGTATCCCGTGTTCGCTTTTGTCTGTTACGTTTCAATTCATCTGGAAATTTCTGCGACAGTGGTGCGATCTGCCCCAGAGGAGAAGCGCCGGATATGAGCGCAACCTTACGATTCGGTACTCCCATCGTTTGCTCCTCCTCTTTCATCCGCAGCGGCACTACACAAGGACTGTTCCACCATCGACAACGACTGTCTGCCCCGTGCTAAATCCTTCCTGCATCAGAAACAGATAGGCTTGTGCAATATCATGAGCTTCGCCAACTCGCCCCACGGGCAGACGCTTTCCCACGCTTTCAAAGAGCTGCTCCCTTTCTGATGAGCTCATGTTCTGCCACAAGTTCGTCCGGACGACGCCAGGGGATACGGCGTTAACCCGGATCGGCGCCAGCTCAACCGCCAGAGCACGTGTTAAAGCTTCGATAGTTCCGCAGACGCTTGCGGCAATTGCCCATCCACTGTGCGGGCGACGGCCGGCGACTCCTGTCGTGAGAACGATAGAGCCGCCCTTTCGAATTTGTGGACTCCCGTATTTGACCGTGGCAAGTGCAGACCAATAGCGCAGTTCAAAGGCGCCTCTCGCCTGCTTGAGATCCATATCAGTAACCTTGTGCAGTTGCAGGCTGTCACCTGCCGTGAAAACCAGGTGATCAAAGACGCCAATCTTTGTGAAAAAGCTCTCCACAGCCTCTTCGTCGGAGACGTCAACCGCCTCTCCACGTATATCTCCTCCGATGGCTTGGACAGCTTCCTGAACCCGTTCTGCTTTACTGGAGACGATCACGACGCTGGCTCCCTGCGATACCGCGTCTTCGGCGACCGCCAAACCGATCCCCGACGACCCACCTATGATGACCACCCGCTTATTCTTGAAACCGTTTTCTCGAGGCACTGGATTCTCCTTTTCTGCACTTCTGTCTACTTACAGAGCTACAGATGAACAGACACGTGCATGCGAAACATGCATAATGAACATGATGCCCATGCGTCTAGAGAAATTGCGTCAAGCCGACTTGAATCTGCTGATTACGTTCGCTGCCATCGCCGAAGAGAAGAGCATCACCGCAGCAGCGTCCCGCCTGTTGCTTAGTCAGCCTGCCGTGAGCCGAGCCCTGTAGCGCGCACGCGCGATGTTTCAGGATGATCTTCTGGTTCGGTCGCCGAACGGCTTCGAACTCACATTGCGAGGTCGAAAGATTCTCGACGAACTTGAGGGACTGCTACCCAGGATAGAGAATCTCGTTGCGCCGGCTCTGTTTGATCCCACGCAAGAGAAAAGCAATTTCCGCATCTCAGGCCCGGATAACGTTTGTACAGTCGTGGTTCCGTCTTTATGCCGCCAGTACGCTAAGAGACGCTATCAAGTCCATTTTGAATTCTGGCCCTGGCGGAGCGGCATCGCAGAACTCGTGGAACACGGGCAGCTTGATCTTGTTCTCCACATTGATGACGGGCTCCTGCCGTCGCATTTTCAGTCGGAAGGGCTCTACAAGGAGGATTGGATTTGCGCCGTGGCGCGCACGAGCCACTTTGGCGACCGGCTGTCACTTAAGCAATACCTGGCCGCAAGCCACATCGTGGTTGCCACCTATGAGGGGGGTGCAAACAATTCCAGACAAACAACTGGCGGCTGTCGGTGCAAAGCGCAGCTCTTGTATTCGGGTGCCTTACTTCGGCGTGGCGCTGCAATGCCTTCCCGGCACCGATCTGGTCCTTACCCTAACTAGCGGCATGACATCAGTGATCAAGAACGATCGTAGGTTGCGACTCGTGAAGGCACCGCAAGAATTGCACGCGTTTCATTTCCTCATGGCCTGGCATCCGAGACTCAGCACCGATCCGCGTCATGTGTGGCTTCGCGCGGCCGTGCGATCAACGGTTGGTCCCAACGGGTAACCGTGAAAATTGCCGGGACTATAGTTTCGCCCGATACACGGAAGGCGGAACGCCCACAGAGTTTCGGAAGGCTGTTGCGAAATGCTGTTGATTGCGGAACCCCACTTCCAACCCGATCTCTAGAACGGAGAGGCGGGAATTTGTAAGAAGGTCCTTGCTTCGCTCGATGCGGAGTCGAAGCATGTATTGGTGGGGACTCTGATTTGTGCTTGCGCGAAACTGAAATGAGAAATGGGATAAACTCAGGCCCGCACGGCCAGCGAGGTCTTTCAGGCCGATTTGTTTGTCCATGTTTGCGTGCATGAACTCCACAACGCGTCGAAGGGCATGAGGAGCCAAGCCGCCGTTACCGGGAATCGACCTCGGAGTGAAGGTGTTGAAGGAGGTTAAGAGTATGTTGGCCAGGGCAGTTTCAATGCAATCAACAAACAGTTTTCCTGCCGAATAGCCCCTCGCCCGTTCCGCATCCAGTGCAAACAACAAATGGGTCAGCCGGTCGTCTGTAACCACCTGCTCCGGCACAATTTCGAGTGATCTCTCTGTGAGACGTTCACGTGCCGCTTCCATTATTGCGGAGTCCGGTATTCTGATCGAAAGTACACTGATCCCCTCGTCCCATCTGATGTTGTGCCTTTCTTTTCGAGGACAAAACACGGCTTGGCCAGTGGCTACGGGAATCTTGGCAATGTCTGCGTCTTTCAACGAATAGCCCAACACGGCGGGCTTCATAAAAAAATGGAGCAGTTGGTCTTCAAGAAAATGCGATTGCCAGCTTGTCGGTTCGAGGTCGCGACGCTCCACAAGCAAGGAAGATGAGGGAGATAGGGGCCCAACGGGGGCCGCATCGAACATCGGCTGCACGCTGCCGTCTCGATGAGAGAGAATTCGGGATGCACTTTTTTTCTCAGTATTCATGGTTTGCTTCTACTTCGAATTTATTTGATGGTCACCCCTGGGAACGGATTCGCTTGGTGTCTCACAGCCGACCTGGATAAGCACTAGGAATGATGTTCGGTGCGCGGCCGCTTGGATGTAAGTAGCGAGTGCGCCGCCTTTTGAGTTCGGAGTCTATGGACGACAAACATGCCCAGTGACCTCCCAGATGCTTAGCGAGATATTCAGTGTTTCTGTGGGTAGTAGGAAGCCGCTTGGTTTCCTACTACCTGCTCCCGTCTGTCCCTGCGACTTCAGATCGAGACCTGCAGCAGATCTCCCAGGCCGATACGGCGGAGAAGTTCGGCACGAACCCGATCCCCGACCATGTTGGTTACCTCTGCGCCATCCTCTGTCGGATCCACATGGACCCTGAATGGACGCTTCCCGAATGGCGTGTCTACGATCTTCACAATCGCATCGGCAACTGCTGAGGCATCCGCATCTGGAGGCACGATGGAGGCAAAGCCCTTCATCACGTCGTCGGCGAAGCCTTTGTAGGGTCCAGCTTCGTACTCGGCCACGACTGCGGTGTCTGCAGGGCGCCCGGAGTGGGCGAAATGGTTTGTGCCGCCCGTGAACGCACCGGGCACGACGATCGTGGTCTCGACACCCCAACGGACGAGTTCGCGCGCATATACGACAGCCATTGCGTCCATGCCTGCCTTCGAGGCGAAGTAGGGTGCCAGGTAAGGAGGTGTGCCGCCCGCACTGCTGCTGCTCGATACCCAGAGGACGAGCCCCTTCCGCTGTTTCCGCAGATACGGCAGCACCGCGCGATTGACTCGCTGCGTGCTCAGCACATTGATGTCGTAAAGCTCGGCGAGTTGCTCCGGAGTGAAGGCTTCCGCCGGTCCGAAGACCATGTGTCCGGCGTTGTGGATCAGCACGTCGATACGGCTTTCCTGTTCGATAATGGCCTTGATGGCGGCATCCACAGAGGGCTGATTGGATACATCCATCTCTACGGTTCGCAGATCGACGCCGTGCTCTTTTGAGAAGCGATTGGCTTCCTCAACCTGCGCGGCGTTGCGACCTCGAGTTTCTCTCATTCCCGCGTAGACGGTGTGACCCGCCCGGGCAAGCGCATGCGAGGTAAGGGAACCAATACCGCTCGACGCTCCTGTGATTACGATGATGTTCTTCATACGATTCTCCTGTCTTCAGGTTTAATGAATGGGAGGGCTGGCGGCGGGCGATGTGTGCCGTTTATACCAAGCCGCCGTTTGGGCGGAGTACCTGCCCGTTGATCCAGCCGCCATCGGGTCCGGCTAAGAAGGAGACGACGCCGGCAATATCGTCGGGCTGGCCGAGCCGCTCGAGCGGAGTAATGCTAGCGGTCTGCTTGATCAGTTCTTCGCTCTTGCCCTCGAAGAAAAGCGGGGTAGCAATGGGTCCGGGGGCAACGGCGTTGACGGTGATCTTGTGTCCGCGGAGCTCATTTGCGAGGACTGGGACGAGGCCTTCGACACCTGCTTTGGAGGCGATGTAGGGGCCGTAGGAGGGGAGTCTCCTGGCGATGACACTGCTGGAGAAGGCGATGATACGGCCGCCCTCGGCGACGTGCTGCGCTGCCTGCGAGAAGACGAGGAAGGTCCCGCGCAGGTTGGTGGCGATGACCTTGTCGAATGTTTCAACGTCGCCCTTGGCGATGGGCGACATGGGCATGATGCCTGCGTTGTTGACGACGACGTCGATCTGTCCGAAGGCCTTAATGGTCTTATCAAAGAGTTGCTTGACGTCGTCGGGATTGGCGACGTCGGCCTGGATGGCGAGGGCGCGGCCTCCAGCGCTGGTGATCTCGTTGACGACCTCTTCCGCCTTGGCTGTGTTGCCGGCGAAGTTGACGACGACGCCGAATCCGTCGGCTGCTAGGCGAAGAGCGATGGCACGTCCGATGCCGCGGGATGCGCCGGTAACGATAGCTGTTTTTCTCATGGTGATTCTCCTTTGGGGCGGCTCCTCGAACTTGAAGTCCGTCGCTAAAAAGAGAATGAACCCGAACAGAGCTACACGTCCAATGCATAGTGCTAATATTCATTATGCGTGTAACGCAACTACGTCAGGCCGATCTGAATCTCCTTGTTGTCTTCTCGGTGCTTGCCGAGGAGCGCAATGTATCTCGCGCCGCCAAGCGATTGTTATTGAGCCAGCCATCGGTGAGCCGCGCTTTGCAGCGAATGCGGGATACTTTTCACGATGATCTTCTGGTACGGACACCAAAGGGTTATGAACCAACGCCGCAAGGGGAACGTGTTCTTCAAGAGCTAGAGATCATGCTGCCGAAATTGGATCGGCTCATCTCGGGTTCGACCTTCGACCCGGTGACGGAACAATGTTCCTTTCGGATTGCGGCAACAGATAATGCGACCTCGATCATCGCTCCCGTTCTCTGTCGCGAGGTTCTCCCGGTAGCGCGACAGGTTCGCTTCACGTTCGCAAGTTGGAAAGGAGATGTATTTGAGGACCTGAGTCATGGTCGGCTCGATCTTGCGTTGATCGGGGATGAGGGCCATGTGCCATCGCCGCTGCTGACCGAAGTCATCTATGAGGAGGAGCTTGTCTGCATTGTGGCAGGGGACGCGCCCTACCAGCGTCAACTCACTTTGAAGCAATATCTCGCGGCCGAACACATTGGCGTCGACGTCGTCGAAGGCTCGCAACATATACCGGAGAAGCGTCTCGCAGCGCACGGTCATCGCCGTCGTACCGTGCTTACCTTGCCATATTTCGGCGCGGCTACTCGGTGCATTCCTGGAACCAAATTGATTCTCACCGCACCCCGGAGATTTGCAGGACTGGAGGCCGAAAATCGCAAAATCAAGGTGCTGAAGGCACCGGGAGTGATAACCGGCTTCAAGTACCTTATGATCTGGCATCCGCGAGTCAATACGGATGCAGCGCATGTATGGCTTCGAGGCGAGATCAGGAGAATTGGAAAGACGATAAGTTCGTGATCTTCGCAGCGGATGTATCGGTTGCGCTTCAGTGGCTCTGCAAGCGGTTCCCGAGTCAAGACTTCTTCGGTACAAATACGGTACGGGGAGCATCTCCTTTGTTTTGAGTAGAAGGGGGCATCGCTTCTTTCCGATGTGCGGCCCATGCAAGCAGCGCACGCAAGGCGGGACGGAGTGCTATTCCAATCTTTGTCAGCTGGTATTCCACCCTGGGCGGAATCTGGGGATAAATTGTGCGCAACACAACTCCATCGCGCTCAAGCTCCCGCAACTGCTGAATAAGCATCTTCTGCGAGATGGCAGGAACGGCTCGCTCCAACTCTGAGAAACGCATGACTCGGCATTTCTTATCTACTCCTCCAAAGAGATGGAAGAGAATGGCTAGCTTCCAGCGGCCTTGAAGAATCCTGAACATCTCTTCGGCGGCCTCCGGAGCACAGGTCTTGCCTGGGCCAGAAGTTTGTGAAAGTTGCGTATGCTTACTTTTTGGTGAGTACCAAACAATATTGTCGGTTCTTGTCATTCTTACAGCTTATCTCATATCCTTAATTAAAGTTCGACAACGAACTAGGAGGTCACGTGGTATGAAGACTATTCCTTCTTTGGTCGGCAAAGTCGCGGTTGTCACGGGTGCAAGCCGAGGCGTCGGCGCAGGTATTGCAACGCTGCTCGGTGAGCAGGGTGCGACCGTCTACGTGACGGGGCGGACGACGGCTTCCAAGCCTGGGACGACTCCGGGGACCATCAGTGAAGTCGCGGACTCAATCACGAGGGCAGGCGGAGATGGCATTGCCGTCGTATGCGATCATGCAGATGACTCGCAGATCAAGGCCCTCTTCGAGAGAGTGAAAGCCGAGCAAGGTCATCTTGATATCCTGGTCAACAATGCTACGGCGCTGGGTCCCGATCCCTTTGTACCACCGCCGTTCTGGAACAAGAGCCTGACGATCTCCGAGAAGTTTACGGTTGGTTTACGATCGGCGTTCGTTGCAAGCTACTTTGCGGCCCCTCTCTTGATCGCGGCAGATGGGGCGCTTGCGGTGAATGTTTCCTATTATGGAGCCGTCTCCTACCACCTCGATCCGGCCTACGGTGCCACCAAGGCCGGTCTCGATAAACTCACGTTCGATATGGCGCAGGATTTCAAGCCGTACAAAGTGGCAGTGGTATCGATCTGGCCCGGGCCGACAGCCACCGAGAGAGCCAAGTCAGTCCTCGCGAAAATCCCTGGGGGTGTCAAGAGACTCGAAAGCGCGGAGACACCTAGGTTTTCTGGTCTCGCTATCGCTTCGTTGTATTTGGATCCGCAGCTGATGTCGAAATCGGGAAGCGTGGTGATCGCAGCCGAAGCAGCCCTGGAGTACGGATTCAAGGATTTCAATGGCAAGCAGCCCCCAAGCCTTCGAGAACAGAAGGGCTCTCCGCGCCCGTTCGTTCAAGTCGGCTAGTACCCATCGATTCTGGAAACTATGATTTGACGAGTGGAAGCAGAGGTCACAAGTCCGTGGACACCGCCGCGAGGTGGTTTCCCCTATATGCAACAGGGTTTGAACTTGGGGTGTGTAGATTCAATCCATCGTTCGGCGAGTTCGAAAAGCGCCGTTGCAATGGACAAGAAGTTCTTCAGCTTTCGGCGGCAGCTGCGATCGTCGCGCCCGTGTAGTCGTCTCGTGCCGCGTGCTCCCAGAGTCACTCACGGAGAACTCCAAACAAGAACACTCGCTGCGGCAAAAGTCAGGGCAGAGGTCAAAGGGCAGAGGTCGCGGGCACAATAACGGCACAATAACGGTTAGCCGTGCAAGCAGCGTACGCGGTTCCCGATCAACCTGGGACAGTTTCAAGCCGCCGATCCCTGGGTTCGAGGTGTTACCCCAGCCTGCTGCCAATGGAAGTAGACGGTTTGTTACCTCCCGTGTTGTTCAATCGCGTCTATATATGCTTTGCCGGCGCTATGTGATCTTAGATCCGAAGTGAGGTGAATTCGCGGGTCGGGATGATCAATTGATCAGCACGGTAATGGGCGCTGCTCCTACGGGCGGGAATGAATTGATCAGGAAACGCTTGCCGTCCGGCGAGACTGCGTACTGAAAGAGAACGATACGCGGAGCAATGATTCGGGTCTGGAAAAGAGCATGGGGAACGCCTGCTTCGACCTTGCCGTGCGAGGTATCAATGGCGACTGCCATGAGCTTCTTGTCCCACCCGATGAAATAAAGTTCTTTGCCGTCGGCGCGCCAGCGAGCCTGTGCACCGCCATGGTTTGAGATCTGGATGTGAGCGCCGGGATTGGGAAAGCCCGCAACGAATATTTCGGTGTCCTGATAGTTTTCTACCCCGTGTCCGGCGTCTAAGTCGGTGAACGCGATCCATTTGCCATCGGGAGAGAATTGAGCTTCCGAGCCGGGGCCGTATGTTGTGCTTGAATGTTTTTGAAGATCGTAGACGGCCAAATTAACTGCACCGGTTGGTGGAAAATCCATGTAGACCAGATATCTGCCGTCCCTCGACCAGTCGTTTGGGATGGGTCTATGTCCGTTGACCAGGGTCTGGGGCTGGCCTGAGTTATCTGTGGCGAGAGTGGAAATCGTATTCGCCTCCGAATTACCGTACGCTATCGTCTTGCCGTCGCGCGATAAAGCCGGAAACTCGTCGGTCCCGCCGTCGGAAACCAGCGTACTGGTACTGCGAGCGAAGTCATAAATTCGGATAGAATGCCTTCCGTCGCGCTGGTCATCCGCTGTAATGGCAAGAAGACTGCCATCCCCCGAAAGAGATGGATCTCGATAGCCACGAGACGACAAGGATTCGAGATCCTTGCCTTGCCTGTCGAACCAGGACAATCGAGAAAAGTTATCGGCGGCAGACTGAAAGACCACCACCCCGTTGGATGAAACCGAAAAGCCCGTGTTAGACAAGGCGGGATCCTGTTCAATCTCCTCCGGCGCGATTACCTCCGCTTTTCCCGTCAACTCAAGTCTCTGAAGATCGAAGGGTTGGGCCATCAGACTGCGATCACGAACGAAGAACAAACGACCTGAAGCGAATTGCACCGCGTTGATGATCTCTGAGGAGATTTTCTTACTCTCCACGGAGGTAAGGGAGCTCACGTAAATCCCACGTACAGCCGCACTGCCGCCGGAATGTTCCGGATTGTCGGCGAAGTAGAGGAAATGATTCTGATCGGGGAGAAACGATGGCCAGCGATGTGCCTCGTTGCCTCTTGCTCTCGTAACCGGCTGCGGCGCGCCGCCCGAAGCATCCACTTTATAGAGACCTCCTGTCCATGCAAAGAGAATGGTCCCATGGTCGTTCCACGTGTCACCGAAAGGCGAGCCGACGTTACCTATGACCTGGACGGCGCCCGTACTGGGGTCCGCTCTCTTTAATTTGGCACCGGAGGAGAATCCGATCTCACGACTATCCGCCGACCAGAACGGGTACAGTGCATTCTCTGTGCCAGATATCTGCTGATAGGAGCCGCTGACAAGGGACCGAACCCACAGCGCCGTTGCGCCATCCAACCCCGCTGCTACGAAGGCAACGCGCTGTCCGTCCGGCGAAATTGCAAGACTGTACGGAACAAAGGATGTGGATGGGGGCGGCTGTATAGAAAGACGGAACGACTGTCGCTGCGGCGACGGCGGTTTTATCCAACGGGCGAAACCTAGCCAGGCAAGCAGAGGGAGGAGGGCCGCTGCGACACCCCACGGGATACATCGCAGCCGCCGCGCCGCGGGCCTCACTTCTTTGGTGATTTCGCTTGCCGATTGGGGCTTCTGAGTGTCGGAGCTAATAGACTGGCCCGTGATCCCCGAGCTTATGTCGTTGTGCGCCGGCAGGTTCGCATCCGGTGCCTGCCCATTCGCCGGCACCTCGCCGATCCCTCCCAGATTCTCATTGGCCTCCTCGGTAACCTCGACCTTGCACACGAACCGGTAGCCCACCGTGGCCACGGTAGCGATATAGCGCGGCTCCTGGAAATCATCCCCCAGCACGCGCCGCAGTTTCGCGATGCTGCGCGTCAGCGAGCTCTCTGTGACGGCGGCATCGGCCCATACCGCGTCAAGAAGCTCTTCCTTCGTGATCAGCGTTTGAGGATTGTGGAGCAGGAATAACAGGACCCGAAAGGCCTTTGGCTCGACCGGCAACACCTCACCCGCCTTCGTGAGGGTGAACTCCCGCTCGCGAACCTCCACGTCCTCAAAGCGGAAAACAAAGGGCTTACCCACCGTCATAAAACCGTCATCCGTAGTCGGAATTTCGTCATCGATCCGCCAAGACTAATGAAAGCCATGCGCCCAGTGTGAGCTCAGCCAAACCGGCTCAGGAACTCCGCAATGACAAGGAAGATCCCGAATGCATTGTGGCGGCCCTTAATTCAACTGTAAAGGAGAGAACAAATGAAATTCACTTCTGACCTACAGGTTACGAATCGCAACGTTTTTCAACTTGTCTTCGCAGCTTCGCTATTGGCTTTGGTCTTGTCGGCAGCAATCCTACCAGCCAACGCCCAATCCAGTACAAATGCTGGCAACGCCGGCAATTCCGCATCTATCGAGGGGTCATGGATCTTCAATATCGATCTATCGCTCAACCAACAGCCTATTGCGACATTCAATTCACTGATCTCTTTCGGTGGAGGAGGGATAGTTGTGACAACCCCTTCAGCACCTCCGATGGCGACCTTTTACGGCGCATGGAAGTGCAAGAAGTCGGACAGCTGTGAAGCCGTCTTTGATGCCTTTGGTGCTAATTCCAGTCTGCAAAGGCTGAGTCTTCGGTTACACCTGACGGGCCTAAACACCTTGGCAGGCACCGGCAAAGGTGCCAGTTGCGATTTGCAGGGTGAAAACTGCGTTGACCAACCAGGAGGTTTTCAATTTACGGGCAAGCGCATATTTTCAACGGCGGAGTAGAAGATCATTCGGACCGGAGCCTGCCTGGACCATCTGCACCCCAATTGCACCGGCGCCCCAAACGCGAGTTGCATTCCGGCGCGGTTTCATGGGAACCTGCTGCAGGTCATGCCGTGGCCCAACTTCAAGGGAAAAGGCGCAAAGATGGTGCACGGAACTTTGTTTCTGGCTAGTGCTCCTTCTCTGAGGTTCAGGGCATAACCCTTGGGTTGTAATCGCCAGTTGGCATGGCCAAATGCAGGTTCTCCGACTCCCTTCGCTTCGCTGCGGTCGTTCAGGATAACATGCGGGCGGCCCACATCCCGATCCAACCGCGCCTTCTCGCTCGACGAACGCGAATCGCCTTTGCCTGGCCGGCGCTGAATAAAGACGATACGACGTGTGCGTTGGTGAGTTTAGAAATGCCCCTCTGCCTCACATATAGCAAGAGCGGTCTTGTGGGTGCTCCCGCATAGTCTCCCGATGGCCGGGAGATTGCCTTTACCCGCTTCGATGATGGAAAAAGCGACAGCGGCGTCTATGTCATGTCGGCACTCGGAGGCGCGGGACGCAAGCTGACGATTGTCGGCTACGTGCACACTCTCCCTGGTCCACTCGCCTGGCTTGCCGACGGCAAACGGGAGGCCGGCACATTGCCGAGTAGTCCGCATCTCGGACATCCATGATAAGTAAAGTCAAGGGAAAAGCGAGGATCTTCGTGCCGCGCTCGGAGGGCGCGGGGTGTGGATGTTTTTGCAGTTCCTTTCATAGCGCTTTTGTTTTTGATTCCTGCGATGGAACGCAGAACCAGACATCCATTAGCTGTCTCGGGCCATAGCCGTCACAGATGTTTGAGTTGAGGTTCTCTGCCAGTCTCGAAACAAGTGAGTTGGAGCCTTGGGAGCGGATGCTCCGTCGCTCAGCCGAAAAGTTGTGAGACCTGGCAGAGTGCGCTTGAAAAGCCCTGAATATGGCAGCAGCAGCTATGCCGCGACGCTGCTGTGAACCTGGTGAGTCACGAAGGCACGTTCTCCCCGATCGATGGCCAGGAGGTACGCCGCCAGCTTGCGGGCGACGGCGATCGCAGCCTGGTTGCGATTGCTCTGCGCGGCTTCGCGCTCGTAGAGAACGGCCAGCTCCGGGTTGAGTCTGGGAGCCAGATGCGCGGCCTCCAATAGCACCGTCTGCAGGTGTCGATCGCGTTGCTTGGAGATGGGCATGCGCCTGGAGCTGTCGGCCGAGGTCTTCTCTCCGCTGCACAGGCCGCAGTAGCTGATGACCTGCTTGACGGAGTGGAACCGCTCGACCTCGCCGACTTCGAGTACCCAGGTCAGCGCTGTGACATGGCCGATGGCAGGGATCGTCATCAACCGCTCGACTCGCGCTGCAAGCAGCGGGTCGGCTTCGAGCGAACGGAGCAGGGCTCGTTCCGTCTTCTGGGTGCGCTCGATCATCTCTCTCGCGAGCTTCAGCAGCGGCCATAGCGAGGGGTTGATCTCCGGGTTCGCGGGTAGAACCTTGTGGAAATATCCTTGCTGATGCAGCTTCTCCTTGTTGTACCTGACTCCGGACTCCATCAGCAGCTGTGCGATCTTGTTCTTCAACTGGACGTTCTGTCGGACCAGCAGCTTCCGATAGCGCAGGGTGCGCCGGCGCTGTCGGATCTCCATCGGTGCCATGTAGCACTCCGGCAGGAAGTCACAGCGCAGGCAGTCGGCGATCCTCCCTGCATCGATGCGATCGTTCTTCTTCTTCGCCACGGCAATAGCACGCAGCATCAGAGGATGAGCTACCTTCACCGCTGCTGCGTACGGTCGAAGGTAGTCGTAGATCCAGCCCGTAAACATGGTCGCTTCCATCGCCACTGTCCAGGGCTCAGTCAGCGTCCCTACCCACTCCTGCAGGCCCTGCCGGGTCGCAGGAATCTTGCCCTCCGACAACACCTTGCCACTGATGTCCTTTACGCAATAACTGATCGTCTTCTTGTGGATGTCCAACCCGATGAAGTTCATACTGGTCACGAGGAGCCTCCTTGGATGTCTCTGAATCAGCCGCTTCTGCTGAGTTCAGCACTTGTACACCAAATGCTCCTCAACAGCGACTTATCCATCCAAACAAGTGACCTCGGGACCTGCCACCGGCTCTCCATTCCAAGTAGTGAATGATAAAGGACGTGGGTGTTGAAAAAGTCGGTGCAGTCTCAGGATTCTGAGGCTAAGCCTTCCGCATATCTTATTTGGGATCGTCTTGTCTTCTATGAAGTGGCGGGTACCGGCGACATGGTCGGTCGGCTGAGGAACCGGACCAATCGTTTGATGTTCTGAGCAGTGGCTGCCAGGAAGAACTGCTCTCGGACGAACTTCAACCGGCGCAGCCGGAGCCGTTGGAGGCCGATGTGGCTACGACTCTTCAGTTCTGCGAAGAGCGCCTCAACTTTTTTCCGTTGTCGTTGCGCATACTTGAACTCTTCTGTGGCCGAGAGATCTCGCGCTCGCTGCCGTGCGGCTTCATTCATGTGGATGGCAAGATAGCGAAATGGCCCGGTCGTGCACTGAGATCTCTGTTGGCACGGACCGCACTTCTTGCGCGTTCCTATATAGCCGAACGTTCGGTTCCCTTCGTTGCGTCCGCCGTAGTTGAGTTGCTGGCCTGCAGGGCAGATGTAGCTGTTGCTTTCCGGTAAGTAGGTAAAGGACTCCGGGCCATAGAACGGACTCCTCGTCCGCCCCACGGCATCCCTGGTGGGCATGTATGGCGTAATCTCCCGGTCCATCAACCACTGCAAGAACTGTCCATTGCCATAGCTGGCATCGGCAGCGATGGATTGCGGGTTGCTGCCTTGCCATTGAGCGAAGCGGGCGATCATGTTTTCTGCGGCCCGCGATTCCTCACTCAGACGAGCGCCTGTCGCTTGCACGCCCACCACGATGCAGCTGTGGTTATCAACCAGGTAGTTGTTGTAATAGCCCATGCGCGCCGGCGTACCGCCTTTGGTCGCATAGGTGGAGTCCGGATCGGTGGTGGACACCTTGTCCTGGTTATGCATCGGCTCCTCTACTGGATTCTGGATCTCCAGCTCAGCCAGGTACTCGCGCACCGTTCGGTTGACCTGCGCGGCTTCGGCCAACTGCTCCCGCGGAATACGGCTCTCCTTGGAAGCGTTTGCCTCAACGAAGGTCCCATCGACCGATAGCTTGTCTCCGCGCACCAGTCCTACGCTGATGCATCTAGCCACCACCTCTTCGAACAACTGCTCGAACACCTTCGATTCATGGAAGCGCCCATGGCGATTCTTCGAAAATGTGGAGTGATGAGGAACCTCCTGATCGAAACCGAGACCAGTGAACCAGCGCCAAGCAAGATGCATGCGCAGTTCCTCAACGAGCTTGCGCTCACTGCTGATGCCATACAAATAACCGATCAGCAAAATGCGCAACAATAGCTCTGGATCGATGGAAGGACGCCCAGTTTCGCTATAGCTGTCCTTAAGTCGCTCGCGCACGAAGCCGAAGTCGATGTGCCTATCAACCAGCCGCAACAGGTGATTCTCTGAAACCTGATCTTCCAGTCTGAAGTAGTAGAACAGCGATTCAGAGCGGGTGTGCGACCCATCATGAGCGTTAATCCTCCGAAAATGGCGATCAAAAACAGCATGCTCACACTATGCCGCTAAACACCCCGCATCGCCATACGGATTTCATGAAAATCAACCAATTTGCACTGAGTTTTTCAACACCCACGGACGCTATCGCCAACATCGCGAAACGGCCACGCCTGAATAGTTTCAGGCGGTGTTGCTCCTGAGCGAAATTCCGAATCGATCATTCACTGCATCCAGAAGCTTCTATTTGCTTCCGACGTACCGCTCCACTGTTTGCACAGAATTGTGGCCAAGCAGAAACTAGATCCGTTCGAGTTAGTCTCCACATCCATGTCAGAGCCGGATGCAAGTGCGACGAAGATCGTGGGGTGCCAGGTCAGCTATGCTGGCCCGACAGGCACAGCTATCTGCGTCGAGAGCCCTCCCCACTGCATACATCTACGACGGGCCAGCAATCCAGCCGTAGGGGCTAATTAGGAGGGCTCTAATTCGCCAGCAGGTGCGATTGCTGATCACAGCCTAAAGGAACGGCGAAGATTTCTGTCCATTCCTTCCTCTTTTTATATTCGAAATAATTCTTAAGAAAATCTTCCCCTCCTGACCTCCAGCTCTGTAGATCACTGTATAGACCTAGTCCGCTTTTTACCGGCAGGTGCCCGACCAGCCGGGAGCGCGACAAGAGGTACCGATGGATCTCATAGCAGTGTGGGGGAAGAACAAGGACGCGTACTATGACGCACCTGACTTAGTGCGGTGGGCCAATGGCAGCGAGGCTACACTTGACGACTACATGAATCACGCCGACGACACCCAATTTTGGGTAGAGAAGGGCATCTACGGACGCGAGATGCACCTGTGCCCAGATGTGGTCGCAATCGTCACCTACGACCCCTACGGCGGCGTATGGGCGGTAAAAGGTGAAGGGGTGGAGTCAATGGGGCTCGATCTTCAGGATCCGAACGCCAGCGACGATCAGATTTATGCCGCCCTTAACACTGGAAAGTGGACCTACCGCATGATTGTCCACCGTAACGAACCGAGATCAGGTTAGACCGCCAGGTCGTGGGTGGTGTCGTTTTCCTACGGGCATCCATGCTCGCTTGAGTAATGGCACCACCCACGACAGTCTTCTATCCAACCGATTCATCCCGAAAGGACTATATGACAGCCACCAGTAACGCTGTGCCCCAATCGAAAGATCAGGATCGACGTAGAGGAACTTCAAAGATCGCTCTCCCCAGAGGAGAGCCGGATGTTGACGCGATCAGATCGTTCATGATCGATTGCCTGGTTCCTGTCCTCGCTGAGGAATTTCTCCGGCAGCGGGAGACCTCAACCCGATTGAGGGCGGAGACAACAGCCAACAATCCGACTTCCGCGCTCTTAGGCAGAAAGGTCGGCTGCTGAAGGCCGAGATGGTTGCTATGTCACGGAGACTCGAAGTTGAACATCAAGTACTCTCGGCCACCGATGGGCGCGAACGCTGTGGAATATATGCTCGCTTTTCTAGTGACGGACGAAAGCGCAGTCCCCATTTGCGGTGCCGAGTTCGCTGCCAATGGTCACCTGAATTCCTCTTCGGGTGGTTGGATCGCCACGAATGATCGATAGATCAGGATGTCGCAAGCGATCTTTCGTCCCGAGAAGTCCAGGATTGTCCGTCATCCGACCATAATCCGCAAACTTGCAAACATCTGAAAACAATCCTGGCTTAGAGAGATTGTCCCCAGCCACCTATCGGTTCCAACTCTCTCACATCCCCTCTGCCTTCTCAGTTTTTGCAACATAGCCCTGCCAGATCCTGCGAGCCCTAATGCTTGTGCTCCGGATTCCGATGGGAGTTCTTCTGGAACAGATCGCTCCACCGTCGCATAAATTTTCCAGATGAATTGAAACGCAACAGATGAAAGCGAACACGGGACACTGCCAAATGGATTCTGATGTTTTTAGAACGATTAGCCAACCCCTCAATTTAAGTATCGGGAATGCAAGTAGCAGCGCAGCACGCACGAGAGGTCCCTCTTTCGAAAAACCAGGAGAAAAATATGACGACCAGATCAGCAAACAAGCCAGGGGGTATGATTTCAACCTCAGTCCTCTGGATGACCGGCTTCATTTTTGTGGCATCGGCGCTTTGTGTCGCCCATGCCGAGCAGCACAATCCCGCCAAGGCGAAGACCTTCGGCTACGTGACCAACGTGGACGATAATACCGTCTCGGTGATCGATACCTCCAGCGATACCGTGGTGGCAACGATTCCCGTAGGGGGTTTTCCTGATGGAATAGCCACTACGCCGGACGGAACCCATGCCTATGTGACGAACGGGTTCGACAGTACCGTCTCGGTGATCGATACCGCCAGCAATACCGTGGCAGCCACGATACCGGTGGGAAGTGCACCTAGCGCAGTTGCCGTAACACCGGATGGGACCGGCCCAAACGAGATCGACGTTCGTCGTCACCAACCTCTCGCCTATGTGACAAATGAGGCCGACAATACCGTCTCGGTGATCGACACCGCCAGCAATACCGTGGTGGCCACGATCCCGGTGAGGCAGGAACCTAACGGAGTGGCCATCACATCGGATGGGATCCGCGCCTATGTGACGAACAAGCTCGACGATAGCATCACGGTGATCGACACCAGCAACAATGCCGTGGTTGCCACGATTCCCGGATTTATTCTTCCCGCCGGAGTGGCCATCACACCGGGTCGGACCGACCCATACGAGCGGGACGATCGTCGTCATCAATCTCTCGCCTATGTGACGAACTATGTGGCCACTATTGAGGGATCGAACCTTCCTGCAAGTGCCGTCTCCGTGATCGACACCGCCAGTAATACTGTGGTGGCAACTATTCCGGTGGGACAATACCCTGACGGGGTGGCCATCACGCCGGACGGAAACCATGCCTATGTGGCGAACCAGGCCGACGGTACCGTCTCGGTTATCGACACCGTCCGTAACAAGGTTGTAGCCACGATTCCGGTGGGGGCTGGGCCGGTCGGCTTGGCCATATCGGATCGGACCCATCCATTCGAACGCGACAAGCGCCCTCTTCAACCTCTCGCCTATGTGACGAGCTTTGTCGACAACACTGTCTCGGTGATCGACACCGCCAGCAATAGAGTGTTGGCCACAATTCCGGTAGGAACTGGACCTTTCGCAGTGGCCCTTGCCTCAGTGACTCCGTCACACCTT
>Ga0206933_1084_pt1 | contig 19749 bp, 19 predicted proteins | sample Alteio_BWOrgHeat_15_FD_152937 | JGI IMG/M metagenome (GOLD analysis project Ga0206933, IMG submission 152937) | Enriched cells from forest soil in Barre Woods Harvard Forest LTER site, Petersham, Massachusetts, United States -... | ecosystem: Environmental > Terrestrial > Soil > Temperate forest >... | reverse complement strand
CTCTCAGCATGAAAACTCTGCAGGATACGATTGATTTCCGGTTGAGTAAGTTTGATGTCGTCGTTTGCAGTCCCACAAATGATTTCAACGTGGTACCTCTGCTCTTTATCAAATATCTCGAGATGTACCAGATGTGTTTGCCATGGATTACCGATTTGGAATCCGTGCTTGTCTGACAGATCAAATGAAAATGCCCCTGTTCTTAACATTGCGGGAAGTGCCATCATTTTGATCATCAAAATGATGGCACCACGACTTGCCTCGGCTCTCGGTCCAAACGCCTCAATACTGGAAGGAGTGATGTTCAGCAGAGCTGCATATTGATCGTAAGGCGAGCGTTTGGTCAAATTGCCAAGCGCAAGTGAGAGATTTTTTGTATTGAAGGGCGGATCTTCGGCGATTTGGCTGAAAATTCCAGTTTGTTCTTTAGGGACCATTAAAAGTAATGTTTGGCCGGAGTCAAACTTTAGAAGTGCGGCATGATTCACAACCTTTTCCGTAAAAGTGCCACTCCATGGAACTTCAAATTCGTAGCCGAAATAGGAAAGCTTGGTGCCAGGTACTTCCGACACTTCATAATTTAAAAGCGGCTGCGCGATTACCCATACGTCAGGCATCTTTTTTGCTTCCCATCTCGTCATGAAAAAAGTGGCAAGTGGAGGGCCGAGTAAAGATATAAGCGCTGTGATTACAATTATTAGAAAGCCTACGCGCAGAAACGCGCATAGCAGTCGTCTCCAGATGGACACTTTCTCCCAAGCCGTAACGTGAATTAGCGGCAACATACATTGAATTCTTGCAACCCTGTAGTCTTGTCACAATTGGAGAGAGAGTTGCTATGTTGTGGCCGTTAGCTGTTCCGACGGACAGGTGGCGTCAGCTAGTAACAATGGTGGGGCCAGCGTCGGATTCGAGGAGAGTGCCAGGGGCAATGTGTTCGCGGCGGACGTAGGCCATGCCGATGGCGTGGCCGAGGCCGGACGAAAAAGCTGCGCTAGTGACATAACCGACTTCTGCGTCGCCAGAACGCAGCTTTGTTCCGGGCGCGGGAACTGCCGCGTTGGAAAAGGCGAGCGAGACGCGGCGGCGGTTTACGTGGCCGCGCGAGCGGACGCGCTCGACGATTTCCTGGCCGGTGTAACAGCCTTTCGTGAAACTGACGTGGGTGGTTTCGAGCGCGGCTTCATGCGGGATGACGGTGTCGTTGAAGTCGTCGGGAAACCACGGAATGCCGGCTTCGAGGCGAAGTGCATTGAGAACCGCCATGCCGATGGAAGCGCCGTGCACAGCGTGAACTCTGGCGTGCATGCTCTGCCAGAGCATGCCGATCTGATCTCGCGGCGCGATGATTTCAGCCCCAGCTCCTCCGAAATGGGAACGCCGGATCAGGTAACAGGGAACTCCATCGATTGGCACTTCTGCGAATGCAAACTCCGAAAAACCTTCTAGAGCGAGACCGCAGGTTTGCGCAACGACTGTTCCAGCTTGCGGGCCTTCGATAGCGAAGCTGCCAAGTTGATCGGTCAAGTCTTCGAGAATGACGTCGTCCATGATGATGAATTTATCGAGCGTGGCGGCTGTGCGCTCGCGAACGGAAGCGTGGGTACGCACGAGAAGCTTTTCGGCAAGTGCATAGACTTCGAGTTCCGCGAGGATGTGCCCTTGCGGATTCAGTAAGAGCGCTCGTGTGCCGTAGGCTTCGCCGATGGATTTGATGTCGTTCGTGACGATGGCATTTAGATAGCGCACGCGGTCGGGACCGGTGAGGGAAAAGGTAGCGTGCCAATTGGTATCGAAGAGCGCGACGGCAGATTTCGCCGCGTTATATTCGGCGCTCGCATCTGAAAACTTTTCGGGCAGCACACAGCCATGATATTCGGCAAGCGGCGCGCCCGCCGCTCGGTGTTCGTTTAGAAGGGGAGTATCCATCTTATTTTTTCAGTTCAGAGCCAAGTCACGTGATTTTCGGCAGTCGCAATTTGGATCCTTCTATCATTGAAAATTCAGCTTCAAAGAATAGAAACACTACTTGCTGCGGGTGAACCTGCGCAGTGAAAGGTGCCCGCCTTCGGCGGATAAACTGCGCGCCAGCTTTTATGTCGGAGCTAAAGCTCCGACCCCCTGAAATGCAACTTCATGCGGATCCTCATGGGTTAAAACCCCTGATTTACCCAATGCTTTTCGGCATGGTTGAAGCCATGCCCTGACGAAAGCCTGAGGTTGTCACACAGATTCTAAAAGGACACCAGCATCAAGCAGGCTGCGACCTTTTAAAAACACTTAATCATGCAACGTTGAAGTCCGCCTACGATAAACCAAATCACGGCGGGCAGGCTCCGGCTTCCTAAAACATGGCAAGGTCCCTCGCCGGGCACGGCATGCCGTGCCCCTACAGAGAAAATTCCGGATTTCATCATTCGTAATGCAGAGCATCCATTGGGTTTGCGTGCGTGGCTCGGCGCGCCGGTAAATAGCTGGCCGCCACTGCCACGAAGAGAAAAAGGATGGCGCTGGCAGCCAGGGTAAAAGGATCGTTTGGACTGACCTGGTATAGCTGGCTTGCAATGGTTCGCGTCAAACCGAGGGATGCGATCAAGCCGATCCCAATGCCGCTGGCAGCCAGTCCCAAGCCACGGCTCAGCACGAGATTTAGAATATCCCGATGCGTCGCGCCGAAAACCATGCGGATGCCAAATTCCGGAGTGCGCTGCGCCACGGAGTAGGAAATCACGCCGTAAATCCCGATTATTGCGAGCAGGAAGGCAATCGCCGAAAACACTCCGATCAGGAACATGATGAATCGCGGCTGCGCTTTTCCAGTATCGATCACTTCCTGCAAGGTTTGTATGGAGGTGATGGGCTGGCTCGGATCGATGGAGGCCAATTGTTGGCGAACCGCGGCAACCACGCTGCGGGCATCGAGATTGCTGCGGACGCTGAGATTGAGATTCGGCCAGGGCAGTTGCGGGAACGGCAGGAGAACTTCCGGCTGCGGATCTTCCGCGAGGCTCATGTTCTTTTCGTCGCCCAAAACTCCGACGATTTCCGCCGGCTCGGTCATTCGGCCAATCCACAATTTCTTTCCCAGGGGATTTTCATTGGGCCAGAAGCGACGGACGAAAGCTTGATTCGCAATCGCTACCTTGGGCGACTGAACGTCATCCTGGTCGGTAAAATCGCGGCCGCGAAGCAAAGGCACGTGCATCGCTTTGGCATATTCGGGGCTGATAGTTTGAAGCAGGAGAAATGGGCGCTGAGCCAGAGGGACTACGGGTTGATCCTCTACCAGGATCGGAGTGATCCGTGCAGGATTGATCGGCAAAGCGGAAGAAATGCCGGCCGCTTGCACTCCTGGGATTGCGTTTGCTGCGTCACGCAAACGCCGGTAAAACGCAATCATCTGGTCGGGCGAAGAATAATGAGCCGGAGGGAGTTCGATGGCCATGGTCAATACATTTACCGGATCCACGCCGACGCTCGTGTTCGCCAAACGGAGGAAGCTATTAATGAGCAAACCCGCGCCGATGAGAAGAACGGTCGAAAGAGCCACTTGCGAGATGATCAGGATTTCGCGAGTCACATGCCGCTGGCGGCTGGCTGTGCTGCTTCGGCTTTGATCGCGCAGAGCTGCGTTCAGGTCTGGTTTTGAAATTTGCAGAGCAGGCAACAAGCCGAAAAGCAGACCACTTAGGATCGAAATCGCCGCGGTAAAGAGCAAAATCTTCCAGTCTAAGGACACGTCAGCAAGTTGCGGGATGCTTGCTGATCCCAAAGCCGCGAGCACGCGCACTCCCGCAAGCCCCAGGAAAATTCCAATAACCCCAGCGATGGTGGCCAAGAGCACCGTTTCCGTAAGAAGCTGACGGATGATGGCGGAGCGAGGCGCTCCGAGAGCCGTGCGCACCACGATTTCTCTCTTGCGCGCCAAAGCTCTCGCAAGCATCAAGCCGGCGACGTTGGCGCAAGCAATCAACAATACGAATCCGACTGCGAAGGTCAGAATCAGGAGTTGAGGGCGGATGTTTGCGACCGCTTTCTCTTGCAAATTTCCAATTTGGAGAATGGTGTTGGATGCAGCGTCGGCATTCGTCGGGAACTCATGCTGGTACTGGCGATTCAGGACTTCGAGGTCTGCGTGTGCTTGGGGAATCGTGACGCCGGGGCTTAAACGCGCGATAGCATGAAGAAAAAGGCTGCCGGCTCGCACGCGTTCCGGAGTTTCCAGGCTCAATTCGAAAACACGCGGGACAAAAATGTCGCAGTGTTTCGTGAGTGAGAGAGGAAAAGAAAAGTTCGGCGGCAGAACTCCTATGATGGTGTAGTCCTCAGAATTCAAAACGATATTTTGACCTATCACATCCCGGCTTCCAGCGAAGCGCGTCGTCCACATCCGGTAGCTAATCAGAGCCGCGCGAGCGCCGCCGGTTTTATCTTCGCTCAGGAGGAAGGTGCGCCCCAGAGTTGGCTGGACGCCTAAGACATCGAAAAAATTGTACGAAACGCGGACGGCAGGAATGTTTTCGGGCTCTCCTTGGCCGGAGAAATTGAAACTTTCGTCGGCAAACGCGGCAATAGAAGCGAACGAGCGATTGTGGTCTCGAATCAATTCGAATGCCGGGTACGAAATGCCGTCGATGTCGGCGCGCTGATCTGGTTTCGAAGAATAGAGCATGACTAAACGGTTTGGGTCTGAGTAGGGGAGAGGGCGAAGCAAAAGACTATTCGCGACAGTGAAGATGGCCGTGTTTGCGCCAATGCCCAGCGCGAGAGTGACGATCGCAATGACTGCAAACCCGGGCGCTTTTGCCAGCGTTCGCGCGGCATAGCGCAAATCTATCCAGAGTGAATCCATAAGCCCTCCTCAACGATACGCGAGGCGTACGAGCTTGAGCCTTCGACAGCCAACGAAATGACTCGTATATTCTTTCACTCCTTCCCCGTATCACAAAATCCTGTTTTGCGGTGCAGGTTTGGCGCCGCACAAAGTAAAGCTTGCCGAAATAATTGCTATACTGCGGCAGATGGCTGCAAATCTAATTCACGAAATTTTCCCGGTCGGTTTGCTGCAATGCAATTGCTTGATCTTGGGCGATCCCGCCACGGGTGAAGCGATCGTGGTCGATCCGGGCGATGAAGTCGAGCGCATTCTGGCGGTTCTGCGCGCGAAAAATCTGAAAGTTCGCGCCATCGTCAGCACCCACACGCATATCGATCACGTCGGAGGCCTTGCGGGATTGCATAAGGCCACGGGCGCGCCAGTTTTGATTCACGAAGGCGACCTGGAACTCTACCGGAATCTCGACATGCAAGCGCAATGGTTGGGAGTTGCGACGCCTGCGATGACGCAAATTCGGGATTTTCTGAAAGAAGGCGACGCGGTGCGCTGGGGTGGCTTTGCGGCGCGCGTCCTGCACACGCCGGGACATACTCCGGGAAGCATCAGCCTGGTTATCGAAAGTGGATCTGAAAAGCAGCCAGGCAAAGGCGCTAGCGACGAATCATTCAGTGCTCCGATCCATGCGCACCGCCTGATTGCGGGAGACACACTCTTTCAAGGCAGCATCGGCCGCACGGATTTATGGGGCGGGTCGCTAAAAGATATTTTGAAGTCGATTCACGAAAAGCTGCTGACGCTGCCGGATGAAACGATTGTTACCCCCGGTCACGGCGAGCAAACCACGATTGGCGTCGAACGCGAGCAGAACGAGTTCCTGCGGTAAATCCTTCGGAAATTCAGGCAGTCCATCTCATACAGCAGTCCTTGACAAATGGATAGCCATGACTTACCGTTAGCTGTAACTTACCAAAGGACGATCATTATGGAAGGACTGTCTGTACTCACGGCTTTGGCAGACCCCACACGCCAAAAACTGTTGGATTCGCTACGGCACAAACCGCTGCCGGTAGGGGAACTTGCAAGGCATCTTCCGGTGAGCCGTTCCGCTGTCTCACAGCACCTCAAAATTCTGAAAGAAGCCCAACTCGTCGCCGAACGCCGCCAGGGAACGCGGCACTACTTCAGCCTTAGTCCGGCGGGTTTTGGTCAATTGCGCGAATATGTGGATTCGATGTGGCAGGACGCACTGAATTCTTTTGCGGCCTATGTGTCAGAGCAGAAGAAGGTTTCGACAAAGCCTGCAAGGCGGACACGATAAGGAGAAAACGCATGTCAGGGAATCCCGATCCAATAGCTACCACCCCAGCCAAAAGCGTGATTGCTCCCGTCTTCAAATCCATCACAGTTGAATGCACACCAGAGGAGGCTTTCCGATACTTCACTGAGGAAATCGACAAGTGGTGGCCGCTCGAAAGGCACTCTTGCATTGCCCATGGCAGTGGATTCAAGGAAAAGCCAGCGTCCTGCCTATTCGAGCAATATCGGGGTGGACGCATTATCGAACGAGGCCATTCAGGCGAGGAGCACGTGTGGGGAACTGTTTTGGTTTGGAGCCCTCCTTCGCGCGTGGTCTTCAGTTGGCATCCCATGCGGGACGAAAAAACCGCTCAAACTGTCGATGTCAGATTTTCTCTTGTGCCGAAAGGCACCCAAGTTGTGTTGACTCATAGCGACTGGGAACACTTGGGCGAAGATGCGCACAAGGAACGCAATACCTATAACGAAGGCTGGGAAGTTGTGTTTGTCACAAATTACCGCGAATACGTCAAGAGCCGGAAGTAAACGGAGGAGCGATGCGAATATTTCAAGGGATACTTTTAGTGGCCCTTCTTACGATTTCCACAAGCGCTTCCACGCGCGTTTTAACCGCTGAATTCGAAGTAAACGCACCCATTGAAAAGGTATGGAGCGCATGGACTACTCCGGAAGGAGTGAAGACTTTTTTTGCACCGGACTGCAACATTGAACCACGGGTGGGCGGGGCGTACGAAATTCTATTCCACGTCAATGCCAAGCCCGGGGAGCGCGGCGCCGAAGGCACGCGAATCCTAGACATGGAACCGACGCGGCGGTTTGTTTTCACCTGGAATGAACCACCCAGCATTCCCGAGATTCACGATCAGCAGACAATTGTCGCACTCGACTTTTATCAGGTAAACGCAAGCCGCACACGGGTACGCTTCACACAGATGGGTTGGGGCGAAGGCGTAAGCTGGGATAAGGCTTACGATTACTTCGATCGCGCATGGAATGAAGTGGTACTAACGCGTTTTCGCTATGCGATGGAAGTTGGACCCATCGATTGGAAGAACCAGCCCAAGTTGCAGCCGGTTGCAGAGTCGCTAAAGAAGGACCTTGTGCAGCGATAATCCATCTCCTGGATGATTGTTTCCGCCAAAAAACTCAGAACTTCACGTCCTTTATGTGAGTAGCAATGAACCAAGAGTTACCCGAAGGATCTTTCACAGCAGCGGTACGATCGCCATACGGTGCGTTTTCGGGCGTGCGAAGCGAAGTAGCGCCTGCTTTGAGCGCACGCTGGTAAAGAGCATCAGTATCCAGCACATAGAGATGGATGCCGCAGAGCCTCGCGGGGAATTCATCGTTCGCGTCAGCCAGTTCGAGCATGGAATCACCAATCTTCACTTCGGCATGCATGATCAAATCGGTTCCGGGCCGTGCTACACGGAATTTCTCGACGGCACCGAAGCCTTCCTTCAAGAAATCGATCAACCGCGATGCATTCGAGACGATCAGATAAGGCGTGATGGTGTGAAAGCCCTCGCGAATCGGTTTGACCGGAGGAGTTGGTTTCTCTGGGGCGCTGGCTCCGCTGCTTTTCTTCATTAGAGAGTCCACTCGCTGTTGCAGTTCTACCGCTGAAAGCTCTTCGATGGTGGTGGAGATCATCCAGACGTGTCCGAACGGGTCTTCAAATTGTCCAGTACGTTCACCATAAAATTGATCCTGGACGGGCCGGAGGATGGTTGCGCCCTCCGCGACGGCTCGAGCCGCTACCGCATCCACGTCGGGAACAGAGAGGTTGATCTTCACCGGAGAACCGCCGAGAGCGTGTGGTGCGACGGAGCCATATTCGGGATATTCATCCGAAAGATAAATGGACGAATTTCCGATACGGATTTCGGCATGACCTATCCTTGCGTCGGGACCGACTAAGCGCATTGTCTCCGTGGCTCCAAATACCTTCTTATAGAACTCAATCGCTTCTGCCGCGCCCTTCACTGCCAAATACGGAGTCACGCTTTGACGAACGCCTGCTACCGCTGCTGGTTTGCTTGCCATCGATATTCTCCTTTCAATATCCGCTTTAAGACGTGCCCTAAAATCTTCACGTGGAAGGCCGTAGAGAGCTTGGGCGACCTGCGATAGATCGCGAACAGGCGCACTCATTCTGGGGCCGGTTGGAAATGACACGGCATGGGGCTGGGCCATTATCGCGTCTACGATTTTGTCGAGTTGGGCGCTTGGATTTAGTTTAGCCATTTCGCTCATCCGGTCTTGTCCCCATCGGACTAGCCTTCTTGCTGGACTTGTTCGTAAACTGGCGGCGCAAATTTCCAAGCGCGCGAAATTGCAACTGTTTCACGGCTCCTTGAGTAAGTTTTAGTTCGTGTGCGATTTCGCGGATACTTTTTTCTTGTGCGAAGCGCATTTCAATCACGCGGCACTGGTTCGCCGGCAGTGTTCTGGCAAGGCGAAAAAGTCTCGCGGAGTCCTCGATTATTTCCGGGTTTGCATCGGAGGCGGCCAACTCCATGGACGTGGGAATGCCGCCCTCTTTTCCGGCGCTCTTCCAATGGTCGGCAATCGCATTGGAAGCAATTCGAAACAGCCATGCGTTGAAGGGAACTCCTCGCCATTCGAACCGGCTAAGATTCGCCAGGGCCTGGTGAAACACTTCGGCCGTCAGATCCTGCGCCTGATCGCGGTCGCCGACGCGGCGCACGATGTACGCGTAGACCCGCTCAAAATTGCTTTCGTAGAGTTTGGCGAAGAGGCGAGGGTCTTTCTGGACTGCTTCGACCAAGCGCCGCTCGTTCGTCTCTTCTTCGGGAAGAGCCTTCAACAGGTTCTCCGTGTTCGGCTTTCATACTATGAAACTGCCGGGGCGAGGAAAGGTTACGGTAGATGGCAGGATATATCGCAATTATTTGCAGGAGGGCGCAAAACTTTGTATGCTGCGGTCCGTCTAACCGCTTACCGTTTTTCAACTCTTGTCCTAGAGCGAATAGAGGAGCCATCCGCTATGGATGAACAGATAAGTTCGCCGAAAACTGTGGGGCAGGCAGACACGGACCATCCCCCATCCGATCTCCAGACGATATTTTATGGGCCCAACGGACTTCGCGCCGGGTGGAGAGCCCTGATTTTTATTTTCCTGGTTGTGGTAACCCGCTATGCCGTCATTGCTCTCGTCCAGTTCGGAGTGCGGACGTTTGGCGGTACCCCGGCAACGGCTCTTGGTGCAGCAAACACTCTCTATCCTCGAACGGTGGCGACGACAGATGCCGTGCTTTTCACCATCATTCTGATTCCCTCGATCCTAATGGGCTTTATTGAAAACCGGCGGCTCGCGGACTATGGTTTGCCTTGGAAAACACCGTTTCCCAAAAATTTCTGGGTGGGCGCGCTGTGGGGGTTTTTAGGAATTAGCAGCGTGCTTTTCGTGATGTTTCTGTTGCACGGGTGCCGAATCACCGGCGTTGACATACGTAGTTCGGATTTCGCGCCGGCGTTCCTGGAATGGGCTGGCGCATTTCTCCTGGTAGGATTTTTTGAGGAATTCACGTTTCGTGGCTATATGCAGTTCACGCTCACAACAGGGATTGGATACTGGCCGGCTGCGCTCATTACATCCATTCTTTTTCTTGCGGCGCATACCGGCAATCCGGGAGAAACAGTTTTCGGAGTAATTCAAGTTGCAATGTTCGGGATTTTTCTAAGTATCGTTTTGTGGCGCACTGGAAACTTATGGTGGGCGATTGGTTTTCACCTGGCTTGGGATTGGGGCCAGACTTTTTTCTACGGTGTACCGGATAGTGGATTTAAAGCCGGCCGCAATTTCCTTCACAGCGAATTCCACGGACCAAACTGGCTGACCGGCGGAACAGCAGGACCCGAGGCAAGCATACTGACGCTGATTGCGCTGATTGTTCTTTCCTTGCTGGTACTGCGCTTTTATCCTAAGGTGCGCTATCCCGATCCGAAGGCGCTGGGTTCACATTCCCGCTAAAATCTTTTTGCGCATGTGAACTTCGGTACCGCCGTGCTCGTAATGCACATCGTCCATATACAGCTTCATCATCAGAATGCCGCGCCCGTGCTCGGAGGCAAGGTTTTCGGGAGCGAGGGGGTCGGCCACTTCTGAAAGATTGAATCCTTTTCCTTCATCTCTCACCACGAAAAAAAGTTCGCCGGACTTTTCATACCGTACCTTCAAATAGACACGTTTGGCAGGATCTTCGTGGTTGCCGTGAAGGATCCCATTCGCGAGAGCTTCACGGAGCGCCACTTCGATATCGCTGCCGTCACCCTGAATGCAAGCATTCGTCACCAGCCGTTCCATAAGATCATCAACCAAAGGAGAGATGGAGGAGACAGTGCTAGGTATGGAAAGTTCGAATTGAAGATTCGGAGCGCCAATGTTCGATTCCTGGTGAAGAACCATCATTCTTTACGCCTTTGAGCCCGGCTGTGCCGGCTTGCTAGGGGAATTATTGACGCCCGGAATTGTACTGCCAATAATCGATATTTCGGCAGCATTAAAGATTATAGCGGGCGAACGCCGCCACTCACCACTAAAAGACAAAGAGAGATTCCTGCCTAACGGCGGACAAACCTCGCTCCGCGGATTCATCCGGGACAAGCTGCGCTCCTTCGCGAAATGCGCTCAGGGTAAAGGGGATGACAAGCGGACGGAACACTCCGGAATTACTGGGCATCGGAAATGCGCTCGGCGCGCAGGTTTTCCATGACGCTCTGAATCAATTCCTTCGCTTTGCCAATCTCCGCGGTAACAATTCGTATATCCATCACCGGCACGCCGGGATCGCGATTCGTGTGGCAATAGATGCCATGCTGCCCCACGAGCACTAGCGCATTCGTCAATAAGTCCAGTGTGACCGCTAATCGCCCGCGATGAGGACCCATCATCGTCTCATAATGTTCCAGTTCTTCGCGGTGTTCTTCCAATGCGCCCATAAGACCTCGTTTTCAGTATTCTAAATAACAAAGCGATACCCGATTCCGCGAACCGTGAGGAGATGTTTCGGCTTGGAAGGATTTTCCTCGATATAGCGCCGCAGCCGAACAATAAAATTGTCGATGGCACGCGTATCCGTATCCTCGTGAAGGCCCCAAACATCTTCCAGAATCGACTTGCGAGAGACGCTACGTCCATTTTTTTGGATTAAATGGCGCAGGAGCTTTGCTTCCATCAAAGTTAGTTGAATTGTGTTGTCTTTGGTGCGGAGTTCGAGAGTGTTGAAATCGAGCGTCTTTCCATTGAACGTGAATATCTCATCGGCTGGCGGCACGGTATCTGTGCCTGCCTTCTGCGCTCCGGATTTTACTTTTGTTTGATTCTTGCCATCGCTCAGCCACCCAGCCCTACGGAGAAGGCCTTGAAGACGCGCGAGAAATATGGGGAGTTGAAAAGGTTTCGGTAGGTAATCGTCCGCGCCTGCTGCAAATCCTTCCAGTACATCTTCTGGCCGGCCGCGGGCAGTCAGCATGAGAACAGGGACATAATTTTTTGCCTTGCGCAGCGCGGAGGCAACGTGGAAACCGTCGACGCCCGGAAGCATCACGTCCAGTACAACGGCGTCGAACTTTTCCTGATCCTTTAGGAGGCGGTCGATGGCCGATTCGCCATCGGCAGCGACTTGCACGGAATATCCTTCTGCTTCGAGATTAAAACGCAATCCGTCGGCGAGGTGCGCTTCATCCTCCACGACGAGCACACGGCTCATGCCATGATCCTGGGGAGTTCCAAAGTTACGGTCGTGCCCTGTCCTTCGCCTCTGCTTTCGGCGAATACTTTGCCGCCGTGTGTGCGTGCAATCGAGCGAACGATAAAGAGACCGAGGCCCGTGCCTTTCACTTTAGAGGTACTTCGGCGAGGAACGCGATAAAACCGCTTGAAAATGCGCTTCAACTGATCGGCGGGAATTCCCACGCCGTGATCGCGCACGCGAAGCACAACGCGTTTGTCATCCGGCGTATCAATTTGCAGAGAAACATCCACATTATTCCCCGAATACTTGATGGCATTGTCCAGCAGATTGGATACGGCGGTACGGAGTTCTTCCGGATCGCCGTGAACTAGAAATTCGACAGGATCGCCGTTCGGAAGAGCATTTGCGGCTGCTTCAAAATGCACCGCGCCCGGCTGCAAATGATAGCGAGCGCAGGAAAGCTCCATGCATTCACTTACGATACTGCCGAGATCGACCTCGGCACGGTACGGCTCGCCGCGCTTGTAGCCGACTTCGCCTGCTTTTAACACCTGCTCCACGGTTCCGAGCAGACGGTCGGTATCATCGAGCATCAATTTGTAAAATTGCTGCCTCTGCCCTTCGTCTACTTCACGCCGCTGCAGCGTTTCCAAATAGAGCCGGATCGAAGTGATCGGCGTTTTCAGCTCATGCGTCACGGCATTGATAAAGCTGCCGTGCTGTTCGTTCAGGCGGATTTCGCGCACCAAGTAACCCGTATTCAAAATAGAACCCAGAATAATCGCCGCGAAGAAAACTACACCGAGGAACAGCATCACCCCTTGTCGCCAACGGATGATCCAGCCTACGTCGAGTGCAATGGCGAGGGTGACGAGGCACACACCCAGCACGACGAAAAACGCGATGGTCTTGCGGCGGCTCGTGATGCGCATGGTCTGGTCTCATTGTAACGCGGGGCCCGCCTTCGGCAAGCGAGCATCCATTGGGCCAGTGTCTCAATTTGGTTTGGATCGCACCCATGCCAGTCGAAGAAAGATTCCTCGGCCCAGACAACGGGCCTCGGAATGACAAATTATCGGGCGGGGTTAAAACCCCGCCCCTTCCGTATTAATGAGTAAAAACCTGGTCACTCTTCCGAATGGGAAGTAAAATTCTAGAAACTGACCAGCGTCTTTTCGAGAAATGCTGAGTCTAACCCCTGAATAAAAACGAAAACCGAGGGAAACCAATGGTGCACATGGGATCAAGCTTAGAAACGGGTCAAGGGACGGACGCAAACCCTCGCTGGAATCTCGCGACGCGAATTGGATTCCGATTCGCGTTTATTTATCTTGCCTTGTATACGCTCACGTTTCCTGCTGGAGGGTTTATCCCTTACACAGATTTCCTTGCCGAATGGTCATTTCGTGTGTGGGCCGCGATTGTTCCCTGGGTTAGCAGTCATTTGCTAAACCTAAGCCATCCCGTGCAGCTTACTCCCTCGGGCAGTTCGGACCAACTTTGCGATTGGGTGCAACTGTTATGCATCTTTATACTTTCGATTATTGGAACTATTGTTTGGTCTTGTTTTGATCGAAAGCGCGAGAATTACGCTCAATTACATAAATGGTTTCGACTTTGGATCCGTTTTGCACTTGCATCCACGATGATCCGATATGGTGCTACGAAAGCAATCCCCAACCAAATGAAAATGAGTTTCTATCGATTACTAGAGCCATTTGGCAACGCAACACCGCCAGGGATGCTATGGGCATTCATGGGAGCTTCTAAGGGATACGAAATATTTACCGGATGCGTTGAGATAATAAGCGGCATTCTATTGATTATACCTTGGACCGCTTCTTTGGGAGCCTTCGTAGCAGTTGCAGCGATGGTTCAAGTGTTCACACTTGATATGTTTTTCAGCGTGCCAGCAAAGATACTTTCTTTTCATGCGATGCTTTTGGCTGCGTTTCTCATTGCTCCCTACATCCCACGGCTGATTCGAATGCTCGTTTTAAATCGAAAAACAGAACCCTTTGTAACATCACCTTTATTTCACAAGAAGTGGCTCAATTGGACGACGATAGTGCTGCAAGTCGCTCTTGGTTTATATCTCGTATTTTTCAATTTGGATTTCAACCTTACAATTTACAAACTCTACGGAGGTGGCGCGCCGAAGCCCCCGTTATATGGCATTTGGCAGGTTGATGAATTCAAACTGGATGGCGAAACTCATCCGCTGCTACTGACGGATTCTGTGCGCTGGCGCCGAGTGATGTTCGAAAATCCGAACGACATCGTATTGCAACGAATGGATGACAAACTTTTAGATTTTAGCTTACAACTCGATACTCAGAAGAAGACGATGACACTGGGAAAACGCAATGATGAAAACTGGAAAGCGCAATTAAACTTCGATCATCCGGCGTCCAATCGTCTCGTGCTGCAAGGCGAGTTCGATGGCCACCAAATTCAAGCTCAGTTAACGCAAAATGATCCCTCTCAAATTCCTCTTATCAATGGTCATTTTCATTGGATTCAGGAGCGCTCGACTAATGACGAACTATTCAAATACTCGTCACAATAGAATCGTCGTAGTGTCGCGAGGCGTTGAGGGACCCTAAATTTCGGGGGCGAGAGCGGCGGAAACTAACTCTGGCTGGGCTGCTTGATCGATTGCAGGCTCTTCCGAGCGTTTCAATTCAGCGAGCTTCACGGTATAGACTTGGCGGGCAAGGCCGATTTTTTTCAGCAGCCAGATACCGTACCAGTTTGTGTCGATCTCGTACCACTTCAGTCCATGGCGGGCGGAAACAGGATGCGCGTGGTGATTGTTGTGCCAGCCTTCGCCCCAAGTGACGAGCGCCACCCACCAGCTATTGGTGGAGAGATCGCGAGTCTTAAACCGCCGTGTGCCCCACGAATGCGTCGCAGAATTTACGAGCCATGTCGCGTGGAGCCCCACAACTGTGCGGAGGAAAATTCCCCAGAGAACAAATGGAATGCCGCCAATGGCAAGGAGAATGACTCCCAGCACGATCATCGGCACGTAATGATATTTTGTAATCCAAACGTGAAACTTGTCCTTGGCTAAGTCGGGAACGTAGCGTGCGAGTGTAGATGTGTCATGGTGCATGGACTTGCCCATCAGGATCCAGCCCATATGCGCCCACCACTTGCCGTCCACGGGCGAATGCGGGTCACCATCGTGGTCCGAATACTTGTGATGGATTCGATGAGTTGCCACCCAGAAGATCGGTCCGCCCTCTAACGCTAAAGTTGCGAAAACCGTCAGCGTGTACTCCAGCCACTTGGGAGTTTTATAACCTCGATGTGTGAGGAGGCGGTGGTAACACATCCCAATTCCGAGACTCGTTGCTACCCACCACAGCAAGACCGCCACGAAGAAGGCTTTCCAGGTGAAGAAGAACAGCGCTGCGATAGCGCCCAAGTGAAATAGCGCCATGAACGAAGCTGTAATCCAATTGATTTCATCCTTGGCTGCTTGTCTCTTCTCCAAATCGGTGAGTTCGATTCCCATAGTTTTCTTGGCCCCTTCTTCTTTTCTGGCAGCTTCGAAATTTCTTCGTGTTTCTAAATTGCCTTACAGTGTGATTAGACTATCAGGTGAGGGCGAACGACTTTGTAATAGTTCTGTAATACCAGGACTTAGCGACTCAAATCGGTCAATGTACTGTGCCGAAGCAAGCCGGGAGTCGACAAATTGTCCGGCTATGGGATTGTCTGTTGCACCGTGGGGCACACTTCGCCCTTGTTTTCTTTACTCCACCGCACCAACGCCGGATAATTTGTCGCATCGTCCCATGTGCGGCATGCAGGATGAATTCCAAGGGTATCGGGGATAACGTACTTACGCGAATTTGTTCCAGAACGGCCATTTGGCCGAGTACCCGGATATTGTGCGGGAAATGCGAAATTATTTTTCTCTAGAGCCGCTTCCTGGAATAAACCGGCTGCTTATGAGATTTGTGGGGTGATTTATGAGACGTTCCGACTTGGTGCGTAATTCGGTGAAGGGAAAAACCGTGCGGACCTCGCAAATTGTTTTTGGCGAGCGCCAGCACCTCTTGCGCGTTCTCGATTCCGTGGAACGCAGCGCATTGCCGGCCCCCCGGCTTGACCAGGAGCGCCGCGTGATCGAGCAATTGATCCACACGCGCACGCAGGAACTGAATCGAATCAATGCAAACTGGGACGAAAAAGTAGGCATCGTGCTGAGCGCCGAAGTGAGGCCCGACGCGCTTGATTCATTGTCGCGGCAAGCGCCGAAGGAAGATTATTATTTGCTGCGCCTGATCAGCGAGCACCCCAAAGTTTCAGCGAAAACCCTCGCGCGCCTTTCGCATCATCCCTATTCCGCGATTCGCGAGAATATTGCACGTCACCCGAACAGTGACGCTGCTACGCTATCGCGCCTGAGCCGCGACCGAACCCAGCCGCTGTGGTATCTCGTAGCTTTTAACCCCAATGCTCCCGCGCCGCTTCGCAAGAAGCTGCAAGAACGCATGCGGAGATTGGGCGAAAAGTCCGCCACACAGTAAACGCAGGCGCTTCGCCGCATGGCTGGATGTTCTTTCCTAGGACCTAGCTCGCTGCAAATTGCGCTTGCCACCTAAGAATTCAAATCCTTCCACAGCGAAGCCAAACGAGTCTTACTTTTCTTCGGCGTCAATGGCCGTCGCTGGCCCTTCTCCTACGATCTCCAGCACCGTCTCCGAATCCTTCGCGCCATCCCAATGAATTTGTTTGCTGAAATGCGTCACGAAGCTCCCCGCTGGAATGGGAACCGCCTTGTCCGGATCGAATTTCGGTCCGGTGCCCACCCACCAGGTCCCCGAGAGAACGGTGACGAACCGGTCGTTTGGGTGCCAGTGCGGACGGCTCATGTGATGTGGACTCCATTTCACCAGCAGCACGTACAGGCCCGGTTTGGAAAGATCGCCCTGCAACACCGCCATCTGTGCCCCGATCGGGTCGTCCTTCCACGGAATCTGGTCCGGTAATTTGTAGGCCAGCGCCTTCGGATCCAGATCGTTGTTGCTGGGTCTCGGAGTTTGCGCCCATCCGCGCGACACCATCAACACCACAAACATCGCAATGACCGCTGTGGCCGCCCCGCACTGATGTCTGCGAGTAATCGACATGATTCCTCCGTATAACTGCAATCGAGCTTGAACTGTTACGCACCGACTACAATGCCCGCCAGTACGAACTACAAAGTTGAGTATTACAGACTACCGCTGAAGCATCACGAGCGCGCGGCAGAAAGCAGACCCCTGCCTGCGGCAGGCGGGTCTCGCCGCCGTCCAACAACAGGCCGAGCTGGGGATGACAGCGCGTATGGAGGGCTTACTAAAGAAGACAAATTGGCTCTTTACAGATATAATTAAGGCTATAGATTGGCCCACAGGGACGAGCCAATGCTCCAGTTTCATTTACAGCCCGAAAGCCACATACCACTGTACGTGCAACTTCGCGATCAGCTTCGCGCGTTAGTTCATTCCGGCGAGTTACGGTCGGGTGACCGCATCCCCGCCAGCCGCGAACTTGCGACGCAGCTCGGTGTGCACCGTACGACCGTCGCCAATGCCTATGCAGAGTTGGAAGCGGAAGGCCTGATCCAGGGTCACGTAGGGCGCGGAACTTATATCTCTGGCACGCCCCTGAAACAGTTCACTCCTCCTCCGCGCACGAATGGCAACGGGAATGGCCACAAAATACGCTGGGAATCAATTTTTGCGGACGAGCGCGGAGATGAAAGCCTTTCGCGATTGATGCCCGAAGTCCCGTCCAATTCGATCGCATTTATCACCGCACGGCCCTCCGAAGAATTTTTCCCCGTCGAGGAACTGCGGCGTTGTTGCAGTGCGGTGCTGCGAGCGGATGGACGACACGTCTTGCAGCTAGGTTCCTCGGATGGCTATGCGCCGCTCAAACGCGCTTTAATCGAATTCTTGCGCGCCGACGGCATTCACGTTCGCGGCGAGCAACTTCTGATTACCGATGGTTGCCAGCAAGCCATCGATCTGATCTGCAAGGCTTTCTTGCGCCCCGGCGATTCCGTGGCGCTCGAAAATCCGGCGTATCCGGGAGCTGTTGCTATTTTCGCGGGTGCGCGCGTGCGGATGTTAGCGGTAGGTGTCGAAACCCAGCGCACTGGCACGGTGGGGCTGAACCTTGACGCGCTGGAATCCGTGCTGCTGCAAAACCGCGTGAAATTTATCTTCGTCACTCCCGATTTTCACAATCCGACGGGGACGACGATGCCGCTTACGGAGCGGCGGCGTCTCCTTGAGATTGCGGCTCACTATCAAGTGCCCATCATCGAGGATACGATTTATTCGCGCGTTCGGCTTCGCGGGACGGCTTTGCCTTCCCTGAAATCGCTGGACCAATCCGGAAACGTAATTCAAATCGATAGCTTCTCTAAAATCGCTTTTCCAGGTTTGCGCGTCGGATGGTGCAGCGGACCGGAGACGGCCATTGAACGTCTTCGTCTGGTGAAACAATCAACCAATCTGCACACGGACCAACTCGCGCAGGCCACGCTCGCTGAATTCGTACGCCGTGGCTATCTGGCGCGTCATCTGGCAAAAATGAAAGGGATTTATCGCCACCGATTGGAGGCGATGGAATCCGCACTTGAGAAATACATGCCCGAAGAAACCACGTGGACTCGGCCGGAAGGAGGAATGTCCGTTTGGGTCACTTTGCCGGCCGGATTCGACGCGGGAGAGCTGTTGATTCACGTTCGCGAACGCGTTTTTTCATTCCCGGACGTTATTTTTATTTGCAGAATCCCCAGCCCAACACTCTTCGGCTAGGCTTTGCAGGCCTCGACGAAAAGCGGATCGCTCGCGGCGTTGAAATGCTCGGTGACCTTCTCAAGGTAGAATTTCGGAAACGCCAGCGCGGATCGCGCAACGAATTACCCTCCCGCGTGGCGCTCGTTTAAAAGCCAATGCTGCTGGAACCCAATCCGGAGAATGTTTGTTTCGGCTGCGGTGGCGCGAACCATCGTGGAATGAAGCTCACGTTTGAGCAGGATGATGCCACACGGCGCATCCGAGGCTCTTTCAGCCTGGGCGATGAATATCAGGGCGGCGGTGGATTCATTCACGGAGGCATCATCGCCGTGGTTCTCGATGAAGCGATGGGCAAGGTCAACCGTTTTCGCGGTGTTCGCGCAGTGACGGCGGAACTCACCATCGAGTATTTGAAACCTGTGCGCACAGGACAGAAATTAATTATCGAAGCGCACGAGGTTGAGAAAAATGGCCGCAACTTGCATCATGTGGGCGAGATTCGCGATGAGTCCGGCAGGGTGCTCGCACGCGGGCGAGGACGCTTTGTTATTATCGAGCCAAGGCAAGAGCGTCCGGCAGCCGTTCCCGATAGCGTAGAAATTCATAATTGAACAGGAGAAGATGAATATGGAGATCATGAATAACAATCTGTGGCGCGTGAAAGTCGGATTGGCGGAAATGCTGAAAGGCGGCGTGATTATGGACGTCACAAACGCCGAGCAAGCCAAGATCGCAGAATCGGCGGGCGCTTGCGCCGTGATGGCGCTGGAACGCGTGCCGTCCGATATTCGCAAGGACGGTGGCGTAGCGCGCATGGCCTCTCCGCGAATCATCCGGGAGATTATGGACACAGTCTCGATTCCCGTGATGGCCAAAGTCCGCATCGGCCACTTCGCTGAAGCGCAAGTGCTGGAAGCGATTGAAGTGGATTACATTGACGAAAGCGAAGTGCTCACTCCCGCCGATGAAGAGCACCACGTCTGGAAGCACGGTTTCAAAGTGCCGTTCGTTTGCGGCGCTCGCAACTTGGGAGAAGCGCTGCGGCGAATTGCCGAAGGCGCGGCCA
>Ga0206933_1083_pt1 | contig 19762 bp, 18 predicted proteins | sample Alteio_BWOrgHeat_15_FD_152937 | JGI IMG/M metagenome (GOLD analysis project Ga0206933, IMG submission 152937) | Enriched cells from forest soil in Barre Woods Harvard Forest LTER site, Petersham, Massachusetts, United States -... | ecosystem: Environmental > Terrestrial > Soil > Temperate forest >... | reverse complement strand
AATTGGGCGTAGATCACTATCTCTCTGCGATCAGTCTGGATGGGAAGGAGCGTTTGGTGACGCGCATTCCCGGCACGCTGGTGGTGTTCGACATCTGGCGCGATGGGCGGGTGCTGTTGGCGCGCGCCGGACGGCGACGCGAAGTCATGAGTCTTTCCGAAGGTGCGGCCAAAGAACGCGACCTTTCCTGGCTGGACTATTCGTATCCTGCCGATCTTTCGGCCGATGGCAAGACTGTTCTCTTTGATGAGGAGGGGCGTGGGCGGTGGCGTGCAGTACGGCAACGCGCAAGAGTTGACCTACGCCGTCTACATTCGCAATACCGACGGTTCTCCGGCGATTCGACTTGGTGAAGGCGCGGCCAATGCTCTTTCGCCCGATCAGAAATGGGTCATCGTGCAAACGCCGGGTTCGCCGGAGCAACTGCGGCTGTTGCCGACCGGGGCAGGCGAGACGCAGCCGCTTACCAACGATTCGATTAATCATCAATGGGCACGCTGGTTTCCGGATGGCAAGCGTCTTGTGTTTTCTGGGAACGAACCGGGTAAAGGGGTTCGGCTGTATACGCAGGATGTTTCCGGCGGCAAGCCAAAAGCGATTTCTCCGGAGGGCGTCGACGCCGTGGCATTTGCGGTTTCGCCGGATGGCCAGTCGGTTCTGGGGATTGGACCTGATCAAAAAGGATACTTGTACCCATCGGATGGCGGCGAGCCTCGCGCGGTAAATGGTCTGGAGCCGGGAGATATACCGATTCGCTGGAATCAGGACGGAAGGTCTATTTATCTTTATCGGACCGGCGAAGTGCCTGCCAAGGTTTATCAGTTAGAGTTGACAACGGGAAAGAAAACTCTCTGGAAGCAGATTGTGCCGGTCGATCCTACGGGCGTTTCGACCATCGGACCGATTTTGGTGACGCCGGATGGAAAGACTTACGTTTACGGCTTCCATCGGACGCTTGGCGACCTTTATTTAGTCGAAGGGTTAAAGTAGGCCACCCTTTAGTTTGACGAGAATCTCAGAGGGCTCGGGACGCACGGTGTAGTCAGGATTGATCGAGGCGTAGATCACAGCGCCGTTGCGGTCAAGAATATAGGTTGCTGGAATTGGGAGCTCCCAGCTCTCATCCCCGTTGGTGAAGGGGAGATTAATGAACACCCGCCGATAGACCTCCTGCTGATAATCGGGAACGCGGTAGGCCAGTCCAAACTGTTTTGCTACCTGGTTAGCTGAATCGCTTAGCAGCGGGAAACGCAGTTTGTGCTGATCTGCCATGAAGAACGATTGCTGTACCGTTTGCGGCGAAATGGCAACGAGCGAGGCTTGAGCTTGCACGATACTCGGTAGGATTTGGTTCATGGCCTCGAGTTGGCCGACGCAGAAAGGGCACCAGCGTCCGCGAAAGAAGCAGATGACTAGGCGGCCTCGATTCAGAAGTTCAGCAGATGATATGGGCTTGCCATTGTGATCGTTGAGCAGGAATTCGGGGGCTTTTGCGCGTGGCGAAAGGCTGTTGGATTGGGCTTTAAGTTCCGCGATGACTCGCGCGTGAATGGCTTGGGTTTCTTTGGGAACGTACTTCGCGCTTAGCTCTTTGCGTTCTGCCAACTGTTCGCGGAGTGAGCGATTGTCTTCAACGGGAGCGGCTTCTTCGAGAGATCGCCATTTCATAGCAGTGACCGGAAGTGTGCTTAGGAATTCAGTTGGCGGTGGTCGGTTCCCAGCTCTGAGGTTACATTCCGGGTAACTTCATGCCGGCTAGTTTGCGGGCGAAGCTGGCTTTGCCCATCTGTTTGAACATTTTTCGCATCTGGGCGTATTGGCGCAGCAGGTTGTTGACTTCTTGAACGCTGGTGCCGGAACCGCGCGAGATGCGTTTGCGGCGGCTGCCGTTGATTACTTCGTGGTGCATGCGTTCGTGGACAGTCATTGAGTTGATGATGGCTTCGACGCGATTGATTTGTTTTTCGTCGATTTTGTCGGCGTGCTTTTGCAATCCGGCGAAGGGTCCGATGCTGGGCAGCATACCCATGATGCTTTGCAGCGATCCCATCTTTTTCACTTGGCGCAGCTGATCGCGAAAGTCTTCGAGCGAGAAGCCGTCGCCGGAAAGCGCGCGGCTGGCCATCTCCTGAGCTTTTTTCTTGTCGACATTCTGCTCGGCTTTTTCAATCAGCGAAAGTATGTCGCCCATGCCGAGGATGCGGGAGACGATGCGATCGGGATGGAAGGGCTCGAGTGCGTCGTACTTTTCGCCCACGCCGATGAACTTGATTGGCTGACCCGTGACTTGGCGGATGGATAGCGCGGCGCCGCCGCGTGCATCGCCGTCCATCTTGGTGAGCACGACTCCAGTCAGCGAAAGCTTTTTGTGGAATTCGTCGGCGGAGTTGACTGCGTCTTGTCCGGTCATGGCGTCGGCGACGAACAGGATCTCTTGCGGATTGAGCATCCGCTTGAGCGATTGCATTTCGTCCATGAGTTGGTCGTCGATGTGCAGTCGGCCGGCGGTGTCGACGATCAGAACGTCACAGCCAGTGTTAATGGCCTCGCGCCGGGCTTCTTTGGCCAGGCGTTCGACCGCGGCCGTGTTGGCCTCAACGTCGGCGCCTTCGTAGATGTTGGCTTTGATCGCCTGCGCCACGACCTTGAGCTGTTCACGGGCGGCGGGACGGTAAACGTCGACGGAGACCAGCAATGGACGGTGTCCACCATTCTTCAGCCAGTTTGCGAGTTTGCCCGAGGTCGTGGTCTTGCCCGAGCCTTGCAATCCGGCCATGAGCACGACTGTCGGCGGCTGCGAGGCAAACTTCAAGCGGGCGGTGTCGCGGCCCAAAGTTTCGATCAGCTCGTCACGCAGGATTTTGATGACCTGTTCTCCCGGTGAGAACGCGGTCTCGACTTGCTGGCCGACGGCCTTTTCCTGAATGTGGTCGATGAGCTGTTTTACGACTTTAAAGTTGACGTCGGCTTCGAGCAGGGCGAGACGGATCTCGCGCAGCGCCTCTTGAATGTTCTCTTCATTGAGGACGGCCTGGCCGCGGAGAGTCTTAAAAGCGCGTTGTAGCTTTTCTGAAAGATTCTCGAACATAAGAATGACAACCTATTTTAGCAGTCAGCGACGAAAGCATTCAGGATTCAGCCATGCGAGGCGGGTTGGATTACCTGCTTTCGTACAACTCCTTGGCGGCAATCACGGTGTTGCAATGGATGGTCACGGTGTCTTCGACACGACGGGCGTAGCCGCCTGCATAGGTCACCATCACCGGAATATTGCGAGCACGGGCTATTTTAAAAACTAGTTGGTCACGGCGTTTGAGGCCTTCGATAGTCAGTGCGAGGCCTCCGAGTTGATCTTCGCGATAGGGGTCGGCGCCTGCGATGTAGCAAATCAGTTCCGGATCAAACTGGCGCAGGCCGCTGCTGAGGGCGTTGTCGAGCCAGGCCAGGTAATCGTCATCGCCAATCCCATCGGGCAGATCGACGTCGATCGAAGACGGCGGCTTCCACATCGGATAATTATTTTCCTGATGCAGCGAGATGGTGAACACGTCGCCGGCATGGGCGTTGCGGACCTTCGCCGGTGTGGCAGGACTCAGAGTAGAAGCCGATGTCGAAGGCAGAGGCCCGGTTGGAACGCGCGTACCGGCAAAGATCGCGGCAGTCCCATTGCCATGGTGAACGTCGCAATCGACGGTCATGGCGCGAGTAATCTTGTCGTCGCGCTGCATGCGCCGGATGGCGACGGCCACATCGTGAATCATGCAGAAGCCTTCGCCGTGGTCGGGAAATGCATGATGGAATCCGCCGCCGATGTTGAAGGCGATACCATTCCGCAGAGCATAATCCGCGGCCAGGATTGATCCGCCGGCCGCCAACCAGAATGCCTGGACGAGTTCGGGTGAATAGGGGATTTCCAACTCCAGTTGTTCGCGAGCGGTGAGCGTTCCGGTCTTCAGCTTCTGTACGTATGCGGGGGTGTGTACGAGAAGTACATCCTGATCGGATGCGGGCTGCGGAGTTATGAAGTCGGAGGCGTCGGCAACTCCGGTTTCGAGCAAGCGGTCGCGAATCCTACGATACTTCTCGGCGGGAAAAACGTGTGCGCCGATTGGCAGATAGTAGTCGTCGCTATAGACCAGTTTGAATGGGAGCATGGCGGTTGCGGTGATTTTAATGATACTCGGCTTATGTCGGTGCGAGCGGCCTCGTGGAAACTCACACCGGCGAGGACGCCGGCGTTTTACATTAGTCCGGGCAATGCTGTTTTCTGTTGGATGCCTTCGCCCTCTTTGATCGTATAAATGAAATCTGCCGGGACGTCTCGAAAAGTTTCGATCTTCCCGCTTGGCCATTTGATTTCCACTTCGTCCATTTTGGTTTCGGGGCCTAGTCCGAAATGCAGGCGGGGATCGTTCTGCGAGAGGTAGCTGCCTCCGGCGCGAACTTCGCTGAATTGCGCCAGCTTCCCTGCTTTCACGGTGACACGCGCGCCGATTGCCATTTTGTTGCTTTTGGTGCCGACCAACTTAAACAGCACGCGGTGATTCTTGTTTCCTCCCCGATTCAGCAAGAGGGTTGGCGGTTCGCCGGTATTCATCAGAACGATGTCGACATATCCGTCGTTGTTGAGATCACCGAATGCTGCGCCTCGGCGTGATGCATCCGGTATTCCGGCAAGCACGCTGGACACATCTTCGAAGGTACCGTCGCGGTGGTTGCGAAAGAGCAGCATGGGCTCGCGATAGCGCGGCGCGCCTGGCACCTGATCCATTTGCGGATAGACGTGGCCGTTGGCGATGAACAGGTCGGGCCAGCCATCGTTGTCCATGTCAAAGAATCCCGTGCCCCACCCCACTGGGTTGTAAGTTGGTTTAGCTAGTTTGGCGGGGTAGCTTACTTCGGAGAATCCCTGAGCTCCGAGGTTGCGATAGAGGCTGTCGGGCTGTTCGGTGAAAGTGGTCACGAATACCGAGAGGCGGCCTTCATTCAAATAATCGCTCCAGTCGACGCCCATGTTGCCGCGCTCGGAGCCGTCGCCGCTGACGGCTGCGCCCGATAGCATGCCAACTTCTTCGAAGGTGCCGTCGCGCTTATTGTGGTAAAGATAATTCGGGCCGGAGTCGTTGGCGACGTATAAATCGGGCCAGCCGTCATTGTCGTAATCGCCCCAGATCACGCCTAGGCCGTAGTACTTGTTGGGATCGTCGACGCCGGCTTTTTGGGAAACTTCTTCGAACGTTCCATCACCGCGATTGTGGAAGAGCAAGTCGGATTCGCCGAGCATGCCCCAGGGTCCGCACTGCACGGGGATTCCCTTGAAGCTGCAGTTCTTCTCATTCTTGCCGAAGTCGGGCAGCTTGTTGACGTCGAAGTGCACGTAACGGGAGACGAACAGATCCACGCGGCCGTCGCGATCGTAATCGGCCCAGGCGGCGCCGGTACTGAATCCGCCTGCTCCGACTCCGGCTTTGTCTGTGACGTCTTCGAACTTGCAATTGCCCAGGTTGTGATACAGCGCGTTGCCACCGTAGCCGGTTACGTAGATGTCGGGTAGACCGTCGTTGTCGTAATCCGCAACGGCGACTCCCATGCCCCACCCTTTTCGCGCGAGTCCGGCAGACTGGGTGATGTCGGTGAATTTGAAGCCATCGTCCTGATGATAGAGGGTGAGCATCGGATCGCCGCCTTGTTTATAGCGGTCGACGGTCGATCCATTTACCGTGATGATGTCGAGTTTGCCGTCATTGTCGCAATCGATCAGGCCTACACCGCCGCTCATGGATTCGACGATATAGCGTTTGTCTGGCGACGAAATGTGGGCCACGGTTAGGCCGACTTGTTTAGCAACATCTTCGAACTTGGGTAAGGGATTATTGACGGGAGGTGCCTGGCCGAACGCGAACGCGGAAGCTACTAGAACTAAAGATAAGGTTCGCATGATGGACCGGGAGCGTCGATTATAAATCCAAGGTGTGGAGGCTTGGCGTTTTGTCCGGGGGACGCGTCTCCTCTGCTACATTGTTGATGGCATGAAACCATTACGCAGCTTCGCCAGCGATAACAACGCTGGCGTCCATTCCAAAGTGTTGAAAGCCATTGCCGCAGCCAATCGAGGGCATGTAGTTGGGTACGGGGACGACCGCTATACCGAGGCCGCCGTCGGCAAATTCAGGCAGCATTTCGGTTCCGATATTGAAGTCTTCATCGTGTTCAACGGGACGGCTGCGAATTGCCTGAGCCTGAAGGCGCTGACCGAGTCCTACGAGGCTGTGATCTGCGCCGAGGCTGCCCACATCTATACCGACGAATGCGGCGCGCCGGAGAAGTTCACTGGCTGCAAGCTGATTCCGATTTCTACTGTCGACGGCAAGTTGACCGTCGACGGCGTCCGCCACGCGTATCACGGAATGGGCGACCAGCACCATGTTCAGCCGCGCGTAATCTCCATTACGCAGGCGACTGAAGTGGGAACGGTTTATACGCAGCGGGAGGTGCGCGAACTGGCTCGCTTCGCCCACCAACACAATATGTTTCTACACATGGACGGCGCGCGAATTGCAAATGCCGCCGTGAGCCTCGGGCTAACGCTTCGGGAAGCGACGCGCGACCTGGGCGTGGACGTTCTGTCATTTGGCGGGACCAAGAACGGGGCCATGAGCGCGGAAGCTGTGGTGTTCTTCAATAAGAAATTCAGCCTGGACTTCCTTTATCTGCGGAAGCAGGGAATGCAACTGGCGTCGAAAATGCGTTACATCTCGGCACAGCTTGACGCCTTGTTGACGAACAATCTGTGGCAACAAAATGCCCGACACTCTAACCGGATGGCCAAGCTGCTGCAAAAGGAAGTCAGCAAAATCCCCGGAGTGGAGATCGTCCACAAGGTTGAAGCGAACGGAGTATTCGCTCGAATTCCGCGAGCGGCGATTGCGAAGTTGCAAAAGCGCTACTTTTTTTACGTGTGGAATGAGGAGGGGTCAATGGTGCGCTGGATGTGCTCGTTCGACACGACTGAACAGGATGTGCGGCAATTCGCCAGGTTCGTAGCGGAGACGTTGAGGAACTAGCGGCTGTGGTGGACCGAGCGCATAACCTGCTATTGATTTTTGAGTGTTCTTGCACTAGATTTACGCACAATCCCCAGAGTATGCGGAAATGTCCGGTTCCGGGAGAAAGCATGATTCGGAAGTGGTTCCAGTTGATTCCGGTGTGCGCGGTGGTTTTTCTGATACCCAGTTGTGGCCACGATCAACAACTGGTGGGCATCGACATTCAACCCACGACCGAAGTTTTCGGGAGCCCAACGACTCCCGTTAGCGCAGACGCGGGGTTGAACGTCCAGCTCAGAGCTCTCGGCTCTTTTATTCACCCTCCGGTCACCAAAGACATCACGAACCAGGTTACCTGGTCCTCGAATACCCCACAGATGGTGACCGTTAATTCTACGGGCTTGATTACGGCCACCGGCGATGCTTGCGGCGGTACCATCATTTCTGCAACCGTGACGAAAAATAGCAGCGATGGCGGAATATCGTCCGCCGGGGCCGTCGTGACTGGCAATATGACCGCAAGTGTTGTCTGCCCCACAGGGCCTTGATTCGGGGGGACCACTCCCGTCAACTCGCGCAAGACCTCTTGACAGTCTTCGGCGGTCGCGAACTAAATCCGCTTAGTGAGCTTTCACGGAATTTCAGCGGCTAGCGACTAGTCTCGTCCAATAGCTTTTCGAGTGTTGGTTTATGCTTCTCACCCTTCTTTCGCTTCCGGTTGGGAACCACCCGAGATGCTGGCGGAGTTCCGATCTGCTCCCGGGCCATGGTTTTTACCGCTTCCACGGCGGTGAACCTCTTCGGCTTTTTCCTTTTTGCCATTCGGTTTCATCTTGCCATAGCTCAGCGCCGCCGCGACGTGCAATAATACAAAAAAGCTGTTGAACAATAGAGTGCGGTTTGGCGCGGTTTTTCGTGACGACCAGCGACCAAGGATCCTATGGAAGAGCGCGAGTTTTTCGATGAACGGCCGGAAAAGAAGATGGCGACGCTGAACTGTCCCCATTGCCAGCAGGCCGCCGAATACGAAATTAGTTGGCTGGTGCGGACGAAGAAAAACCAGCTTCCAGGCCGGGCTGACGACCGCGACCGCGCCCGCTTCGCCAAGGCGAAGTCCTACATGCTGCGACGCGACGATATGATGGCCTGTAAAAATATGCGTTGCCGCAAACGCTTCGAGATCTCGGGCGTGCAGTCGGTCGTGTTTACCGACTAGTATTTTCTATCCGCATTTCCTCTCTTCCGCAGGGCTCATTTATACTTACTGGTTTGCCCATGCTGATTTGTGCGTTCCGTAGAAACGTTGCTTGCAGCGTTTTTTTGTTTAAGGCACCGATCACCCGGCCCGAGGAGTCTTTGCTTGAAGATTTTGGTTTGCATGAAGCAAGTGCCGCAGAAGGATGCCCCACTCAAGTTGAACGAGTCCGGGACCTGGATTCGCGAAGACGTATCTTATGAAGTTAACGAACCCGACGCTTTTGCGCTCGAAGAGGCGCTACGGCAAAAAGAAAAGCATGGCGGAGAAGTCGTAGTCATTACCTCCGGCCCGGCTCGCGCACAGCAGGTGCTGCGGGAAGCTCTGGCGAAGGGCGCTGATCGCGCTATTCACCTCGAAGACAACGCGTTCGTCGGGCTGGACGCGCTGAATACGGCGCGCGCTTTTGCATCCGCGATTAAAGACGAAACCTTCGACCTGATCTTCACTGGATTGCAGTCCGACGATTACGGTTACGCACAAACCGGAGTCGTATTGGCGGAACTGCTGGGCTGGCCGCACGCCACCATCATCATGCAGATCGAGAAAAACGATGCCGGAATTCGCGTGAAGCGAGAGCTTGAGGCCGGCTATTTTCAGTTTGTGGATATGCCGCTGCCCGCGGTGCTCACTATTCAATCGGGCATTAACAAGCTTCGCTACGCCACGCTGATCGGCATCAAGCAAGCCAAAAACAAGCCGCTGCGAAAAGTTTCAATGGCAGACGTGCAGTCGGCTGTGAGTGAAAACCTGCAGAAGATCGAACGGATGTATGTGCCTCAGAAAACCAAGAACACGGAATTTCTGGAAGGATCGGCCGGAGAAGTGGCCAAGAAGTTGGTGGACAAACTGCGCAACGAAGTGCGCGTGCTGTAGATGAAAGCCAGGAGCTAGAAACTGCATTTATGCCTGACACAATTTTAGTTGTGGTTGAACAGCGCGAAGGCAAACTGAACCGCGTCTCCTGGGAGACGCTCGCTGCGGGTCAAGCGCTTGCTGCTGAGACCGGGTCGACACTCGAAGCCGCAGTTGCCGGCAATGGCGTGGCGAATTTCGCCAACGAGGTGGCGGCCAAGAAAGTCGCGAAGGTCTACGCAGTCGAGTCGCCCAAGCTCGAACCCTATACGCCAGACGCTTTTTCCGCTGCGCTCAAGCAATTCATCGAATCGAAGCAGCCTAAGCTGGTGCTGATGCCGCATACCTATCAGGTGCGCGATTTTATCCCCAAGCTGGCCACCGCGATGGGACGCACTGCGATCAGCGATTGCATCGGCTACAAAAAAGAAGGAGACAGGCTCCTCTTTACAAGGCAAATGTTTCAGGGCAAGCTGGCCGCGGATGTGAGCTTCGCCAGCGATGCTCCGTGGTTTGTAACTTTTCAAAACGGAGCGTTTCGCGGGGATAAAGTCGAAGCCGGGACTGGAGTCGCTCCGATCGAAACGGTCAACGTGCAAATTGGCGACGGCGTAATTCGCAATAAGCCGCAAGAAGTTTTCAAAGAAGCCAAGCAGGCGGTCGATCTCACTCAGGCCGAAATCATCGTTTCCGTCGGCCGCGGAATCAAAGAGCAAAAGAATATCGAACTGGCCAAGCAGCTTGCCGAGGCTCTGGGCGGAGAGCTTGCGGCCTCGCGACCTATTTGCGATTCGGGCTGGTTGCCGATGGATCGGCAGATAGGTTCTTCTGGACAGACGGTCGCACCCAAGCTCTATCTGGCACTCGGCATCAGCGGGGCGATTCAGCACATTGTCGGGATGAAGGGTGCAAAAACCATCATTGCGATTAACAAAGATTCAGAAGCGCCGATTTTCGAAATCGCGGATTACGCTGTGGTGGGAAATCTGTTCGACATCGTGCCGCCGCTGATCGAAGAAGTGAAGAAGGCCAAGGCGGGAACGTAAAATTCGCCACGGATTCACTCTGATTGGCACCGATCTCGTTCGTACACCATATCGGTGAGGATCAGTGGGAATCCGTGGCCAGGTTTTTCTTATGCTGGTATTTCGCAAGCCGATCGAGAATATCGAACGTCCGCAGATGCCGGCTGATGTTGTCATCGTCGGGGGCGGGCCGGCTGGCATGGCCTGCGCTCTGCGCTTATCGCAACTCATCGACGGGCACAACGCGAACAATCCTGACTCGCAACTAAGCAAAGAAAACATTTACGTGTTGGAGAAAGCGCGCGAGGTTGGGCAGCATTGTCTGTCCGGCGCGCTGCTGGATCCGCGGTCGATGCGGGAGCTGCTGCCTGGATTTGAGAAAGAAGCTCCGCTGGACGCCGAAGTCACGAAGGAAGCGGTTTATTTTCTCACTGAGAAAAGAAAGTTCAAGTTACCTATCACGCCTCCTCCGCTGCGCGATCACGGCAATTACGTCATATCGTTGAATCGATTTGTGAAGTGGCTTGGCGGCAAAGTTGAGGAAACCGGAATTACGATTTTCACCGGATTCGCAGGATCAGAGTTGCTATTCGACGGCGCCCGCGTCACCGGGGTCCGCACCGACGACAAGGGCGTCGATAAGGAAGGTCATCCCAAATCAAATTTCGAACCCGGATACGACCTGAATGCAAAAGTAGTGATTCTGGCAGAAGGCACGCGCGGGTCGCTAACCAAGCAGCTGATCGCGAAGTTTGATCTGGCAAAAGACAGCAATCCGCAAACTTACGGCCAAGGTATAAAAGAACTTTGGGAAGTTCCTTCAGGGCGCATCGTGCCTGGCGAAGTTATCTACACGATGGGGTGGCCGCTCACCACTAAGGAATACGGCGGGGCCTGGATTTACGGAGGGAAAGATAACATCGTTTCTCTCGGCTTCGTCACTGGCCTCGATTATCCCGATCCGCGTCTTGATCCGCAGCATGTATTGCAGGATTTCAAGCAGCATCCCTTTGTTGCGAATTTGCTTGAGGGGGGGAAGATGATCCGCTACGGAGCGAAGTCGCTGCCTTACGGCGGCTGGTGGGCGATTCCGCCGGTCGCTGGTGATGGCTGGATGATCCTCGGCGACTCTGCTGGCTTTCTGAACTCGCAACGACTCAAGGGAATTCATCTTGCGATCAAGAGTGGAATGCTGGCGGCTGAGACTGCTTTCGAGGCGCTGCAAAAAGACAATTCGTCCGCCGCGGTGCTGTGTGGCTTCCAGAAGAAAGTCGAATCCAGCTGGATCAAAGAAGAGCTTTGGAAGGTCCGCAACTTCCATCAGGGATTCGAGCGCGGATTCTTCGCGGGCTTGTTCCACGCCGGAATTCAGCAATTCACCGCCGGCCGCGGCCTGCGCAACCGCTATCCCGGAACCGCGGGCCATCAGCACATGAAGAAACTGGCGGAACTACCTGCTGACGGCGGCGACGAAGCCGATTTGCTCGGCCCCGCGAAGGGCGACGGCAAGCTTACTTTCGACAAACTCACGGACCTGTATCACTCCGGCACAAAGCACGAAGAAGATCAGCCATCACATCTGGTCATTCACGACACCAACATCTGCAACGCGCGCTGTGTGAAAGAATTTGGCAATCCCTGCCAGAATTTTTGTCCGGCGAATGTTTACGAAATGGTGGACGACGCTGAGCAGGTCAGCGGCAAACGCATCAGCTTGAATCCCTCAAACTGCGTGCATTGCAAGACCTGCGATATCGCCGATCCTTACCAAATCATCACCTGGGTTCCGCCCGAAGGCGGCGGTGGGCCTAACTATGACGGGATGTGATTAGGAAGGAACAATGGCGTGAGACGATCACGAAATCCCTTTTTCTTCCTATCAGGAGCGCTTCTTTGTGTCTCCGCCCGAGCTCAGCAGGCCGCCATCCCACCCACAGGCTTTCATGGCCTCGACCAATACCGCGCTTCTCGCATCGCAGTTTTCACTGACGATTTTGGCCAACTGGCCCGCTATCGCGATGCCGACGCCAGCCTGAAGCCGCCAATGGCGGGTGAGAACCGTGTGGTGTTCTTTGGCGATTCCATTACCGACGTTTGGAAGCTGGACGAGTATTTTCCCGGCAAACCCTACATCAATCGCGGCATCGGTGGCCAGACTACGCCGCAAATGCTGGTGCGCTTCCGCCAGGACGTGATCGATTTGCAACCAAAAGTGGTCGTCATTCTGGCGGGTACGAATGACATCGCTGGCAACACCGGACCGATGCGACTGGAGGACATCGAAGCGAACTACGCGTCCTTCGCGGAGTTGGCGCGGGCCCATGACATCCGCGTTGTGCTTTCGTCTGTGCTTCCCGTACATAATTTCACGCCCAGTTCGCAGGACTTTTTTGCTCAGCGCTCGCCGGAGAGAATACTGAAACTGAATCGTTGGTTGAAAGACTACTGTGCCGCGAATGGCGTGGTGTATCTCGATTATTTCGGCGCTGTGGTGGACGACAAGGGCTTGCTCAAGCGCGATCTCGCCGACGATGGCCTGCACCCTAATGTCGAGGGTTACAAATTAATGGCGCCCCTGGCGCAGGCGGCTATCGAAAAAGCGCTAGCGCAGCGTGCCAGACCTTAATTGCGCTCTGCTTGTTAACCTGCATCTATAATTGAGACAAGTCTCCGACCGCGGTGGCCTTTTGGGCATTGAGTGGCCAACGACTATCGACCACGACTGTTACTAACGATCTTGACCCTCTCCGACAAATTCGGACGCCCCATCACCGATCTCCGGATCTCGATTACGGATCGCTGCAACTACAAGTGCGTCTACTGCCGCACTGGCAACGAAGGCGCACTTTACGGCGATTTGCCGTTTTCCGACTATCTGCGGATGGCTCGAATATTGGCCGCGCTGGGGATCAAGAAAATCCGCCTCACCGGCGGGGAGCCGTTGTTGCGCAACGGCGTGATTGACTTCGTCCGCGAATTAGCGAAGCTGCAGTCTACCGACGGCGAGGAACTAGACCTCGCGATGACCACCAATGGGCATCTGCTGGCGGAGATGGCGGAATCGCTGAAGGATGCTGGACTGAATCGCATCACTGTTAGCATGGACGCGGTCGACCCTGATCGCTTTGCTCGGATCACGCGAGTGCCTAATGGATATGACCATGTCCTGGCCGGGATTCGCGCCTCTCGGCGAGCGGGACTGTGGCCGGTCAAGGTCAACTGCGTTTTGATGCGCGGCTTCAACGAAGACCAGATTATTCCCTTCGGCATGTTTGCCCGGGAAGAAGGCGTCATCGTGCGGTTCATCGAATTCATGCCCCTGGAGGAAGACCGGACGTGGTCGCCGGCGACAGTGGTGACGCTCGACGAAATCGTTCAGCGGATGGCGGAGTATCGTCCACTGGTCGAGATTCCTCATGCGCGGAGTGAGACTGCGCGACGCTATCACTTCGACGACGGCATTGGGGAGATTGGAATCATTGCACCTGTCTCGCATCCTTTCTGCGGGCATTGCAGCCGCATCCGCATTACCTCCGACGGCAAAATTCGAACTTGCCTGTTTTCGGTTTGGGATCATGACCTGCACGAGTTGATGCGACGCGGCGCATCGGATGAAGAGTTGATGGAGTTCGTCCTCGGTGTGGTGCAGAAAAAAGAAGAGCGCCACCATATCGGCGAACCGGATTTCGTTCCCGCGTCAAGGACTATGGTGCATATTGGCGGATAGACGCTCATCCTGAAAACTTTGAACATTCATCGGTTCAGTCGCGCAAATGATATAAGTTCGACGTCATGCGAATTGCGCTGTTAGTGACGCTCATCGCCTCGATCGCTGCGGTTTCAGCCCAAACCGCGCGACCCGATTTGACCGGAGAAGCGGCTTACCTCGGCTTTGATCGCAACAATTATCCCGGCGACCAGAACTTGAAGGTTCTTCGTGAGACGTTTTCCTACACCGGTTACTGGCTCAACCATCCGCCGAGCGCGAAGACTAATACATGGAGCGGCAAGCGAAAGACCCTGCAGGCGGCGGGATTCGGATTCCTCGTGCTATTCAACGGCAGGCTTTACAACGAACTGAAATCGGTTTCGTATGCGACGAAGCTCGGCAAGTCGGATGCGCGGAGTGCGGTAGTGGCAGCGAAGAAGGAGGGATTCCCCGCGCGGACCATCATCTTTCTTGACCAGGAACAGGGTGGCCGCATGCTGCCGGAGCAGAAAGCTTACATCTATGCCTGGGTTGACGGAGTAACGGCGGGAGGCTTTGTTGCGGGCATTTATTGTTCTGGCATTTCCGCGGCAAAAGAAGGCGGCGAAGATATCGTCACCGCGGACGACATCCGCCAGAATGCGGGCACGAGGAAAATCGCTTTCTGGGTCACGAATGATGCCTGTCCGCCTTCGCCCGGATGCGCATTTCCTAAACGAGCACCTAGTCCCGCTGACAGCGGCATTCCCTTCGCCGACGTGTGGCAATTAGCGCAGTCGCCGAGACGGCCCGAGGTCACGGCGAGTTGCGTGGCCACTTATAACCCCGACGGCAATTGCTATCCGCCAGCAATCAATGTCAGCGATCGCATTCACATCGATGTAAATACTTCGACCTCTGCTGATCCCTCACACGGCAGGACTCGCTGAAATCGCCTCCTCGAACTGGCGGGTGATAAGATTTCGCACCATGCGGCCGCTTGCCAAACAAATTCTTACTTTTGTCGCGCTTGTTTTCACATTCAGCGGCCTGCCGGAATACGTGGTGATTCACTCCGGACACGTCAGCGCCGGAAATGGCATGGTCGTGGGCTTCGTGATGCTTTGCCCAACCCTGGCGGCGCTGACCACATGCTGGCTCTTTCGCATTGAACTGGCGACCCTGGGCTGGAATTGGCGGCCAGCGAAATATCAGGCATGGGCTTACTTTATCCCCATTCTTTATGCATTGCCGGTGTACGTTGCGACGTGGGCGCTGATTCCCGGCTCATTCGGATTCTCGGCATTCGCTGCCCGTCTTGGACAAGCTTTCGGATTTCCGAACTCGCCGCGTGCCGCGACTCTTTTGTTGGCGATACCGTGTTATGCGACGGTGGGCGTTGTGAGCAGCATGGCACGCGCGTTGGGCGAGGAAATTGGTTGGCGAGGATTCCTGCTTCCGCGACTGGTCCAACAAACGGGTTTTACCTGGGGATGTCTCTTGAGCGGATGCATCTGGGCGGTATGGCATTATCCGGCGTTGCTGTTTGCCGACTACAACTCCGGCACGCAGCCGGTTTTTGCTCTGACTTGCTTCACACTCATGGTGATCGCAGATAGCTATATCCTCGGCTGGCTGCGGTTGAAGTCAGGCAGTCTGTGGACAGCATGTGTGCTTCATGCCAGCCATAATCTTTTCATCCAAGCAATTTTTGATCGGATTACCGCACCTGTCGGCCGGGCACTGTATATCACGACCGAGTTCGGCTTTGGAATGGTATTGACCGTAGCTGCTTTTGCTCTCTATTTCTGGACGAGGCGCGAAGAAGTGTCGACAATCCCGGCCTGAGCACCTCCAGTTGCATTAAGCCCCTCTAACGGTGCACAATAACCCTGATCCTCAGTTACTTGCGGTGGTTACTTTCGTCGCTGAAAAAGCGACACTTTCCGCCGCTGCTGAGCATCTTAACTATTGTGAAGAGTTAGTGGCTTCAACATCCCCGCCGGTTGGGCGCGGCGTAGTTTCAAACGACGCGTAGTGAATCGACTGGAGCCGCTGGAAGCTTTCAACATCCCCGTTCCGGAACAAGCGTCAGCCTATTGCGGAATAGCCGCAATGGCATTCGCGTCCGGAGCTGAAGGCGAGACATGACAATGGCAACCGCAGCAGCAGTTTGCAGTCTGGAAAATTACCTCGTCCTGCCCGATCACACCATGGACGACCGCATTGCCGCCGCCCGCGAGGCTTTGGGCCGCGAGTGCGTGATCCTTGGACACCACTATCAACGCGATGAGGTCATCCGCTTCGCCGATTTCCGCGGCGACTCTTACAAACTTTCGCAAGAGGCCGCGCGTGCCGGGGGCAAGTACATCGTCTTTTGTGGCGTGCATTTTATGGCGGAAAGTGCCGACGTTTTGAGCCATCCCAGTCAGGTGACGATCCTGCCCGACATGAACGCCGGCTGCTCCATGGCCGACATGGCAGAAATTACCCAGGTGGAAAATTGCTGGGAGCAGCTAATTGCCGCGGGATTGACCTCGGATGCCGGCGAAGGCGTCACGCCCATCACGTATATGAATTCCACGGCTGCAATCAAAGCCTTTTGCGGAGAGCGTGGCGGCGTTGTCTGCACGTCCTCCAATGCGTCGGGAGCGTTCCAGTGGGGCTTCGCGAAGACTCCTAAACTTCTATTCCTCCCCGATCAGCATCTCGGCCGCAACACCGGTTTCAACCTGAGCATTCCGTTGAACGAAATGGTCGTCTGGGATCCCTATTTGATCAATGGCGGCTTAACGCCCGACCGGTTGCGTGCGGCGAAGGTTATTTTGTGGAAGGGTCACTGCTCCGTCCATCAACGCTTTCTACCCGAACACGTAGACAACGTTCGCGCCAAGTATCCCGGCATTAAGGTGATTGTGCATCCGGAGTGCCGCTGGGAAGTCTGCCAGAAAGCCGATGGCATTGGCTCGACTGAAGGTTTGTTGAAGATGATCCGTGATTCCGCACCCGGCACCATGTTTGCTGTGGGGACGGAAATTCACCTGGTCAACCGCATGGGCAAGGAATTCGCCGCCGAACGAAAGAAAGTCATCACCCTCGACGACTCCGGCTGCCTGTGCACGACGATGTTCCGAATCTCGCCGCAACACCTTTGCTGGGTGCTGGAGAATTTGATCGAAGGCAACATCGTGAATCAGATCAAAGTGAAAGACGACGTGAAGTATTGGGCGCGAGTGGCGCTGGATCGGATGCTGGAAATTCGTTAGCAGTCGTTGGCGGAAAACACGTGGGGACACCGGCCCCCAGTTGTCTGCCGAGCGCTGCTCGGGCAGAGGCAAATTCCTAACCTAAGTTGCTATCCTTCCATTCTGCTTTGTACTAGTATTGTGCTTCCCCCGGACAACATTGAGGAGGCCTACGATGGGCCAGTCGCGTTTGTTGCGATACTCGGGGACTGCACTTTTGGTTCTTTCGGCCTGCGCCACAGCAGAAGAATCAAAATCGGCTCCGACTGTGACTTGGGAACCGGTAGCGGAAAACCAAATCTTTCCGGCAGCTCTTCTTTCGACTGTCGGAGTTTCGAGAAAACCAGAGAATAGCCCCGTACTCTGTGAGCCGCATAGCTTTGCGCGAGTTCGGGTGAAATCGTCTGCTCCCCTCACGCGCGTCCACGTTGAGGTCAAGGTCGACGGTTTTTCGGAGGTGAGCTCTTGCGACGCGACCCTTGAAAATGCAGACCAGCAGTATCTAATTGCACCAACCATTCGATGGGACACGCACAAGCTCGCTTTCGTCGACCAACCGGCGCCGACGACGGTGGTCTTTAATGTGAAGGCCAACGGCGCCGATCTTGGCGAGCAAACTACCCACATTCAGGTTCGGGCGGTGAACGATGTGCCGTACAAAACGACCGACCCGGAGGGAAACGTTAGAGATCAGCCTTATTTATTTGCCGCTTTTGTAAATGAGAACAGTCCCGTTGTTGACCAGCTCCTTCACGAGGCATTGCAGTGGCACGCTATTCCGGCCTTTGTTGGTTATCACGGAAAAACGTCAGACAGCGTCCGCATGCAAGTCTTCGCCGTTTGGAACGCCCTCCAGCACCGCAATGTTAAATATTCGAACATAACTACCCCGTCGGGTTTCTCAGACAAGGTACAAAGCCAAAGCGTGCGTTTCGTCGATCAAACCGTAAGAGTAAGCGAGGCAAACTGTGTTGACGGGTCGGTCCTCTTCGCATCGGTTCTCTATAAAATCGGCATCCATCCCGTACTTGTTATGAAGCCCGGTCACATGTTCCTCGGTTACTACCTAGATGCCCAAAGCCACGAAACTACGCAGAATTTAGAGTTCCTAGAAACAACAATGATGGGATCCGGCCGCCCTATCCGAAACGTTGCTTTCGCCTCGCCCAAAGTAGTTCAGGGTACTCCTGCATATTCGAACTTCATGGATGCGGTCAAGAGGGGTAATGAACAATTTCAATCGGAGGTGTCGCCAAAGCTTCAGGAGAAAGATCCAAAATATAGACTGATTGGCATAAGAAAAGCCCGTGAAAGCGGCATCAACCCGATCCCACGCTAGTTCTGGTCGGTACGAGGCCAACGACCAAAGACTAACGACCTTCCCTAAATGGACTAAAATAGAGTTATGGCCGAACGAACTTTCACCCTCGAAGAAGCCCAGTCTCTCCTGGCCGTCCTGGAGTCGTTGCTTCGCACCGCGATTGACGGCAAGAAGTTGATCGAAGCCGTCGACACCGAACTTCAGGAACTCGCGCACCGCGTCTTCTTACAAGGCGGCCTGTTGGTCAATGTGGTCCACATGGCTCGCCGTAAGGCAGAGCGGGAAAAGGCGATCCCGCGCGTGAAAGACGCTATCGCAGAGATCGATGCCACCGGCGTCCAGGTAAAAGATCTCGATATAGGATTGCTCGACTTCCCCTGTAAAGTTGACGGCAACATCGTACTGCTCTGCTGGAAGCTGGGAGAGTTGGGAATCACCCACTGGCACGACACGACGGAAGGTTTCGCCGGCCGCAAGCCCATCGACGAAAAAATCAGCAAAGCGAAGAAAAGCAATTAGCCTCTGGCATTTTTAGCCAACGAAGCTGCGTGCTGATACTCGCGAGCTCATCGCGCTGGCTAAGTGCCAAATGCGGCTCTTACGGTTTTCCTCCCGCATTCCATTTCGGCTGAAAATCTGAATTGACCAGCCACTCCAGAGGGGCGAGCAGCGATCCGATCGCCGCATCCATGTGCTTGAAGTCCAGATGGGCCAGATCATCGCTGGGTTGGTGATAGTCCGCGTGCAAGCCGTAACTCGAGACGGTTTGGGCAACGACGCCCTTCTTTGCCAGCACAAAATTATCCGAGCGCGCGAAAAAGTTCTCGCCCGGGTGCGGGTCGCCGACGAGGCGCGCCCCATGCGCCGCCAGCGCGGGACCGAGGTTTGACCGCTCCCATCCGGTTAGCCAGAGCATATCGTCCTTAACCGCTGGATCCGGCCTGCCAATCATTTCAAATTCCAGGTTTGCGGCAATATCTTTCAACGGCAGCGGCGGATGCTCGCGAAAATAACTAGACCCCAATCCGCCCATCTCCTCGCTGCCGAATAGGGCAAAGATCACCGTTCGTCGCGGACGCGGCCCTCGTCCCAGCACCCGCGCAATTTCCAATACCGCTGTTGTACCCGAGGCGTCATCGTCCGCGCCGTTGTAAATGTCATCGCCGTTGACTGGAGCACCAATTCCCAGGTGATCCAAATGAGCGGAAAACAAGATCGCCGCATGCCGCAGAGACGGATCACTGCCCCGCAGAATTCCAACTGCATTCCACGACGAACCCTTTTCCTCGGACGCCCGTGCTTCGAAGTGCAGGCTGGTACCGTCAGG
>Ga0206933_1082_pt1 | contig 19805 bp, 20 predicted proteins | sample Alteio_BWOrgHeat_15_FD_152937 | JGI IMG/M metagenome (GOLD analysis project Ga0206933, IMG submission 152937) | Enriched cells from forest soil in Barre Woods Harvard Forest LTER site, Petersham, Massachusetts, United States -... | ecosystem: Environmental > Terrestrial > Soil > Temperate forest >... | reverse complement strand
CTTCGCGCTCTAGTGGTTGGAAAACCCGGTCGGGAAACGCGGAGGCAAAAACTGACATGGCGGCACGTAGCCGGCGCGACGCTACCCGCATATCATGCAGCGATTCTACGTCTCCGTCTCGTGTACCACTTACGTTTTTCAGGAGTTCCTCAAGCTGGGTACGCAGAGCCACACGGGCAGCGTCTTCGAACGAGGAATCCGCCATAATATTGTACGGTGACTTTAACATTTTGCAATAATAGTATATTATGGCATTTAATGGCGCGGAGTCGGTCATGTAGTTTGAATTCGGAGTAAATTATGGACATTAGCGTTATCGGCGCTGGCGGGGACGTTGGACGAGAGATCGTGGCGCAACTGGTTGCGGCACGGGTTCTGCGCCCAACCGAAAGGCTACAACTGGTCGGAAAAGGGCTGGGAGCATCAGAACGTACACTCTACGGGCTGCGCTCAGACCTTACTGATGCCTATGCCGAAAGTGTACCGCAGATCGATATTGCGGTGCGTCCCGAGGATGTCGTGGGTGACGTTATCGTGATGGCTGCCGGCGTTTCATCGCGGACCGACTCGCCCGTGAGAGACCGTGACGCCTTTGCATCGGCAAACAAGGCTATTTTTATACAGTACGCCGAGGCACTGGCGACCTACGGACACGGCAGTGAGGTAGTGCTCGTAGTGAGCAATCCCGTAGAGCTTGGCGTTGCTGTTTTCGCCGGCCAACTCGGCGCGCGCCGGGTAATCGGTATTGGCGCCTACTCCGACAGCCTGAGATTTCGTCGCGAGATCGCAGCCGACCTGGGAGTGCCCAGGCAACTCGTGACTGGCTATGTGGCCGGAGAGCACGGCAATCACCTGATACCGCTCTGGAGCAGCGTTCGCGTCTACGGCATGGACGACGCGGCCACGTCGCATGCGGTTGCCCGGTTACGCGGCCCCTACCCGCTCCTGGATTTTCAAAAACGGGTTAGGGAGTATCGGGACTCCATTCAGCACTTGCTGACCACCGACACACGTCAGGCATTCAACGCCGTCGAATTAATGCCACCGGACATTCGTGTGCAGCTTCGCCCGGAGCTTACGCATCTCTCCGGCTCAAAGACTGTTATGGCGACGGCGAACGTCACCGTAGACATGGTGAAGCACATTGTCGACGGACGGGAATTGACGGTTGCTGGCCAAATTGTACTCGAAGGCGATGGATTCTATGGGATTCGCGGCGTCCTTGGCGTGCCGTTAATCGCGTCAAACCAGGGCGTTGTGAGAGTGCTCACGCCGCCGATATGGCAAGAGGAAGCGTATGCCTTACATGAGGCAGCAGCGGCGATTGGCCGTAAAATTGAATGCTGGACTGTGGAGGCCTAACTTGGAAGAACGCTGGATTTTCGTTTTGAAACTTCGCAACCGGCCAGGTGTGCTCTCCGTAGTCACCAGCACATTCGCCAGCCGCGGTGTGTCGCTTGAGACACTGATCGCACATGACAGCATCGGCCTAGGCGAGCCACTCGGCACCGCCGTTCTCACCTTCAGCGCAGCTGCAAAGACCAAAGATCACCTGGCGCGTGTTCTGACCAGATTGGCCATTGTCGACGATGTGCGTGAGTACCGTTACGCGGATGCTGAGCATGCCCGTAAATCAGCTCTCGCTCGAATTACGCTTCCGGCCGAAGAGTTATCGAGAATAATACCAGTGGGTGTGACCTTCGAAATTGTTCGCGAGGATCCAACGGAAATCGTAGCAATTGTGCTCGGTCCGCCTCCGCAGGTTGATACCGTAATTCAAGACCTTTTGGCGCGCGGTGTGTTGATCGCACTGGATTCGACGGTGATTGTGGTATAGAGGATAACCTAGAGGACTTATGGAATCAAACTCTGTATCACCCGCACCGCTCGCGAGCGCACTGCAAATCGGCGCTCCAGCGCCAGATGCGCAACTAGTGGACACGGAAGGCCAAGCGATAACGCTTTCATCGCTGTGGCAGCAAGGGAGGCCACTGGTCTTGGTTTTCCTACGCCACCTTGGCTGTACCTTCTGCCGGCAACAACTTGCGAACTTGGCAAACGACCATGCTCGCTTTGTCGCTGCCGGAGCCAATGTCGCATGTGTCGCACAAGGAACGCCGTCCGTTGGCAAAGCCTACACCATACTTTATCAGCTTCCGTTTCCGCTGCTGCTCTGTGGCGACGACCTTTCGATCTACCGGGACTATGGCTTGAGTCGGGGAACGCGGCGTCAATTACTCAGCCCCATTGTATTGCTGCGCGGGTTCGCGTCGGTGTTCCAGGGCCACAAACAAACTCAGGTCGTTGGCGACGGGCACCAGCTTGGCGGCGCGTTCATCATCGACATCACCGGCACGATGCGCCACATCCATCGCAATGCCGACTATTCAGACAACGCGCGTAACCCTGCCCTTCTCGAAGCACTGACAATTCTTTTCAAGTAGCCAACAATGATTATGAAGGAGATTGGGTATCTACCGTCGTATAGACATGCCACAAGTCAGTAATTCTGCTTAGATCTCACTGGAGGAAATATGCGAATAGTATCGATAGTCTGCTGCACGGCCGCTCTGGCCATTACGCTAAGTCTTGCGGGTGCCTCCACCGGTGCAACCGCAAAGCACATGAAGAAGCATCCTGCCAAGGCAAGCGCTTCGGCGTCAATCGCCAAGGGCAAGGCACTCATTGCCGCCAAGCGCTGCAACATGTGCCACGGCGCAAACCTTGCCGGCTTTCCAGGCCGATCACCAAGCCTGCATCCAGGAATGCCTATGAATCACTATAATAAGGCGCTGTTTGAGCGACTCATGTCAAAGGGGCTCGACGAAGAAGGCAAGAAGGTCGGACCGCCAATGGATAAAGTTTGCACACTTACGGCCGCCCAGGGTGATGCACTATATGCCTATCTGAAGACCCTCAAGTAAAAATGGCCTAACGAAAATGGCTGGCAAAAAAATGTCCGCCGGCCATTTTCTATAATTCTTTGCAAAATTTGTACGAACAGTTGATTTCTGTGTCATCATCGTGTATAATAGCCTCTGTTGCTGCGGGGGATTAGCTCAGCTGGGAGAGCGCTTCAATGGCATTGAAGAGGTCAGCGGTTCGATCCCGCTATCCTCCACCACCAACACAGACCTAAAAATCCTCTTATCGCTCAAATAGCGGTAGGAGGATTTTTATTTCTCTTAGGACACCAGGAAAATGGTTGTTAGGTTCGCCAAAAGGTTACAATCACTTTGCCGCGTCGGTTTTCAGAGAACCAAGGATCATTGACGTGGCATGCTCAGAGTCCTTTAGTTCGTCCAGGGTGTAGACCAATAGCAGCGCGAACGTCTGGTCGCCTAGCGCAAACGTATACGTTTCATATCGGTAGTCTTCCCCATTCAAAGTAAACGCATTCTTGGAACCTGAGAGTTGTCTGCTACCCATGGTTCTGACAACCGGTTTCGGCGGAGACTTGCTGAATTTGGCTCCCATCGATTTGTACTTGGTCACCATAGCCGGCTCAAGTCCGGATTTCATATCATTAGGTGAGACGAAACCCGGCAAGATAAGCATGATCATGGTGTAGTTGCCTGGAGTATCCGCTGTAACCGTCTCCAAGCCCTCGCTCTTATCAGAGCTAACTCGAACGTCTTGGGGATACGTGAAGGAGATGCCGAAGTTGTGATAGACCAATTCGCGCTTGGAGCGCAGCAGGGCTGGTATCTGTGTACCATCTGGTCCGCTAATGGTGAACGGTTGATCTGGAACTACCGAATACGTTTTGTCGCCGATAGTCAAGTCATACTGTGATTGTGTGATCGTAGCGTCGCCGTGGGCTGTCTGACCGCCGATAGTTACGACCCACAACAGGCTGATAATCGCTATGCCGATTTGGTTTACATTCATTGGTGCATTCTTTTCTTCTATTTCGCTATTGTTATATTCAACGCCTTACGCGCGTACATTCTACCTTACTATTCGGCATCGTAAACGAAAAAAAGTACCGATAAGGTATCAGCCTTATCGGTACAGAACATTAGCAAGGAGATGCTAATTCGTTGTCAACGATCCATGGTCACCTGGGCTTACGGATTGTGAACCACTGTGAAGACTCCGGTGTGTGTCCAGGTTACGTCGCCACTCTCGAATCCGGCATTAGCCAGGAGGTTGCCGCCGGTAGCGAGGCCGAGCGAGCAGTCGTCGAGGTAGAGAGTGCCGGCTGCTCCACCGACGTTATCGTAAACCTGGAACGTAATGGACGTGTTAGTGCCACTATTGAAGGTGCCCGTGCTAATCTGCTGCCAGGAGCCGGTGCCGGTGAAGTTCACCTGTGCCAGATTTGCTGTCCAGGCACTGTTCACGGCGTCGAGTTGGAGGGTTCCGGTACCCTTTACCCAAATGCTGGCCGTGTAGTTAGTATTCGCAGACACGCTTACTGTTTGATACAGATGCGTATAACCGGGGCTGGCGGCCAGAACAGCCTTGGAAGCCCACGTGCCGCCGTGCGTATTCCCACTGCTAACCGCATTGACAGCCCATGTCTGGGCACTCGTTCCGTTTGACGCGTAGATATCAACATTCGAGCCATTTGTGGTAGCCGCGCCGCTCACGTCCAATCGCTGCGCCAAAGCGTGCTGTGGGGTAAGTGTATAGCCACCTGTGACTGCGTTGAGGGCCCATCGCTGGTTCTGCTGACCGGCATCTGCCCAAATTTGAACATTGGTGCCGCTTGTGGTTGTCTGTCCATTACAATCGAGAGACATTCCGGTCGCGTAGACGGGTTGCACTTTGTAGATGTTGCCAGACGTGCTGGTGAGTACCCACTGCTGGTTCGTTGCGCCTGTAAAAGCCGAGATATCAACGTTAGTTCCGTTCGCCGTTCCACCGCCGGCCACTTCTAGCCGGGCACCTGTGGCGCAGGCCGGAGTGAGCGTATAGGTGCCGTTGGGTACAGGCTGGCTACCGGAGCTTGGCGTTGCCGAAGCTTCTGGCGAATAGCCACTCGCACCTGCCGTATTTACAGCCTTCACCTTGTAATAGTAAGTTGTACCGTTTGTCAAACCTGTGTTAGTGTAACTTGTAGTCCCGACGCCAGTTGCGATCGCAGTTGTGCTTTCGCCGCCCGCAGACGTTCCACGATAGACGCTATAGGACGTAGCACCACTGCTCGACGCCCATGACAGCGATACCTGAGTGTTTCCTGCTGCCGCTGAAAGAGACGCTGGCGCAGGCGGGACTGTTGGCACAGCACCAAACAGACTGTGATACAAGGTTGCGGAGTTCGGACAGTTGACCGACCCACCCTGGATCTCTCCCTTGGTATCGCAGTAGCAATCCCAGAAGGCCTGATAGTTGACGTTAGAGCCAGACGCCGTAAACCAGTTGTACATGTTCTGGATAAACGACGTGTCATCGCCATGGCCATTTGTGCTCATATCCAGGCCCCACTCTGGATAAGCTTCCGGTTTACCATGGGCTTGGGCAAACGTACGGACTTGCGTTAAGCCAGGCGTACTGTTGAGCAGGTCACTCCAGCCGTTGGGATTATAGAAATCGTAACAGTCCACAGCAATGTAATCAACTACGTCGTCGCCTGGATAGGCAGTTGTCCAATCCCAGCCACCGCCAAGATTGGCGCACCAACAGAACTTAACCAAGGGTTCCTTAGATCGGATTTGCGTCGCCGCTCGATGAAATGCTGCGGCATAGGCTGCCGGCGTGCCGCCATTGGCGTTAGCAGACCACGGATACCAGTTACCATTGAACTCCCAGCCTAAACGAATGATTACACTCCCGCCTATCCCTAAGTTGTGGATATTGGTTCCCAAGGTCTGCCAGTCAGCATCGTGCGCGCCGGATGTAATGACGCTAAAGTTTTCAGAATCGCTACTGGGAAGCAGGGCAACAGACATATTCTCGAAATTGCCCGGATTTTGATTGATCCATGCCTGGGTGGTGCTCAGGAAGTATGGTGAGGAAATATCGGTCCATACGCTAGAGGACGTGAACGTGTTGCGTCCCGCGCAAATGCCATTGCCTAACCAGGTTCGAAACGAGTTGAACTCTGTAAGCGAGTTGTCTGCCCCATCTGTTTTAATGGCAACCCTGGGGCTCGCTTGCACTGGTTGCACCTGTAAACCGGTAAGCAACCCGGCAATGCCCGCGAGTAGTCCAAGTCGAATTGCGCCTGTGCGCAACCGAGCGGACCGGATGGATGTTACTTTCATAGTATCGTTGTCTCCCTTTACGATCGAAAAATCTGTCTCCACTCGTAATCTCCATTCAGGATATAGATACTGTATTGCAACAGTATCTATAAATCGTAACGCTTGTTTTAGCCAGCGCCAAAAATGCTCACCATCGTGATCCCAGTATTGCAATTGGTCCGTTAGTATTGTACGAAATTGATACCTTGAGCATATACTTTGCGGCACGGGCTAAACCAAGTACAACTAAGTACTTGACCAAGTACATCATCAGTATACAGGCATCGTAGTCTTCTGTCAAGAGATATTTTCGATGGGTTTCATCAGATGATCTTGACAACGCAGCCGCCTCTCTCTATAATAAGGCACGACTTAATTGAATTGCTTGTACTCGGTTAGGTACTTAACCTCAGAGCGAATATTCGATCAGTAAACATACGAACGGAATAAAATTTATGGAGCCATCATTTTTCGCGTCCACAAACCAGGTGGATGTCTTCGACTTTGTGGAGGTAAAGATCAGACTCCACAACCCTGTCGCCGACCCGTTTCGTACAGTATTGGTCGAGGGCACCTTTGCTAGAGGCGTCGAGGATCCCGTACCGGTCATAGGTTTCTGCGACACTCAGGACGGTAGTACACACAGGATTCGGTTTATGCCAACCGAATGTGGCGACTACAGCTATAGGATTACGATTACGACGCCGGAAACATCGGCGTCCTATGAGGGTTCCTTTCATGCCATCAACGCTGGACGGAAGGGCTTGCTTATGGTAGATCCGGAGCACGGGTACCATTTCCAATGGTCTGGTACAGGTGAGCATTTCTTTTGGAACGCGGCAACAGCATACTTTATGATGGGATGTCCTGATCCAATAATTGCCGAGTCGATCGATAGGTTGGCCAGCAAGCAAGTCAACCGAATACGTACAACGCTCAATTCCTGTCGCGTCCCAAACGCTCAGGCTTGGAAGGAAGCCGTTTACACAAACGAAGAGTTTACTTTCATGTTTGGGCCATGGCTGTCGGCTCGCCCTGAAGCCGTTGGAGACCCAGGCTGGGATGTGACGCGCTTCGACATCGCGTTCTGGCAAAAATACGATCGACTGGTAGCTCGTGCCCGTCAGCACGACATAATAGTTTCCGTCGTATTCTACATAGACGGATACCGGCCAGGCGCGTACCCGTTTGACCTGACCAAAAGCTCCGAACACTATGGTCTCGACGAAGATGAGCTGCGCTACTATCGTTATGCCGCCGCGCGTCTTTCCGCTTATTCCAACGTTGAATGGTGCGTCAGCAATGAATGGCATCTGTTCCGTGGCAAGCCCTGGGTACGCGCCATGGGCCAGTACCTGTCCAAACACGACCCGTATGGTCACCTCATGAGCGTACATGGCGATGAGGAATTCTCATTCCGCACTGAAAAGTGGGCTAAGCCTTGGGCCGATTTTGCCGTAGTCCAAGCATGGGATTCCGAAGCCGGCTATGACGCAATGATGGAAAACAGGCGTCTACAAGACCGAACAGGCCGCAAAATGCCACAAGTGGTTGAAGAGTACTGTTATGAAGACCACTATCCGGATGGCCTGCTGCCACCGTTGCGTTCGGCGGACTCCAGGCGACGCATCGCTTGGGAAGTATCAATGGCAGGCTGTTATCAGGCCACCGGCGAATCTGCCCGCAATGGGCTCGGTGGGTGGCTCAATGGGCGCGGTGATGAATCCATGACCATGCTTGACTTGTATGGCCATATGAAGAAGTTCTTCGAGGCTTTCGCCTGGTGGCGATTAGAACCACATCCGGAACTTGCACCGGGCGCCATGTGTCTTGCCGAACCTGGTGTGCGTTATGTTGTGTACCTCACCAACGCATCTGCACAGCTGCCAGATGTCGACACGGTAAGCGGCTACGCGCAAGATCAGCTTGCACCACGTCCGGAATTCACACAGCGCTTATACAATCCACGCACAGGACAGTATACGCAGCCATTTAGCAACTTCTTGGACAGGACGGTAACGGACTCGCACGACGATTGGGTTCTTCTGATTGAACGCCAGAACGCAACGAGTTTGATCTAGTACTGACGCGTACCTGATCAGGTACACAAATATCAAAAGCGCGGACTGGTACTTGGCATCAACCTGGCTACACGGGTCTTCACATTGACTTGCGGTGCGCTTGACATCCACCGTAAGGAATTCTATAATGAGACTCATATTGTACATGGTCAAGTACCTAGTAAGAACAGACGCCCTCTGTTCGATCGCTTGTTCACTAAGTTTGGTGGTACATTGGGACATGAGAGCACATTGAGTCATTTGGCAACAAAGAAATCTGGAGATTTGGCCGTCTACCGACGCATTGAGCACGATCTCCGTGACAAAATACGGGCCGGACGATGGACGGCCGGCGCGATTTTACCGAGCCGCTGCGACTTAGCGGCTGAATACCGAGTCTCATCGGGCACTATTCGGCGGGCTGTCGAGATTCTCATATCTGAGGGAACATTACACGCCGAGGACGGTCGAGGCACGTTTGTCGCACGGGCTCCTGCCCTACTCGAACAAAAAACTGCCGCGTTAAGTCCGCCGTCCGCATCGGTTCCAACTCCATCTCTTGTACCCAGACGTATAAAAACAGTCGGAATCGTAGGCTCCATCTATGCCAACTGGAATGGTGTCAACAGCCAGGACTGCACGATTCTTCAGTCTATTGAACACGCCCTCTCGCAATTTGGCGTCGTTACAAAGCTACAGAACACCCACCTCGGCCAAGGGCACTTAAGTCCCCTCACGGAAACAATCGAGAAAATATCAACAGAAAGCATTGATGGACTCATCTTAATCTGTCTCGACAGAGATCGGCTGGATGTAGAAGCGGCCTTGGCTCAGATTGAACTTAAGCCATTCCCGATCATTTGCGTTTTGGCCGGCGAAATACATCTGCCGATACCACATATCTTCTACGACAACCGCATGGGCGGGTTCCAGGCGGCAAAGCATTTAATCGACAGGGGCCATAGGTCGTTGTCGGTCATCACGCCAACGACGGCATCCTGGGCAACGGAACGACTAGCCGGCATGCAGAGCGCGATCGCACATGCGAAAATGCCAGCCGATTCACTTACGGTCATTTCAGGCGATGGGCGGCCCTGGCACAATATGCAAGACCCGATTGTCCTTGCCTATAATGCCGTGCGTGCGGCTTTGAACTCAGGCTGGGAACTATCGGGAGGGATTGTCGGGATCACCGACGATGCTATCCTTGGCCTGCTTGAGGCTGCCGCCGAAACGCCCCTTACCGTAGGTGTTGACTTTGCCACGGTTGGGTTTGACGACCATCCGAATGCGCGGGCACATGGACTGACAAGTATGCGACCACCCTGGGAAGACATGGGCCGCGAAGCCGTCCGTCTCCTCATGGACGACACAAACGGCGTACAAACTAGCCGCCAAATTCGCTTGTGCGCACACCTCATTCCCCGGACGTCGTCACAATACATGGTTGGCTCCGATGCTGGATAGGTAGCCATTGGCTGGAGCGCAAGCAGAAGGACTATTCGGCCGGCGCTAGATTTACGTTACATCATGCAGCATTAGTGTGATTACCACTGCATTAACCCGCGATTTCTTAGTAACAAGCCTCATTATTTTTTTATGCAATCCAGTTAGGCAGTCAGCATAATGCATGGATAGGTATAATAGTCACGGACTTAATCGACGCGGGTAAGTAGACTAAAGCGGGATAAAGAAAGGAAACACTTAAAATGGCATTCAGCGCCAAGAGTAAGAAGAGCGGGAAAGAGTACTTCCTGCACAGCCGGCCAACGGCCAACGGCAGCACGAAGCTGTACTACTTCGCCGGAGAAGCGAAAGAGAACGCCGAGCCAGCCCTTCCGGAGGGCTACGAAATATCAGAGAACTCTTCTACTGGCCTTCCGATCCTCAAAAAGAAGGTTGTCGCCGCGTCCTAACGCCCCCAACTCCGCCGGCCTGGGCCGCCCGTGATCTGTGTGATCCAGCACGGCCCAGGCAACCGACAAACCTGCATCTTAATGAGCATGCACTTTGACCGAAAACCCGTCTTGGATTTTCACGAGCCAAGTGGCACTAATTTCCACCTCAAAAACGACGTTGAGGCGCAATTGCTTTGTAAGGGACTGTGTCGGTGTGCAGCAGTATTACAGAGCGTTGAGTCACACAGCGCAACGTTGCGGCAGTACGATGATTGGTGGGAGCATGACGGTCTTCATTTTTACAAGCGCTGCATAACGTTTCACGACTTGTTTGCGATGATATCGTCACCGAAGACACTTCTGGCTGCGATGCCTGGGGACCATCTTGTATTCGTTGGCATAGCGCCACAAGACTCCACATGGTACTTGCGATTTCATGTTGACTGGGATGCTGACGATTGCCACCTGGTTGGGCGATTCGACTTGACTGTGCCAGATACGCTCAAGGCTCATGTCCGGCAGACGGTCGTCGAGCCTATAAGTGACCTGATGCTTGAGAGTGAGTCAAGTTGCTACTACGCCGCACTTAAGAACCTATCATTGATCCATTGAAGGTCGTTACTGGCAATATCCTAAACTATCGTGACATATACTTCCTAAATCAGTGGCCTATGTTCAAGTTCTTCAACCGTTTCAGGCCGCATCTCGACCGCTTGACCGGCAAGCAGCAGCCACTTCTCTTTCCCACATCGGTGTAGCACGAACAATATTATCAGACCGATTACGAGCCAGACAGCCGCGATGATGGGCGCCCACCGGCTTGGCCAGTCCGGTAAAGGCGACAGCGATTTATAGCCGAGCCAGAGCAACGCGACAGTAGAGAGAATCGAGCATAGGGCGTGCTTGAAAACGTTAAACATAGAGCGCTGTCGCTGGTAACAGTAGAGGCAGACGCCGACGTTTGCTAGGCTGTAGATCAGAATCATTGTAAACGTCAGCATCAACCCGTCGACATACCACACCTGGTCTACGCCAAACCACCACACCCCGCCGAGCCCGGCAATCACAATTAGGGCGATTTGAAACAATACGGCGTTCGTGGGCGACTTCGTGCGCGGGTGCAGCTTCGCGAATGCTTGAGGCAATGCGCCGGAGCGCCCCATCGCAAACCACATGCGCGTAGATACGATAGCCGCTGAGATCGACACAGCAATCGACGAGTTGACCAACGCCACGAGAACAATCAGCCAGAGCGCCGTAGAATAGTGTCGGGCCAGGACTAGTGGCGGCAGGTCGCTGGACTTTATCAGGGTGTCCATATGCAACGTCCCCCAGCCCACTTGCAACCCCCAGGTACAAAGAACGAGGAAGGCACCTTGGAAGATGATCGCAGCAATTGTCGCTTTTGGTATATTGCGCGTCGGGTCTTCACTCTCTTCCGCAATCGGCGCAGCGCCCTCCCATCCGGTATAGGCAAAGATGGAGAAGACAACGGCCAGGTACAAACCGTGCAGGCTAGACGAGCTCGACGGTAAAAACGGGGACAAATTGAAGCCACCGGCCCCCGGACGCAGCAAACCGCAGATGCTTAACAAACCTACAACCAGTATCTCCAATCCGCCGAGAACTAGCATGGCCTTCCCCGAGATCTCGACGCCGCGATAGACCACGAGAGCCACAACAGCACTACCAATCGCAAAGAAGGCCCACCAGGGAAAGAGAACGTGGTACTGCGCACGTATCGCCTGCTGCAGTTCGTACCCCATAAACGCGAGAATCGGACCAGGTACGAGGGGAGTGTACAGGAAGAATAGCCACCCGGCTAAGAATCCGGCTCGCGGGTGTATCGTTCGGCTAATATAGGTGTAGTAACCGCCGGCCGACGGAAACGCACTCGCCAACTGGCTCAGTGTTATGCCTAGCATTAACACAACTGGAAATGCCAGCAGGTACGCCAGCGGAGATGCCAATCCGGCATTGGTAACTGTGAATTGAAACGAAAAGAGGACAGCGATCGCCGGCGACATCAGCGTCACCGCCTGCATTACTACCTCCGGCAACCGCAAAGCCCCAGCGCGAAGCTCGGTCCGCGCGACCATCACCTCGTCGCCCGAGTTACCGACTGGTATTACTACTGACTTATCACTTTTTGCCGACATAATTAGATGTAGTTGCTAGTTAGGCCAGATGCCTACACAGCCTCAATGGTAGTGTAGGCTCATTTTATCATAATATGCGGCATTGTGTTAAACATCGCACTCTCAATTTCAAACGCTGGTATCCCTCTTGACAAGCGGCGTCTGGGCTGAGTATAATTTTAGCAGACAATTTATTGTAGGCAAAGGCGTTGACGAAGAGGAGTACGTCGTCTACCGACCACAACCAGAGAGCCGGGGTAGCTGAGAACCGGTGTGGTAGGAGCGATGGAAATGACTTCCGAGCCGAATGGGGGAAAGGTGAAGACAGGCGATTACGCCGGCTTCACTGAGTAGTTCGTTCCGGGGGGCTCCCGTGACAGGGCCAGGGTCAAAAGAGCGTGCTCATACGCGCGTCACTTGTACCCGCCAAGGCGGTATGCCGTGAGGCTGCCGTGAAACAAGGTGGTACCACGGAGGCGGAAAAAAAGCCTCTCGTCCTTGTGCCTGGGGCGAGAGGCTTTTTCGCTGTCTGGGTTGTGGCGCCACCACTTCCAGGCAGTGAACACCGGCCGGGGAGGCTTTTACACTAATGGCAAAAGTACTGGGATTAGGGTGTCGAGAATGTGGTGCAAAGTATGACAAAGCGCCCATTCATGTCTGTGAACTCTGTTTTGGACCGCTCGAGGTACTGTATGACTTCGACGCGGGCCCAAAAATCACTCGCGAACGGATCTTAGACGGTCCGCTTACAATGTGGCGTTATGCCGACCTGCTGCCGCTTGACGGCGAGCCCACAGTAGGGCGACAGGTTGGATACACACCGCTCATTCGTGCGGAAAAGCTCGGCAAAGCCCTGGGGCTGCGCGAGCTTTGGGTCAAGAACGACGCGGTCAATCACCCCACCCTCTCATTCAAAGACCGCGTTGTTGCGGTTGCAATATCCAAGGCGCGTGAGTTCGGATTCGATATCGTCGGTTGCGCATCCACCGGCAACCTGGCAAACTCCGTCGCGGCCCACGCGGCCGAAGGCGGATTTGAGGCCTATATCTTCATCCCGCACGACCTGGAACAGGGCAAAATAGTCGGTACCCTCATCTATGGTGCTCACGTGCTCTCGGTGCAGGGCAACTACGACGAAGTCAACCGTCTCTGCTCGGAAGTCGCCGGCAAATATGGCTGGGGACTCGCCAATGTAAACCTACGGCCTTTCTATGGCGACGGTTCCAAGACGTTCGGCTACGAGATTGCTGAGCAGCTAGGCTGGAAGGCCCCGCAACACATCGTGTGCCCTTCCGCCGGCGGCTCGCTCGTCACCAAGATTTACAAGTCCTTACAAGAGTTCAGCAAGCTTGGCCTGATCGACGGTGTCCCCACCAAGATGTATGTTGCACAGGCAACCGGTTGCGCCCCAATCTCGACCATGGTCAAAACAGGCGCCGAAATCATGAAGCCGGTCCGTCCAAACACCATCGCCAAGTCTATCGCGATCGGGAACCCGGCCGACGGCTACTATGCCGCCGAAGCCTGCCGTAAATCCGGCGGCTGGGCTGAGGATGTAACCGACGAAGAAGTAGTGGAAGGTATCTCCTTGCTGGCTCGCACGGAAGGAATCTTTACCGAGACTGCCGGCGGCGTGACAGTGGCCGTAACGCGCAAGCTTATTGAACAAGGCCGCATACCCAAGGATGAGAGCGTCGTTATCTGTATCACCGGCAACGGTATGAAAACGATCGACGCTGTGATCGGCAAGATTGGCGAAACAATTCCGATCATGCCGTCCCTCGCATCGCTCGAAACCGCGCTGGCAGCACACGGACGAACCCACGCGCCGGCGACAAACAAGCCGGAACTCAAGGCCCTTGCCAGTGTGGCATAAGAAAGCACGACTATGGCTAATGAAGTAGCGGAAGAGAACGCAAAGCTGCCACGACAATTCGTCAACTTTGCCTTCTATAAGATAGATCCTGCCTGGCTGCGTCTCGACAAAGAGACAAGGGCCGCTGGCGTGGCGGAACTCACCGAGGTACTGGAGTCGTTCCGGAAGCAGATCATGGTGTATCCGTACACCACTTTCGGCGTCCGCGCCGAGACCGATTTCATGCTCTGGCGCATTTCCTACAACCTGGACGACTTTGAAAGGATGTCCACCGCAATGCGCAAGACGCATCTTGGTACCTACCTGCAGACGCCCTATTCGTTCCTGGCGATGACCAAGACCAGTATCTACGTGGACGATCACATTCACGAAGATCAGGAAAGCGCACGGAACAAGATTACTGTAGGCGGGGCCAAATACCTGTTCGTCTATCCGTTCTTGAAAACCAGGCAGTGGTACGTCCTACCCAAAGAAGAGCGCCAACGCATCATGCGCGGACACATTAAATTCGGCCATGAATTCCCATCCGTGAAGCTGAACACGACTTATTCGTTCGGCCTCGACGACCAAGAATTCGTCGTCGCTTTTGAGACAAACTTCCCGGATCACTTTCTGGATCTTGTCCAAGGGCTACGCGAAACTGAATCGAGCCTTTTCACTCTGCGTGACACACCGATCTTTACCTGCACGCAACAGGAAGTCGAGACAATTTTGGCGCACGTCAGTGGCGTGTAAGAATCTGGCGTGCGATGTTTATTTTAACCGGCATCGTTCTATTTCTAGCGTTCCCGTTAATTGCTCCATTTGTCTGGGTGATAAAGCGGACTTCTGATGCCAAAGGAGATGAACGCGTCTTCGCGACGAGTTGCCTCACAGTACTCGGATCTTTCGGTGTACTGGTCGGTTTTCTTTATTTTGTATTTTGGTTCAACTTCGTCCGCGTGGTGCAAAGGGGATACTTTTCTCAGCAGCTTAAGGATGGCAGCAGGATTGAATATCGCTACGCCCGGACAAACATGACACCCGTTTTCGAACCGGGTAATGACGATAGTATGACAGTTACCTTGTACGACGGAGGCGACGAGATTGCCAAACACTCGATCAACTCGGATATCCTTCCGGAAGGCTTGATGGCAATCCACGCATCTCCTGCCTCAAATAAAGTATGGACAACATTCGTTGACACAGACAACAAACAGAAAGTCTGGTGGTCGCTGGATATTCAAACGGATACCTTTAACGACAATGATAGCAATGGATCAATGTTCCCGAAATGGGCAGGCTTTGGGCCAGCCACGACAATAGGCCTTAAAAAGTTACAATGGGATAGAAACCACGATTTTGTTAAGGTTACAGACGTGCCTGTTTCCGCAAAGCCGTAGCCGGCTTATCTTGACACTCATACATTAGTTAGGAGACGAACAGCAATGGCAATTAGCGTACTTATACCAACACCACTTCGGGGCCTCACAGCGGACCAGGATACGGTTCAAGCGGAGGCGGCGAGCGTCGCGGAACTCGTAACGGTTTTGGAAACTGCCTATCCAGGCATGGGTAATCGCCTTACCGATGACAGTGGCAATCTACGCCGATTCATCAACCTCTACGTGAATGGAGAAGACATCCGATTCCTTCAATCGGCCGAAACGCCGCTTAAAGACGGAGACGAAGTTTCCATTGTGCCGGCTATCGCCGGTGGAAGGGCATAATTAATCATGGCAATCGAACGAATGAACCTTACCTTTAACACGGGTATGCAGGGCAAACCGATCCTTCACGAGATTGGCAAGCGATACGATCTGGTGGTGAATATTGAGCGGGCTAACGTGTCTGAGGCCGCCGGCTGGGTGCAGGTTACGTTGAGCGGCGAATCTGAAGAGATTCAGCGCGCCGTCGCCTACTTGAACACGCTCGGTGTATTCGTCTCACCCACGGAACTTGCCGTCATCGCGTAAGCGGGCACTGCGTATAGGTCGTGTAGTGCAATGCGTTGTGCAGCAAACACAACCTGACGACGTGCATAACGGGTGCAACCGATGCGTGCCGATTATTGTTGCCGCATGCAGATGCGAGTCTTAAGCCCGGACATTCCAGCTATGTACGGGCGTCCACTCATCAATAATCTAAGTTACTGCGGCCGTTCAACTGCCTAGGTATTGGCCGGTAGCTCACGGATATCCGACGTATCGCGAGGTATGGATATCTGTTATAAGATTGAACAGCATTAATGCTAAAAACCACAGTAAATTTCGTACATATGTGAGGAGAGATGAGAAATGGCAGTTAACGTCCTTATACCAACACAACTTCACGGGCTGACGCACGGGCAAGATACGGTTCATTTAGAAGCCGTTTGCGTCGCTGAGCTCCTAACAGGTCTGGAAGCTAACTATCCAGGCATGGGAAATCGCGTGAACGATGAAGGCGGCAACTTGCGTCGCTTCATCAACCTCTTCGTGAACGGCGAGGATATTCGCTTCCTACAATTAGCCGACACGCCACTTAAGGACGGAGATGAAGTTTCTATTGTGCCGGCCATTACCGGAGGGTAAGGCATTAGCTATGGCAATCGTACGACTGAACCGTACCTTTAACACAGGGAGGCAGGGTAAGCCGATCCTTCACGAAATCGGTAAGCGGTACGATCTGGTGCTAATATCGAACGGGCTAACGTGCCAGAGGCCGCTGGCTGGGTCGCACGTTTGCACGCTTATGGCGTTTTGCTCAAGCTCACGTACGGCCTGCCGGTACGGAGCGTCCTGATCCTCCTCTGTAAGGCGGCCAATGATGTAAGTCTTACAGGGGAATATCGGGATCCGTGGAATACCTTGATATATGAGGTTTTACGCGTCTGGGAAATGTCGCCATCGATCTTCTTTTCGGGTTTGATTTCGCTCTTGCCGTTCGCTCCATTGAGCAACGTCGCGAAGGGTGAACTCCCTGCACTCATCAGCCAGATGACTGCCGAAATCGGAACACATTACGGCGCGGCGTTACAAAAAGAAATTTGGGCGTGTACCCACGTTCTCATGGGTTTAAAATATCGCCCGCATGTGGCAACGGAATTACTCGTAGGAGTGTTTAATATGCTGGATCTTAGCACATCATCTACGTATCAGGAACTCGTTAAGAATGCTAAAGCTGAAGGCGAAGCCCGTGGCGAGGTCCGGGGCGAGGAGCGCGGACGATCGGTGGAAGCTCGACAGATGCTACTCAAAATGGGTATCAAGCGGCTTGGCGAACCGGATTTGGAAGCCCAGAAAGCACTTAAAGCCATCACGTCGCATGAACGACTAGAAGATCTAGCCGTCCGGTTGTTCGATGTGGAGTCCTGGCAAGACCTCCTTCGCTAGCCAGATACCTTGTGGCCTTCAGCACCGCCAGCCTTCATCTTTGCCGACTCGCACTCTTGCACTCCACGCGTCGCTTCGGTACTAACAAAGAGATGCAAGACGTGATTATACGCCATCTCCGCTGTATCGAAATCTCCCAACCGCAACGCCAGGCGCCCCCTGGCCAACTCGCCTTCGGCGTATTCCAGGGCCATTCCTGTTAGGAAATCATCGTGCAGATACATGCCGTCGTACACACCGCGTGTGCGGTATCGACTCCATACACTGCGAGTTTCGGCCAGCAGTTGCGCATCACTTGGCCTCTTATCCCGCGCGTACAACCGACACAGCAGCCCCATCTGAACCAATGATCCCCGGCTCATCATGTAATCCTGTATTGTTTGGTAGTGCGTCATGCTCACATGCATCTTTGGAGTGGAATCCGGATCGATAGCAAAGGTTGGACGATTGATCTCCACTGCATCCGTAATAATCCGCTGCAGCGGCCCTTCCGACCTACATTCCTTAACAGTCAACGCCTTATGCAAGAATAACCGGTCGATTTCCGGGTCCATCGACATCAAATCCTTCAGGTACCATGTATTGATGAACCTGTGAAACTCAGGATTGTAGAGACCATAGAGCGTACCACGACGAATCAAAGTCACATCGGTTCGCTCATGCTCCACACTCTGTAGGTAACCAATCGTAAATGCGGATGTGTCCAGACCGTTGTCTATTAAGAGGGAATCCTGTGGCATTGTGGCGAGCAGGTTCTGAGCGTAATCGTAACAGGTCCAATTGTGGCTCAGGTCGTCTAACTGCCAGTGACGAGCCACTTGGAATGCCGGCAAACAGAGAACGCAACACGCAGCCATCGTTGCAAAGGCGGGCTTTCGCTTGACGTCGATCCCACAGCGATTCACAATGTCCCACGACCGTTGCAAACCAACACCAGCCAGCGCGCTGAGGGCGATGTAACTAGGGATAAAGTAGATGTATCGATTGTAAATGTTGTAATTGATTGCATAGACTACATCGGCCACCAGTACCCATAAGAGCAAGAATCCCCAGGCGTGATCGGTGCGCTGCCACCACAACGCCACCAATCCGGCCAACGCGAACACTACAAACCCCCAATGCAGTTCGCGCCCCAGCCCGAAAGCCCATTGCCATAGGTTCTGCATAACTTCTGTAAAGTGTGTGTGGAACATGCGCGACGCATAATTACGCCCAGTGACATGATAAAGTATTTCAAACGGCGTTTTCGGGTACCCCCAGCTCATTGGAGGCTTTGCCATCGCACGTATTGGCAGGTACGCGTAGCTCAAGAGAGGCAATACCCCCACCCCAGCGGCGCGCAGCCAGATGCGACGGACATTGGCTTGGCGGATCTGACGCAATCTTGGCTCAGACCACAGCACAAATACCAGGAAGCCAGGAAGAAACAACGTATTGGTCTGATGATTGGTCATGGCAAAGCCGTACGCTATGGCCAATAACCACAGATCCCGCTCGCCATGGCTACCGCCGGGGTGTGCAACCTGACTACCGCCGCTGCGCCCACGCACTTGCCAGCGCGCCGCCAAATACAACAGGAGGCAAGTGTAAAACGCCGTCATGCTGTAGGTTTCGCAGAAGAGGCACTGCTGCCAGAGCGTAAACGAAAACGCCAACATCCCTGCCGCACAAACGGAAACAGAACGCGACAGGCCAATGCACCGACAGAATCCATAGAAGCAACTTATGGCGAGAGAGCCAAAAAATGCACTCATGGTGTTCAGACGCCAGATAATCGTGCCGTGCGGAACAAGAAAGGTCCACATCTTCGCGAGAACGCACCAGAGTGGGTAGCCAGTCGGGTGCGCAATTCCCAGGTTAAACGCGGCAGTAGCCAGTTCGCCACAGTCTCCCCAGTACAGTGTCGGGCACATCGTACGCAAGTAGACGGCCAACGTTACCAAGAACACAGCGGCGGCTATGATCCGATCAAGACAGTAAGGTGTGACTTTTGATTGCATGGGTTTTGCCGCAATTATCGGTAAACACATTGCAAATTTGGAGGGAAGGTAAGTACAGCGGGCAGGGACGCCCACGCCACATCCAGACGTGAGCTAAAAACGCGGTGGCCGCCGTCGGCCACCGCGCGCTTGGAGGCGTACGCAGATCGTAATCTATTGTAGTGTGTGCGACAGGCTCGGGTTGGTCGCGTTCGCGCCGATGCTGCACGACGGCACGTTGGCGACAGTGTCCACCGTATATGTTCCGCCTTCCGGTTCGGTCGGATAGGTTCGAATATACGTTGGCGAC
>Ga0206933_1081_pt1 | contig 19931 bp, 18 predicted proteins | sample Alteio_BWOrgHeat_15_FD_152937 | JGI IMG/M metagenome (GOLD analysis project Ga0206933, IMG submission 152937) | Enriched cells from forest soil in Barre Woods Harvard Forest LTER site, Petersham, Massachusetts, United States -... | ecosystem: Environmental > Terrestrial > Soil > Temperate forest >... | reverse complement strand
CGCGAGAATGAACCGAGTCCGCTTGCGCTCGGCAGCGAGCAATTCGGCGTTCCCCTCTAATAATGCGTGGGCGTGGGTGATCATATGACCAAAGGTGCCGAGGTTGTCTTCGCGCAGCATGCGCTCGACGGTGGCAAATACACTGGAGATTTCCTGGCAGCGTCCTATGGCTTCCTCGTCGGATAGATCATTGGCATCTTTCGATTTGCTGACCCGCGGGATTGCGACTTCTCCGCGCTCCAACTGGCGCACGTAGGCGGCGTACTTCTCGGGCCCGACCAGTTCGTCCTGGCAACGCCGCATGAAGCTGAGGAGATCGTGGAGAAACTGGCTGACGTTCGCGGCGCGCACGAAGTAATTCAGGTGCAGTTCGGGGATGCGCTTGCGCAGATAGATCCAGAGATCCTGGTCGTCGAGTACGCCGAATTGCTTTTTGTTTCGCCCGAGGAGCTCGTTGCAATATTCGTGAAAGGTCGCAATCTGCATTCCGGAAACGCTTGTGCCGCGCAGTTCGTCGCGCACTCGTTGGCGCATCTCGTGAACGGCATTCTTGGTGTACGTGACGGCCAGAATTTCGTCCGGGCGAGCATGGCCCTCTCTCACTAACCGCGCGATGCGCCGGGTGAGGACGGTGGTTTTACCGGTGCCTGCTCCGGCGACGACCAGCATGGGCCCGCGAACATGTTCGATGGCTTCACGCTGGCGCTCGTCGGCTTCGAACGCGCGCACCGCTGGGATGGGTTTTGTAGCAGCCACTGGGCAGGAGCATATCAGAGATGGTTGAGGATATTTCGCATCTGTGGGGACAAACAAACAGAGAAACCCGATCACGAGGACGCCGCCGGCACCGCTAGGACAATTCGGACAGAATGATGGCTGTGGCGGCAACCGCGGCGGTTTCTGCGCGGAGGATTGTGCTTCCGAGCGAGGCTGAAATCCAACCTGCTTCCTGGAACATCCTCAGTTCTTCGTCGGCCCATCCGCCCTCGGGTCCGAGGGCAAGAATTACGTCGCCAGCGTCAGCATGGGCCTGTAGAACGCCCGACAACTTCATCTCTGTTTCGACTTCGGAGAGGAGGATTCGCAAGCTCCCCGGCAACGCCGCCGCGTCCTTCAACTTCACAGGATCGGAGATTGCTGGTGTTGAGGCTCGGCGGGACTGTTCGGCTGATTGCAAAGCTATCCGCCGCCATCGCTCGACTCGTTTCGTGGAGGCAGTGGCGAGATGAGCTTCGGTTCGACGCGCGATCGCTGGAACGATTCGCGATACTCCTAGTTCCGTACACTTTTCGATCGCCCATTCCATGCGATCGAATTTGAAAATGGAAAGCACCAGCGTTACTTGGACGGCTGGCGGGCCGGCAATCTTGTCTCCCAATTCAAACTCGACTCGGCTCTGCGAGACGGCTGTGACCCGTCCTCGGCGAACCTCGCTTCCCGTAGTGATATCGAATTCCTGGCCTACTCGTGCTCGCAGGACTCGGGATAAGTGCTCGGCGTGTGCGCCGACAAGAGCTGCATGTGTACCGGAGACTTCGTCGGCAATCCAGCGGCGGCGGGTCATGTTAACGACAAAGAGCTTAAACCACGGAGGGCACGAAGGTACTCAAAGCAAAATCTGCGAAGCTAACGCTCGATTATCCGAAGATGTCTTTTACCTTGCCCAGCAGAGTCCGACGCTGCGGTTTATTTTCCACCCGCGTCATTCCCTCCAACTCTTGCAGTAGTTCCCGTTGACGCTTATTGAGCTTGCCGGGAGTCTGCACGCGAACCTCGACGAATAGGTCTCCTTTGCCATGGCCATTCAGCACGGGCACGCCTTTGCCGCGAATGCGCATGGTCGTCCCCGACTGCGTTCCATCCGGCACTTTCAGCGTGTGTTCGCCTTCAAGTGTCGGCACCAGGATTTCAGTTCCCAAGGCTGCCTGGGTAAATGAAATAGGAATCACGCAGCGCAAGTCGTTGCCTTCGCGCTCGAAAAAAGGATGCTCTTTGACGTGCAACACCACGTAAAGGTCGCCGGGTGGCCCACCATGAGCCCCGGCTTCGCCGAGTCCCGAAAAGCGAATACGGGTTCCGTCTTCGACGCCCGCGGGAACTTTGGCATCCACTGTCCTCTGACGCAGCACGCGGCCTTCGCCTTTGCACTTCAAGCATGGATCGGTAATTACGCTGCCCGCGCCCTGACACGTGGGACAAGTACGAGCCATGCTGAAGAAGCCTTGCTGATAGCGGACCTGGCCGCGTCCTGCGCACGATCTGCACGGGACGGGAGCTTTGCCGGCAGCGGCACCGGAGCCACGGCATTCCTCACAGGTTTCGTGGCGGCGCACGTTAACGTTAGTTTCCGTGCCAAAGACTGCCTCTTCGAATTCCAGAGTGACATCTTCGCGCAGATCGGGTCCGCGCTGGGCACGACTGCCCCGACGGGAACCGCCGCCGAAAAGATCTCCGAAGCCGAAGAAGTCGCCGAAGATTTCGCTGACGTCCTGAAACACTGTGGGATCGAAACCGCCCGCTCCTCCGCCGCCCACGGCGGCGTGTCCGAAGCGGTCATAGGCAGCGCGCTTATCTGCGTCAGCGAGTATGGCGTAGGCCTCGCTGCATTCCTTGAATTTCTCTTCGGCGTCGGGATTATTCGGATTGCGGTCAGGATGAAACTGCAGCGCCAGCTTGCGATAGGCGCTCTTGATCTCCTGATCGTTGGCTTCACGGGCAATCCCCAGAACTTCGTAGTAGTCGCGTTTTACGTTGCTGGCCAGAATGGTTTCGAGTCCTTTCGATCGTGGTGCGGTTTAGTGTTTCGGATTGCGTGCCACTTTGACCATCGAGGGGCGCAGCAGGCGGTCTTTCAATTTGTAACCACGCTGCAGTTCTTCCAGAACTTCATGATCTTTGGCGTCCGAGGTGTCCACCATCTCGATGGCCTCATGAAGATGTGGATCAAAGGGCTCGCCTTTTGCCGGGATGGCGCGCAAGCCCATTTTCACAAGGGCATCTTGAAGTTGTTTATAAATCAGATCAACTCCCCCGCGAAACTCCGACTTATCGGATGCGCTGGTCTGCAGTGCGCGTTCGAAGCTGTCGAGAGTGGGCAACAATGCCTTGATAGCATCCGCGACCGCGTACTCGCGGAAATCCTGTTGCTCGCGGGCAGTGCGCTTGCGGGCATTCTCAAATTCCGCCTGAAGACGAGCCAGACGATCGAGCAGGGTATCCCGCTCGACTCTGAGTTTCTGCAATTCACTGCTCTCGGATGACGCACCTTGGTCTGCCGCATTCTCCGACGCGGGTAATTCGTGCGCCACATCAAGTTCTTCAGGATCGACTTCCGATTTTCCGTTTGTTCTTGCCATAAAACGCTTTCCGCTCGGCGGCTTAGTCCGAGTCATTCAGTATCTTGTCAAAAAGGCGAGCGATATAAGAGACCGCGGTCATCGTGTGTTCGTAGTCGATTCGAGTCGGCCCGATCACGGCGAGCGATCCCATAACTTCACCACCTACGCGCGCGGGTGCGCCGATCAGTACAAAGTTGCGCATCGAGGGCAGCGTCTGGTCGAGTCCGATCACCACGCGCACAGCTTCTTGCTTGGCATCGAGATATGCGCCCAACAGCCCGACGATTTTTTGTTTCTCCTCAAGGGTTTTCAACAATTCCTGCAAACGCTGCCGGTCCTGCTCTCCCGCGACCAGGTTGGCGGCGCCTTCGACGTAGACCGTCTGCGCGCCATCGTCCGCAGCCAGCGCGCCTTGTTTATAAAGTTGTTCGACGGAGGTCATCAAGCGGTCGTATTCACTGCGCTCCTGTTCAAGACGGCGACCCAATTCGATTCGCATCGCGTCCATGGTCCAGCCGCGGAAGTTCTCGTTGAGGAATCGCGCAGCGGCATCGAGGTCGGTTTGCGGAAGATCCAGCCGCAACACGCGATCCCGCACCAGCCCGGACCGCGTCACCAGGACGGCGAGCACTTTCTGGTCGCCCAGTCGCGAAAAATAAACGTGCTCGAGCGCATTCTTAGGTCCGCCGATGGCGACCGCAACCCCAACATTGTGCGAGATCAATGAGAGCACGTGCGAGGTGCGCTCCATGAATTCCTGCACGTCGGAAACACCGTGGAACGACTCTTGAATAATGTTCTCGTCGTCGTTCGAAAGCCGTGCCTTACCCGTAAGCTGTTCCACATAATAGCGATACGCGTCGGTGCTGGGCACGCGACCCGCCGAAGTATGCGGCTGCTCAAGATAGCCTGAGTCCGCGAGATCCGACATCACGTTGCGGATTGTCGCGGGGCTTAAGCCCTCCCGGTTGGCGCGCGCGAGGGTGCGCGATCCTACCGGTTCGCCGGTGGCGATGAAGGTTTCAACAATCGCGGTGAGGATTTCGCGCTCGCGCTCCCCTATTGGTGGTCCCGGAGGCATACACTCCCTTGTATCATATTGAAGCAGCGGGGCCAGCCGGCTTCCATGGCAATATAGCTAAGTTATGTAGATGCAACAGTTACATCATGAGATTCAGAATGCCCCAATCAAATTCTAGGAAGCATGCTGAGGGCTGTCAAGCGATTGCGCTGGCACCGAGGTACCGAGGTCAAGGCTATCCTTTAATATGCCGGGGCCGCAGTCTGGAGAGCTTAACAGGATCGGCCAACTTTCGCCGGGAATCAACATGCAATCGAAACACCATGTCGCCGTGATTGGAGCCGGAGCTTTCGGAGGTTGGACTGCGCTTTCGCTGTTGCGCCGCGGTGTTCGCGTGACTTTGCTGGACGCATGGGGACCGGGCAACTCGCGATCGTCTTCCGGCGGGGAGACTCGCATCATTCGGGGCACCTATGGACCGGAGCAGCCCTACACCAAAATGGCTGCTCGCGCTTTGCAGTTATGGAAAGAAAACGAGTCCCGCTGGGGTGAACAGCTTTTCCATCGTACCGGGGTTTTGTGGATGGCAACATCGGACGATGACCTGTTCGAACGCAGTTCTTTGCCGCTACTACGTGAAGCGAGAGTCGCTTTCGAAGAACTTTCTGGAACGGAAGTTGGCAAACGCTGGCCTCAGATCAACATTGAAGATGTGCGCTGGGCGATCTATGAACCTGAAGGTGGTTTTCTGATGGCGCGGTTCGCGTGCCAAACGGTGCTGGAAGGTTTTTTGGCAGAGGGCGGTGAGTACAAACAAGTCGCCGTCTTGCCGAATGAAATCGAAACCGGGCTTCGCGGCGGCCTGTCACTTTCGGACGGCTCAAAGGTTACTGCGGATGAATATGTTTTCGCGTGCGGTCCGTGGCTAGGCGCACTCTTCCCGCAGACCATTGGCAACCGCATTCGGCCCACCAAGCAGGATGTATTTTTCTTCGGCGCTCCCGCCGGAGACGATCGCTTTTCGGAGGCGAAGCTTCCGGTCTGGGCCGAACATGGCGATGGATTTATCTACGGCATTCCGGCTGCGGATGGCCGTGGATTTAAGGTTGCCGATGACACACGAGGAGTAGAGTTCGATCCGACGGCGGGAGAACGGGTAGCCAGCAAGGATGGGCTTATGCGAGCGCGTGATTACATTGCCTTTCGCTTTCCCGCGATGAAAGACGCGCCGTTAGTTGAGAGTCGCGTCTGCCAATATGAAAACAGCCCCGACAATCATCTGATCGTTGACCGGCATCCTGTAGCGGAAAATATCTGGCTGGTGGGAGGCGGCTCGGGGCATGGCTTCAAACATGGGCCTGTGCTGGGCGAAATGCTGGCTGAGTGGGTGATGGGGAACGGACAGCCCGATGCGACATTCCGGTTGGCCCGATTCGCACGCTAACTACCTAAACATTGCAAGCAATGTTTCTACATTGGCCTATTGGATATGGATTACGCTTTCGCCGGCGCTTGATTTGATCTCATCCACGCGGGCGATGACCTTGCGAGCAAACTCATAGAGCGATTTGGCATGGGGCGAGCCTTCACCTTCGAGAACCGTGGGCTTGCCGCTGTCTCCCGACTTGCGAATGTCGGGATCAAGTTGGACGTTTCCGAGGAAGGAAACATCGAACTGTTTTGCAGTCTTCTCCGCTCCGCCGCGAGAGAAAATGTCGATTTCATGGCTGCAATGCGGGCAAACGAAGTAGCTCATGTTTTCGACCATGCCCACGAGATCTACCTTCATCTGGCGGAACATTTCGATAGCCTTGCGGGCGTCCTGCAGCGAAACGTCCGACGGAGTGGAGACTACAATTGCCCCTGTGAGCGGCACAGTTTGAATCAGTGAAAGCGAAACGTCTCCCGTACCTGGGGGAAGATCCACGACGAGGTAATCGAGCTGCCCCCAAACCACCGAGCCCAGGAATTGTTTGATGATCGAGTGCAGCATCGGCCCGCGCCAGATCAGCGGTTTGTCTCCCGGATTCAGCAGACCGACCGAAATCACTCTGAGTCCGTGCGCTTCGATGGGCTCAATGCGGTTGTCTCCCAGCACTTTGGGCTGCGTGTTGATTCCAAGCATTAACGGAACGTTGGGGCCGTAAACGTCGGCATCGAGCAGTCCGACTTTGTGACCGAGTTTCGCCATAGCTAGCGCGAGGTTGACCGCGAGCGTGGTCTTTCCCACACCGCCTTTTCCGGATCCAACCGCGATAATTGTTTCGACGCCGGGAAGCGGCTGGGGCCCTGGCGGCGCTTGTCCGGGACGAGGAGGCATGGGCGTGTTCAAGGAATCACCTTCCAGATGAATGCTGGGATGGAGAACTACCTCCAATTATACAGTCGGTTCAGAGTTCGGATAGGGCGCGCACGTCCTTCGCGCTACCGCGCCGTAATGATCTCCGTCAGCATATCTTTCTTGGATTCGTCCCGCACCAGGTGCGGATACTGCTCTCCGCCGTGATAGTCAAGTTTGTAAGTCTTGAAATAATCGGTGTTCTCGACCAGCAACTCAAGCGGAGCGGAACCGCCCTTGCCCGCTTTAAGCGCTGTGCTCAAAGCATCTGCCGAGAAGCGACGTCCGTTGACGGCGACGACTTTCATTCCTGGTCCAATGCCGGCCTTCGCCGCCACCATCCCTTCGACCGTGTCGACGATGGTTCCGCTTTCGCTCAACAACAGGCCGATTGAGTACTCGGCGTTGACCTCTTTGTGCTCGTGCTTGAGAGCCAATATCAGTTCCGACGGGTTTTCATCGTAAACCAGCTTCCATCCGCTTCTTTCGATCCCGGTCAGTGGCGCACCCGGTCCGTGGTTGGTCAGGCGCTCGGTCCAGAATCCACGCCAGTCGTAAGGAGCAACCTGATTCAGCGTGTTCACCACATCATCAAACGTGTAGGTCTTAACTTCCGGCGGCCCGCTCTGACCTCCATGAAACAGATGGCAGAAGTCGTCCATCGACTTCTGGCCATGAGTTTGTTCGCGGATGATCGTATCCACCCATAGCCAGTTCAGAACATCTTCGTCGTAATAGTCAACCGTCCTGCGCCAGGACTCCCACTGGGGTGGGGCACCCTGCATTGAAGGCACTCCGTCGGCCGTATCTTGCAGATTGCGCCAGGTGCGCCCCGGAACGTGATTCAACCGAGCCGCCATCACAGCCAGGTTGTCGCGAAATTGATCAGGAGTACGAATGCCGCTGCGCGCGCTCAAATTGTCGCCGAGATAAGAAGTCAGTCCTTCGTAGACCCAAAGCAGATCGTCCTGCATGGGCTTTTCGTAATCGGGCGTGGTCAGGTCCGCGGGACGCCGGTACTTTCCGTTCCAGGAATGAACGTATTCGTGGGACAGCAGGCCGGAAGCCAGAAGCTGCGGGTCGGCGTCAACCAGAGACCGCTCGGAGCTGCGGCTGTCATTCGATTCGTGATGCTCCAAACCGAAATGCGCCACATGATTGCTCAAGCTGTAAACAAAATGGTAATCGCGAAAGTGCTGCGCGCCGAAGAGCTTCAGGGCCTGATCGGTCAGAGTCTTGTAGTGGTCGAGTTCCTCTTGTGGAGCAGCGAGATCGGCGGGGCTATCGGCGGCAATATCCATTTCCTGACGCGGATTCTCGCTCAACGGCACTACGCGAAGATATTCGCCAGCGATCACGGGAGAATCGACCAGCGTGGTCAGGGACGAGGGATTGAATTTGATCTCCGCTCCTGACTGCGAAGCTACAGGGAGTGGCGTGCCAAATTTCCAGCCTTCGGGCAGATGCAGAGTTGCCTGGTAAGTGAGTTCGTCGGTTGTCCATCCCGCCGGATACAGCAGCACCGTGTTCCAACTCAAGACTGTCATCTTGTCAGTGGCGGATGGGCCCGCGGTGAAGATGCCGACGTCCTGACTTGCGGGTGAAATGAAGTCCAGCGACGCGTTCACAGTCGAGACTCCGGCTGGGACTTCAACGTGGAATGTCCATCCGTCGAGGAGGTCTCTTCGCCACTTCAAGGTTTGTCCATTGGCGGTAAACTTTAATCCCGCCAGGTCCTCGATCGGTCCAGTCGGCCCGTGTTCACCGGGAATCCACTTGGGATAGTAGAGAGTGAGTGTGCCTGGAGTGGCGGGGATCGTCAGTTGGGCGTGAAAGATCTTGCGGGGAGCATCGCTGGCATCGACGGTGAGAGTAATAGTGGGTGCCGATGGTTTCGTTACGGCTTTGTTATTTTGTGCTCCGACTGGCAGCGCGACAGCGCAAACTAAGATCATCCACAACCCGAGTTGACGGAAAGTCATGTAGCTCCTTGAGTCCACGAAGAGGTTAACGAAACACCCGAAGAACCAATGACTATAACAGCCGAGTGTGAGTGTCGTCACGCACGGGGCAGGGTGTTGTACTCATAGACAGCGTCAACGTGGTCGGTGAGTGAGATGGCTTTGCTATGATCTCACCGTGCCTTCCCACGCTGCGCGCGGCAGATTCATTACCTTCGAAGGGCTCGACGGATGCGGCAAAAGTACGCAGCTGGCCAAGTTGTCTGCTGCGTTGACCGCGCAGGGATTGTCCGTTGTGGTGACGCGGGAGCCGGGCGGCACGCCTACGGGAGACAAAATTCGCCAGCTCTTGCTGGACACGAAAACTTCCTCGCTAACTCCGATGGCTGAGTTGGCTCTTATGTTCGCTGCCCGGGCCCAGCACATCGCAGAAGTTATTCAGCCCGCTCTGGCTGAAGGCAAGATCGTGCTTTGCGATCGCTTTACCGATTCGACCGAGGCATATCAGGGAGGCGGACGCAAACTCGGCAGCCAGCCGGTTCTGGCGCTGCATCGAATTTTATGCGGCAGCCTGTGGCCGGAACTTACGATTCTGATGGATTCTGACGTAGCCGCAAGCGTGGACCGCGCCCGTCGCCGCAACCGTACTCATTCGGCTAAGGGCGGACGAGGGAAGAGCGATGAAAATCGCTTCGAGCAGGAAAGCCGCGCGTTCTTTGGACGAGTGCGCAGCGCATATCTCGCCATCGCAGAACGAGAACCGCAGCGCATGGTTGTGGTCGATGCTCGCGGTACTCCGAACGAGACGCACAGACGAATAGTAGAAGTGGTTCGGCGGAAGCTGAAGTTACCTGCAAAGAACGCTTGAATTCGCCACAGAGCCACAGAGAAGCTATCAAATGGAAAACTCGTAAGTTTTGAATCCTGAACTCTCTGCCGAGGCCCGTAGTATCCTCGATTGATTGTTTTTTCTCTGTGCCTCTGTGGCGAATAGGCGTTATGGGTTTTTCTGATTTTTACGGCAATTCGGAAGCTGTTCGCCAGTTGCGGGATATGCTGGCGCGCAACCGCTTTCCGCAAGCTGTGATCCTGGCTGGTCCTGCCGGCTCTGGCAAATACACTCTGGCCTTAATGCTTGCCAAGGCCATGAATTGCCTGGCTCCGATCTTGAATGATGGCCTTCCCGATTTCTGTGGCGCGTGTTCGAATTGTGTCCGCATTGCGCAGGCGGAGAACCTCGAAGCCCGCTTTGCCGAGGCAGTTGAAGCTCGCGAAGGCCTGCGGGAAACCGATAAGAAAGATACGCGTCTCTTCGTCCAAACCCATCCTGACGTGCTGGTGATTCCGCCCGATCCGCCGCAGATGATGATCAAGGTGGACCAGGTACGACGCGTGATTGAAACCATTTATTACCGGCCGGGGGAAGCCAAAGAGCGAGTCTACATTTTCACCGACTCCGCATTCATGAAAGAGGCGGCCAACTCTTTGCTGAAGGTGCTCGAAGAGCCGCCCGAGTTCGCGACCATCTTCTTATTGACGGAGAACGCGGGCGAGTTGCTGCCGACGATTCGATCGCGTTCGATGGTAGTCACGCTCAGTGCATTACCTGCCGATGAAATCGAACAATATCTTGCGAGCAATCGTCCTGACTGGAATCCGAAACAGAGAGCCTTACTCGCCCGGCTTTCGGAAGGGGCTGTGGGCCGCGCCCGCACTTTCGATCTGCCCGCATATACGGGAGCGCGCGCGCATGCGCTCGCTATTCTTGGCTCCGCTTTACGCGCCAGCGATCACAGCGAGCTGTTCAAGATTACCGAGACGTATCGGGCGGGAGCTGACGGCCGCGACAAGACAGAAAGGCTGCTGCGCGCAATTTACTCCCTGCTGCAGGATTTGACCTTCCTGAATTCCGGGACGCCGGAGCTTGTTCGCAACACCGATATTCAAACTGAATTGAAGAGCCTCGCAGAGTCGGCGGACTTCGCCTGGATCGCTTCTGCCTCCGATCGGCTGGCGGAAGTCGAGCGTGGAATGCGCAGAAATCTCTTACGCTCGCTCTCTCTGGATGCATTTGCGGCGGCGCTGGAACGGTGAAGGATTAGGTGGATGCCAGCTGTGGCAAAGTGAAAAGATTTGCGAAATAACTGAAACCCTGCGTCACTCGTTAATGTTTCATCAAGCGCAAAATCGGTGGCCGTATGTTCGACTGACACAGCAATTAATCACGACTCCAGTCCACATGGATTTTCGACTGCCTATTTTCTTGTCTGTCGGTGTTGAGAGTGTGCTAGCATAGCGCGCCTGCGCTTTGTCTCCAGATCTGCAGAGCTTCAAAATAAGGGGAACCTACCTTGCCAAAGAAACCCATTCTTTCGTTAAGCATACTTGTGTTCGCGCTCGCGGGTATTTCGCCGGCGCAGAAAGTCACGTCACTGAATAATCCTGCACCAGATGGTGCGTATGTCGAATATCTGCTGACCGATGGCACGGTGCTAGTTCAAGGCGGCGGTTGCACGGATTGGTGGAGGCTGACGCCGGATAAATCCGGAAGTTATGTCAAAGGGACATGGAAGCAAGCCGCCAGCTTACCTTCGAATTACACCCCTTACGCCACTTCTGGAGCGGTCCTGGCGGACGGGCGGTTTTTCCTGACGGGCGGCGAATACAGCAATTGTGGCGGCTCGTTCACGCTTACCAACCAGAGTGCGATTTTCGATCCGGTGAAAAACACGTGGACCATGGTGAAACCTCCAGCGGGATGGTATGACATCGGAGACTCGCCAGCGGCGGTATTGCCCAATGGCCTGTTCCTGGTGGGACGGAAGACGACCAAGCAAGTCGCGGCGTTGGACCCCAACACGCTTACATGGACGGCTATGGGATCCGCGGGTAAGAGCGATTTCAATGCCGAGGAGGGTTGGACCCTGATGCCCGACGGTACCATTCTGACCTACGATGTGAAGCACAATCCTAACTCGGAAATTTATGATCCCTCTACGCAAACCTGGAAAAGCGCGGGCAGCACGAAGGCAAACTTGCAGGGACCTCCGGTAGAAGGTTGCCTGACTTATGGGCACAATCACACTTATTGTCCTCCGGGAGAAGTCGGACCTGGAATACTGCGTCCGGACGGAACAGTTTATGCGACGGGTGCTTTGCACCAGGGCGCTTCGGCTGGGCACACTGCGGTTTATCATCCGGCAAAAAACGGGATCGGCACTTGGACGGCGGGCCCGGACTTTCCCAATGGCGACGCGGCCGGCGATTCGTTTGCGGCGCTGCTGACCAACGGCCGGGTGCTGGTAGAAGGCGACTCGGGAACGCTTTATGAATTTGACGGGACGCACCTGAAACCCACAGCAGAGGATTTCGGCAGCTTGATCGTTCTGCCTACCGGCGAGGTGCTGATCGCTGGTAGCGCGGTCTACACTTCCACTGGAACTTACAAAAGCGCATGGGCGCCGAAGATCACGTCGTTCCCCTCCAGCGTGACGCGAGGCTCAACCTACAAAATCTCCGGTACGCAGTTCAACGGCTTATCGCAGGCGGCTGCGTTTGGAGATGAGTTTGGAACCGCGACAAATTATCCTTTGGTGCGCATCACGAATCAGGCGACGGGGCACGTGTTCTATGCCAAGACGCATGATCACAGCACGATGGGAGTTGCGACTGGAAAAACCACCGTCTCAACAAACTTCGACGTTGCGGAAGGTACGGAAACTGGGGCTAGTTCGCTGGTGGTGGTGGCGAATGGCATTCCATCGAAGGCAGTCAGCATCACCGTTCAGTAAGGATCACTACAGTTGGCTAACCTTCGCAGTAATCTGCTTCGCGAATGCAAGGACGGTTGTGGTCAACCGTCCTTGCATTTGCTGTCTTGCTTCTTTCTCTGAGAAACTTTGCGAACTGATCCCACCTAATTCGTTGTCGCTGGTTTTTTCGCGGGAGGCGGCGGGGAGACCGGTTTCTTGACGGTAGCAGCGGGCGGGGGTGTTGCCGCTTTGACCGTAGCCGGCGGTGCCGATGTCTTGACCGCGCTTGTGCTCTGAATCGGCGTGATTGCTACTGCTTTGGTCACGGGAGCGGGTGCAGCGCTGCTGCTGGACGCAGGCACTGCGCTGGTGTTGGTTGAGTACATCGTTCCGCTCGTGGGAGAAGTCACGCCGGCGGTGGGCTGGGCTGAACCATTGACCGGGGACATCAGTGTGCTCGCGGCGCTTCCGTCGCTGCTCGTCGCTGGAGTGCAAGGAGCGGCGCTGGCGGCGGACGCAGCCGTCGGAGTGGTGGTGGCCGTTTTCTTCTTTCCAAAGAGCGATCCGAGACTGGAGAAAGCAGCGCTGGCGTTTGAAACTGTGTTGTTAGCGCTGGCCGGAACTTGAACGCCAGCCGAGTTCGCCGCTCCTGTCAGGGAAGTTGCCGTGGTGCCGCATGGAGGCAATCCGGAAGCTGAGGATGTGCCTTGTCCTTGCGACGATGAGTAGCCGGACGCCTGACCTTGCGAACCTCCGACGACTCCATTGCTCAAGCCCCGGTAGTGGAGCGGGAATTCTCCGCCGAGCGTGTGCTGGTTGCCCTCTACGGTGTTGATTTCGTCAATCGTGAGATTGAGTTCGAACGTCAAGCCATAGACCGTCTGACCGGGAGCCCAGATCAGCTCGAATTGGGCATCGCCGAAGCCGCCCGGCGGAATGTTGAATTTGGGATCAAAGTTATTGCCGCCGTAGGATTGCCCAATCCCACGCAGAGCGTTGCTTCCACCCACCCCATAGCGGTTTCCCCGATCATCCAGCGCGGCTCCTGAGCCCGCCACATAAGCCAGAATCAGCGGCCGATTGGTCTTGTTCTGGAAACGCACGATCACGTCGATGACTTTGTAATAGCCCGCCGTGCTGGTGCGAAAGTCGGTGATGGTGGCCGCGAAGTCGTTCGCCTCATAGCAGAAGGGCTGGTTGCCGCAGAACGAGTTCTGGGCGGCATTGCGGCGGGCGCGGCGATTTGAGATTGAGAAACCTGCGCCGCACCAAAAGCGCCGAGCGCCAACAGGATCGTCGGAACGGCAAGAATACGAAGCACCGATCGAATTGCCTTCATGTCACATCTCCCTTTGGTGAATAGTGGCGCGTAAAGCTTTACTGCGCTCCAACTTCGCCCAGCGCCGGGAGGCCGACCGGTCGATTCGTATCGAGCCTCCACTACGCATTGCGCAAAAGGGGAAGGAAAACCGTCATGTAGTTTTGGATTCTTATTGTGGTCGCGAGCGAAGCGGAGAATCCGGGTTTTGCATTGGCAGCGCCGAGCAAGAGTTCTCGGTGCTGCTCTTATCGGAAAGAGCGCAGTATAGATTGGAAAGAAACTTCAGAAAGAAGCGCCGTAGGGTCCGCTCCAGTCCTTACTTCGCGCTCATCACCAGCTTGGCAATGGTCGCCAGTTGCATGTTCGACGTGCCTTCGTAGATTTTGCCGATCTTCGAATCGCGCCAGTATTTTTCGACGGGATAATCTTTGGTGAATCCGTAGCCGCCATAGATCTCAATCGCCAGCGACGTGACCCGCTCCGCTACCTGGGAGCAGAACAGCTTAGTCATCGCGGCTTCTTTGACGAACGGAATGCCGGCATCTTTCATGCGCGCGGCGTTGTATACCATTAAGCGGGCGGCTTCGATCTCGGTGGCCATTTGCGCGATTTGAAACTGGATGCCCTGGAAGTCGCTTATCGATTTGCCAAACTGCTTGCGTTCCTGCGCGTACTTTGCCGCATATTCCCAGGCGCCGCGAGCCACGCCTGCCATCTGTGCGCCAATGCCAATTCGGCCTTCATTCAGCGTTTCGATGGCGATCTTGTATCCCTTGCCAACTTCGCCCAGAACGTTCGACCTGGGAACGCGGCAGTCCTCCAGAATCAACTCGCAAGTCGAGGACGCACGAATGCCTAGCTTGTCTTCTTTCTTGCCGACAGTGAATCCGGGAAATTCTTTTTCGATGATGAACGCGGTGATGCCCTTGTATCCCGCTGCTGGATCAACGGTGGCAAACAGAATGAAGACTCCCGCTTCTTTGCCGTTCGTGATCCACAGCTTGCGTCCGTTGAGGACGTAATCGCTTCCCTTCAATTCGGCCTTAGTCTGAAGAGCAAACGCGTCCGAACCCGATCCCGCCTCGCTCAATGCGTACGCGCCACACAGGTCCGCAACCATTCGCGGCAGATAGCGCTTTTTCTGTTCCTCTGTTGTCCAGCGCAGCAAGGCATTGTTAACCAGGGTGTTTTGCACGTCTACGATCACGCCCGCGGAAGCATCCACCCGCGAAAGCTCCTCGACCGCGAGAATCGCCTCGAAGAACTTGCCGCCCGCGCCTCCATATTGTTCCGGTACCTCAATACCCATCAGACCAAGCTGGAAGAACTGATGTATAAGGTCCTTCTCAAAGACGCCCTTCTCGTCCATTTCTTTCACCAGAGGGCGGACTTTTTCCTCGGCGAATTGACGGATGTTGTCGCGAAAAAGTATTTCGTCCTCGGTGAAACTGGTTAGAGGGGCCGGTGAGGGAAGTTGCAGAACGTCAGGCATGAAAGCACCTTCAGAAGAGTATGCGAACCAAGGATTCTAGCACCTTTAAGGGAGGGAATTTTGTAGCGCCGGCATCTTGCCGGCTGTCGCCGGTGCGGGCGAGATGCCCTCACGACAGCCGCCGAGACGGCGGCGCTACTTAGTTTTGCTTGTAGACCAGCTTCAGCCCGTCAGCCTGCAGAATCCGCTGAATCTGATTGCGCGCATGCACTGCCCACGGACCCGAAGTATCCAACTTCACATACGCGCGCCAGTGCTTCAAGGCCTTGCGCGGCTCACGAACTTTCTCATACGCGAGGGCTACGTTGTAGTGGGCATCGCCATAAGTCGGAGCAAGCTGCAGCGCCGTATTGTAAGCCTGAATTGCTTCGGCGACCCGGCCAGTTTCGTCCAACACGTTACCCAGATCGAAATAGGCCAGGGCATAGCGTGGATCGATTTCAATCGCGGCTCGGTAGTGTCTCTCCGACATTGTGTAATCCTGCCGGTTGTAATGTAACGTGCCCAAGTTGATATGCGCGGCCGCGTGGTCGGGATCAAGTTCGAGCACCCGCTGATAAGCCGTGATCGCTTGCGCTTGCGTATTAGGATCTTCTTCCAGCGCGATGCCCTGGGCGAAGAGCCCGGCAACATCGGATGGAATCGGCCCAGGCTTTGTCAGGGGAGTCGCGGTGCTGGTGACGACCTTGTCTGGGGCCGAGAAGTCGAACATAAACTGGCCCGCGATGGGCTCCACCAGCCTTCCCTGATGGCGGAAGGCGACGCGGTGTCCGGCGCTGAATGCGCCAGCTTCGAGCAGGGGGTTCTCCATTCCTGCGGCCTGTTTCTGCATGGCGTCCAGCGACCGCCGGATCACGGCGGGACGCACTTTGTGGGCACACAAATCGCGGATTTTCTTGACTTGCAGAAGATCAAAAAAGGAATAGCTCTCAGCGGCTGCAACCAGTTCGGCTTTTTCCCAGCCTGCCAACTGGCGCGCCGTGAGGCGAAGAATCCGCAACAGATCTGCTCGACTATAGCGGTACACGGTTTTAAAGGAATATCAGCGTTCATTATCCGAAGTTGAGCTTGGGTTGGCAAGTGGAAATAAGGCTCCAAGGGAATCTGAAGCAGCAACTTGCATCGCTCGCGGTGCATATTGCAATGCAACGAGACTTACGTAGCCTCCGACGCCTCGTCCGGAGGGTGAGCCAAGACTTCCCGGTTCAAAGAAATAAGGCCGACCGCCAGCCTCAATCCTGTCACAAACTTTTAATCTTCGCCGTTACACGAGAACTGATATTCCAGCGCTATCATTAGTGGTTCCCAAAAACGTTCGAACCACATCCATGAGACGCAAGACCGTTCAAGAACTCGAATCCACGAAAGAAATGACCGACCTGGTGCAGCAGGCCTGTCTGGTCGCCAAGGATGCCGCTTTCAACCTGCGAGACTTCCTCGAGAATTCGTCCAACATGGCCTTCATTGCGGTGAAAGATTGCGAGAAAGAGCTTGACCGCGCCGAACGCAAGATCGACGACGGCATCACAACCGCGATCACCCAAGTCAGCGAAGTTGAGGCACGCGAACTGCTCGCTTGTCTGAAATTCATTATCGATCTGGAGCGCATTGGCGATCTCACCTGGTCTGTGACCCAGCGCTTGCAGCGGCTGACCCCAAAAATTCTGCGCGAGGACCGCCGGGATTTGATCGCGATGGCCGACATCCTCGAAAGAATGCTCGAAGTCGTGCACAACGGCTTCGTGAACCGCGATTTGGAATCGGCGAATTGGATCCTGAAAACAGACTCGCAGATTGACCAGGTCTGCCGCACCGTTTTTCAGCGGCACCTGGAGAACAAAAGCAAAGAACGCCGCCGCGACTACAGCACTAATCTGCTGCTGATGGCTCAGGCCTTCGAGCGTGCCGGCGATCACGCAAAGAATCTCGGTGAAGAGTTGGTTCACCTGGTAGAGGGCCGCAGCGTCCGCCACGAGCCCAAACACTCAAGAGGCTCACGCGCCACGCAGGAAGCCTGAGGAAGAATCCTTCATATTTTCTAACCGTTCTCTGAAATACCCCTTCCAACTTTCAGGCAACGCCGAAACGCGCAATGCACGCTGTAACGAATCAACGTCGGCCTCGTTGTAGATCTTCGCGATATGCAGTCGAGTGATCTCCGAGACCGGAACAGCATTGGGGTCGCGAGCAATCACTTTAATTTCATCGCCTGCCCCGACTTCCCCCTCGCGGGTAACGGCCAAATAAAACCCAAGTCGCTTGCTGGCAAGGAATCGACTCACCATGTCGTCGAGATTAAACCGCACCCCGAGCTTGTAGCACGGAAGGCGAGGCTGACTTACAACCAGTTCCGCTGATCCGACTGAGAAGCGATCACCAAGATGGGCCGAGTCTTCGAACAGACCATTCGTTGTGAAATTTTCTCCAAAGACGCCCATGGGCAAATTGCGGTCGGGCAATTCTTTCTTCCAATAATCGTAGTGTTCAAGCGGGTAGCAGTAGACGGCCTTATGCTCTCCGCCATGGACTGTGAGATCGGCCTGCCGGTCGCCGTCGAGATTGAGCTTTCGCAAAGCGACGCGACCTGCGACTGCCTCCTTAAAGATGCCAGTAGTCACGCTGATGCCGTGCCACATAACGTCACGAGGCAGTCCGGTATTCAATGAAACTAGATGCATATCCTTATAGTTCTTGTTCAGTGAAATTCGGGCTACTCGCCCTGAAAGCTGTTGAACAGATTATTCAAAGACTCGGCCAGTGTGGGATGAGCCAGCATTGCATCGTGCAGATCTGTGTATTTCAGCCTGCCCATCATCGCAATCTGTATCATCGACATCACTTCGCCGCCGCCTTCGCCCAGAACCGCAGCCCCAACAATCTCTTCCGTCTCCGGGTCCACGAGCGCCTTCATAAAGCCCCGCGTTTTTCCGGTTTCGACAGCTCGCGCAACTGAGGTCATGGGCAGCTTGGCGATGCGCACTTTTTTCCCTTGCTCCGCCGCTTCTTGTTCGCTCAGCCCAATGCGGCCGAGCTGCGGATCGATGAACACACACGAGGGAACCAGACGTCCGGTAATGCTGCGATTGCCACCTTCGAGAAGATTAGTTTTCAAGATGCGGTAATCGTCGTACGAAAGATGCGTAAACGCTGGACCGCCTTTCACGTCTCCGACCGCATAAACGCCGGGCGCGGTCGTCTCCAGTTGATCGTCGACCCGGATATAACCGCGATCATCGGTAGCAATGCCCGCGGAGTGCAGGTTGAGCTTCTCGGTATTCGGCCGACGCCCTGTCGCGACCAGCAAGTGCGTTCCTTCAAGACTCCTACTGGAGCCCTTCACTTCAACGATCAGGCGGGCGCCCCCTTTGAAAGACGCCGCTGATTTTGTCTTAGCATCAAGCAAGATCTCGATTCCATCGTCTCCTAGAATTTTCGCAACCTCGTCAGCGATATCTGAATCCTCCGCGGATAGAAGCTGCTTTCCATCTTGGATGACCGTGACTCGGCTGCCGAAGCGCCGGAACATCTGGGCAAATTCAAGTCCAACATATCCCCCGCCGAGCACCAACAAATGCTCAGGCAGTTCGCCCAGTTCCATGATGCTGACATTGTCCAGATAAGGCATGGCCGCAAGTCCGTCGACCGGCGGCGCGGTCGCCCTTAATCCCGTGTCGATAACAATCAAGCCGCCGGTCAGCATGCGCTCTCCACCAGCATTCAACCTCACTCGTATTTCTTTCGGACCGACGAACGAGCCTTCTCCGTAAATCAGATCGACCGACTCCGCCTGCTTCAGTCGCCTTTCGCTGCCCTCACGCCAGTTCTTCACCACGCCGCGTTTTCGTTCGCGGACCGCGAGCATATCAACGGATACCTCCCCGATGCGAACGCCGTATTCAGCTGCCCGGCGCGCCATGTAGGCAACGTCCGCGCTCGCCACCATCGTCTTGGTCGGAGTGCAACCGTAGTTGACACAGGTTCCCCCCACTGCCGCGCGCTCAATCATCGCCGTCCGTTTGCCCTTCGCTGACAGCGCGACCGCCAGCGGATTGCCTCCCTGCCCCGAACCCAGAATGATCGCGTCGTAGTGCGTCGCTTCGGCCATGATGCTCCTTCATGCAACCAGACAATCCAGTTCTATAGATGAGAGACGATCAATAGCCCGCCGCCGATCGCAATCAAGTCTTCGACCAAGGCCACGGGGAAGTCGGGCAAATGCGCCCGCGCGACCAGCGTGTGGCGGATGTTGTACCCGGCAAAAGTTCCGACGAGAGCACCGACAATGCCAACCATCCCCGCCATGATTTCGCCGCTCCCCGCGCTTGCTGCGAGCGCCGCACCACACAACGCTCCCATCACGATTCGCGCGATCAGTCCGGGAGGCGCGGTACGAGCCGGAGTTTTCGGCAGCTTATCCGAGATCAGTTCGACGACTGCCAACAGCGTAAACAAGATCAACGCCACGGGATGCCCCATGAACCCGAGGTTGGTTCCCGTCAGATGCAACCAGCCGAAATGCGCCGCCCAGCACACGACTGCCGGAGCGGTCAGCGAGCGCAGTCCCGTAACGCATCCCAGAAAAAAGCACAGAAGAAGCAATGTCAAAGCCATGGCAACACCCTTTCTTCAACGCTATTCCTAACTCAGAAATTTCTTTTGACAACCCTGGCTCGCTTCGCTATTGTAAAGCCGTGACCACTCTGGCTCA
>Ga0206933_1079_pt1 | contig 20342 bp, 19 predicted proteins | sample Alteio_BWOrgHeat_15_FD_152937 | JGI IMG/M metagenome (GOLD analysis project Ga0206933, IMG submission 152937) | Enriched cells from forest soil in Barre Woods Harvard Forest LTER site, Petersham, Massachusetts, United States -... | ecosystem: Environmental > Terrestrial > Soil > Temperate forest >... | reverse complement strand
TGAAATCCTGGGCGAAAACGTAAACCAGGCGTCCGTCGATTTTTCCGTAGCCGGTGATGACGCCGTCACCGTAAAAGAGCTTCTCCTCCATGCCGAAGTCGTGGCAGGTATGGGTGACGAAGCGGTTGAGCTCGCGGAAACTGCCGGGATCAAGCAATTTTTCGATCCGTTCTCGGGCTGTCATCTTGCCTTTGGCATGTTGGGCTTCGACGCGTTTGGCGCCACCGCCGGCTTCGGCTTCGGCGCTGCGCTCAGCGAGCAGGGCCAATTTGTCTTGCATGGTGGGCTCTTTTTTGGCCGGGACGGCCACGGGGCTGGTGGTGCTCACTTTGACTCCTTTTAGGCTTCGCGACGGTTGCGGCGAAGCATCGCTATCTTTTCCCGACGGCAACGGGTTTAAAACAGGTGGCTCATTGCGATACGTCGCGGACTTCCCAGATCGGAGGCGGTGACCTTCAGCTCGCTGGAACCGCGGGCGGCTTTGAACTTGTCGACCCCTTCCAGGTCTGGAAAGAGAGAGCGATTCAGAAATGGCGTACGATAGTGCATGGGGATGGCCAGGGCCGGCTGCAGAACCTGCACGACCTTGTCGGCTTCCGCCGCTCCGAGGGTATAATCGCCACCGCCGCAGGGCACAAAGAGCACATCGACCTTGCCGATCTCGGCGATCTGTTCGGCATTAAGCAAATGGCCCAGATCCGACAAATGGACGACGCGGAGCCCCTCGAGCTCGAGGCAAAAGAGGGTCACTTTGCCGAGACGCGAGCCGCCCTGGGAATCGTGATCGGCAAGAACACCGCGGATTTTTACGGTCCCTTCCTGACGGGGCGCGCCCCCACGGACAACCGTTGTGCGGCCCAGGACAGCTGCCGTGTGATTGTGGTCGAAGTGATCGTGGCTGACCGTAGTGATGGCTGCAGCCCGCTGGGGCATCTTGTAGCCGACCTCGGGTCCGTAGGGATCGAGCACGATTTTGGTCGATCCGCTGGTGAGCGCGAAACAGGAATGGCCGTAGTATTCTATGAGCACGGCCCAACCTTCGAAAGCGAGAAGCCTGCCCCTCCCTCTTGAATGCTTCGTAAACTTGTAACAATCACTTAAAATCCCGGCAATCAAAACAAGTGATTTTCAATGCCCAGACACAGCCTTCAGGTAAATTGGAGTTACAAGAGTGCGTCGAGCACGAGAGAAGTTTAAGGAGCATAAGACAATGAAAGTTCGCAAGTATTATTCTCTGGTTATCACGGCCGCCGCCAAGCGCGACGTGGCTCGTCGTCGCCTGGAACTCGCACAGAGAATGGATATCGGCAGCTACCCCGAGCGGGCCCGTGATATGGAACTGTTGAGCGGCGATTGCCCCCGCCTGCGGATGTTCGACCAGGACGCCCTTCGAGCAGCTTGATTTTTCAAAGCCAGGACATGAGTCCTTTGACTTGGAGTGGTGTAGGACGCTAGGGTGATTGCGTAAGCAATTTTCAAAATCGGAGCCCGTGATGAGCAGCCTCAAGAAAGACTCGAAAGTTCCACTGCTGCAAGGATTACCTCGAAGTTGCAGCATAACGGGGCGGGAGCCTGAGGTTGTTCAGCCGCCCCCAATTCCGCGTGACGAAATGAGCAAAAGGGCCGCCGACGCCGCCGACGGAACTTTGTTGCACCATCCCTGGTGGGAAATGATGAGACCGTAGCGTCGGGAGACGGATGTGCGGTCCAAGTCAAACTCCTCCGGGCCCCCCGAAAAAGGCTGAAAGGCTCCCGGGTTGAAACGGGCATCTCATGCGAGTTTCCGTCATTCAACTGTCCTCGACCCTTGATACCGAGCGCAACTTGCGCAAGGCCGAGGAACTCATTGGAGGGGCCGCTGCGGCTGGTGCGCATCTGATCGCTCTGCCCGAGGTGTTTAACCGGCGCGGCGAGTCCGCTCAAGTCAGGCTTCATGCTGAAAGCCTCCAAGGACCCTCGATGGAGTGGGCCGCCCGCCTAGCCTTGGCTCACTCTGTCTGGCTGCTGGCCGGCAGCTTCGCCGAGAAAGGCGCAGACATTGAGCGCGTCTACAATACCTCTACTCTCTTTTCGCCGGCGGGAGAGGCCGTTTGCCGCTATCGCAAGATCCATCTCTTTGACGTCGACATCCCCGGTGCCCAGGCCAGGGAGTCCGACTCGGTGACCCCCGGCGATAGCCTGGTGGTTCACGAACTGCCAGAGGGGGTTCGGTTAGGGCTTACTGTCTGTTATGACCTGCGCTTTCCCGAACTTTACCGGGGACTGACTCTCCAGGGTGCCCGCCTGATTTCAGTGCCGTCGGCATTTACCGAGCGTACCGGGCGCGACCATTGGGAAATCTTGCTGCGAGCCCGGGCGATTGAAAATCAGGTCTTCATTTTGGCCCCCAACCAGTTCGGCAGCACCCCCGGCACGCCAATCAGTTACGGCCGCTCCATGATCATCGACCCTTGGGGAACCGTGCTGGCCCAGGCTCCCGACCGCGAATGCTTCATTTTGGCCGACCTTGACCTGACTCAGCAAGATGAGGTGCGCAAGCGCCTGCCCTGTTTGAACCATCGCCGTCCCGATATCTATCTCTAAGCGGTCCCCGGGCTCTGGGGGTCATAAAAAAAGCACCTCGCGGTGCCCGGTTGTGTGAAGGGTGGTTTCAGACTTTGGCGGGCTCTGCACCCTTGACCACGTAGTGAAACAAGTCACTAAATTCCTTTGGGCTGAGGTTGGTGTGAGGTGTCAGCCGCTTCAGAGCATCTTCGGTAAAGTCATCCTCGCGGAGCCGGATCATGTATTCTCGGGCGATTTTGTACGAGAGTGAGTTGGTGTCGACCATACGGATGCGGGTCTTGCCGGTTTCTGGGTCTTTGAGGTCTTCAAAACGCAGCGGCACGATGCGCTCGCCCTGAATGGTGATCATGGCGTTGCTGCCCCCGCTCTCGAGATAATCGACTGCACCAAATCCCAAGTTGCGGGTGTAGTCGATGTCATACGCGCATGGATCGACGCAGCGCAACTCATAGCCAAGTTCCTGGTCGTTGATGCGAAGGTTGATTCCAACCTGCTTCATACGCTTGTTGATGGCTAACTTTAGAATGTCGGAAAAATTGAGCTCTGAGAGGCGCAGGTGCCCGTGCTCATCAAATTCAAGGCTGCTTTGCGTTGTCAGTAGAGATTTGAGCTCCTCGGTTTTGAGGAATTCGAGGAAGCCCTCGGCGACCACCACCACGCCGTAATTGCGCCCTTCGGCCAGGCGTTTGATGATACAGCCGACGATTGTATCGACGACAGTTTGCAAGTTGACCTGGTTATCGAACTCCTCAGGGATTAAGGTCAAGGTGGCCGAGGCGGATTTGCCGATTCCCAGAGCCAGGTGACCCGTCTTGCGGCCCATGGCGACGACAACGAACCAGCGGCCCGTGGTACGGGCATCGGAAAAATAGGTATGGACGATGCGGGCCCCTTCCGAGCGGGCCGTTTCGAATCCGAAAGTCGGGATGCCGGCGGGCAGCGGCAGATCATTGTCGATGGTCTTGGGGACATGTGTGAAGGCCAGATCGTAGTCATAGTGCTTTTTTGAATGGGCCGCCACGCTGCTTGCAGAGAACAGAGTATCGTCGCCCCCGATTGTGACAAGATGGGTGATGCCGAGCTTCTTGATTTCTTCCACCGTGTTGCGCAGCTCGGCTTCTTTTTTGGTCGGATTGGCGCGAGACGTGAAAAGTATGCTGCCACCAAGGCGGTGGATACGGCTGACTTTGGGGATTGTCAGAACTTCGGTCTGGGCGGCGCCTGCCATCAGGTTTTTGAAGCCTTCGTAGATGCCGATCACGTTGTGGCCCCGTTTGGTGGCTTCGATTGTCACCGAGCTGATGACTGAATTGATCCCCGGCGCCGGTCCCCCACCGACCAAGATTCCGTATGTATGGGTTTTCTTCGACATGTTGTCGTCGCTCCTAGTAGGTTACCTGAGTCCTTGATTCGGGCTCGATTTGGGTCTATAGCAGCGTAATTGTATATAAAACACCTTCATCCTTCAGATCAACGCCAAAGGAATCTTCAACCCTAGACAAAGGGGTAATGCGATAATTGAAGAATTCTCAATTTTCCGCGTTGCTCGGAATCGAAATCGCGCGCGGCAGTCAGGAGTAGGCAGCTTTACATGGCTTCGGGACAAGATAAAATGGGCCCTCGACGGGGTGTCGCCGAGAAAATGGCGCGACTGCGCGCTCACGTGCATACAGCCATGGTGGATGCCGGGCTTTCCATGGGTCAACTGGCGGCCGATTTGGGTGTGGGGTCTGCTCAGGTTCTGGCGGATTATTTGAACGGAAAGCAGGAATTGCCCGCCTGGGTGGTTCTCCGTTTGACGGAAATAACCGGGAAACCCGTGTGGTGGTTCTTTGACGAGCAGCCGCAGGGCATTACCCTGGAGGCGGCTCAGATCGCCATGCAAAATCTTTCCCGCATCCGGCTTTATCTCGACGCGCTGGAAAGCGAATTTCAACACGTTTTAGCCAAACAAAATGTAGCGCCGGCGGAGGCCGCCAGTTTTGAAAGCGAGCCGGCCAGTCCCCGGAGAATGGCTGACGTGGTGGACTTGAAGCCTTATCTGCAGCGTGCTCGGGCTATTTTGGAACGCGAAGTGTCCGCTGAGGAATCGGGTGAGGTCAGTGAGGAATCTGTGGAAATGGTTGCCCAGGGGTTGCTCAGCGCGGAGACTGCTGCACTGATCGCACCCCGAGCATCGTCGGAAAGCTTTGAAAAGGTGCGCCGGCTCCCTTTGCGGGGGCCAGGAAGAACCTAAACCTAATCGAGCGGCAGTTCCCGGCCGCGGGGGGTGCCTTGGCGCCCACCTGGTGAGAAGCTCGCATGGAAGTCGTCGACCGGGTGAGGGATGGGCGGCACTTCCTGGAGGCCGAGGGGTGGCAGTTCTAATGACGCGCCGGGCTCGGGAAAGTCGGGAGTGAGGTCGGGCACTGAGGGCGGCGCAAATTCGTAAGACTCGCCCAGCGTTTCCCCTAGCGAGGGAGCCTCTGCGTGGTGATAGCTAGGGGGCGGTCCTGGATTGAGGACGACGGGCGCCGGAGCTGAATCTTCTTCATCAAACTCTTCTTCGACTGCTAAAGAGGGCAGTTCTCTGGCTTCAGTGTGGGCAAAATGGAGATGATGCTCTGCTGCCGCCGCTTCTTCCTTTTCAGCGGGAGGCACGGGGGCCATCTTGGCTACCACCAGTTCGGGAACGCGGACGGGGGTCAGTTCGGAAAGGGGGTCGAGCACGGAACGCAGGTAGGCGCGCTGTTTTTCCACGATGACCTGGCGCAGCTTGTCTTGCAGTTCCTTGAGGCCGTCGATAAAGTGGAATTTTACCTTGGGGTTTGTGCTGTCGAGGTGGTGCTTCATCAAAGTGGACACGCGTTGGGTGGAGATCAGCACGACCTCTTCGAGGTTGCAGGCTGAAAGCTGAGCGCTGATTACATAGCTGTCGTCCAAAGAAAGACGTCGATTGGAAAGGACGAGCATGAATCTTTGCTGGTTTAATCCTAGGAACACCTGGGTGGGGGCGCCGTCGAGTTGGCTGACGAGAACCTGATCGCCGAAGTCTCCCAGGCCCATCTCGCGAAGTTGGGCTAAGACCAGGATCAACAGCCACTGGTCGTTTTGAAGCAATCCCTGGCAAAATGGAGTGCAACTGATGACTTCGTCGACGTTTTCGGCAGAGAAGAACTTGGATTCTTCCAAGGAGGCACGGCTCGCTACTTTGAGGATTTGCTGCCCGGTTTCCTTGGAAATAACCGCGTAGTCCTTGCGCAGAAGATCGAGATCTTCGAGGTGCTGCAATAGCCGGGAAGGATCGCCTGCGGGGAATTTCAGTTTGCGCAGAGGCAAGGAATCGGTTTGGTCGAGTTGCTTGAGAAGCTCTAGAGAAGACGGCTTGAGGAACTCTTGGGCTGCCTCGAGTTCTTTTTCGGAGACTTCAAGGCTGGCCACGCGGGCTTCCTCGGGCTCGCTGCCTTGATGGCTGTCGGTATCTTCCCATTCACCAGCCTTTCCCACAACCTGAAGCACAGCATCGCGGACTTCTGAGAGAAAGTCGTCGGGCTGCAGATTCGTCTGAGTGGATACGCCGCCGGCTTCCAGATAATCGGCATCTCGAGGAATCTTGACGAAGAAGACGGTGCCGGGCTCGGGTAAAAAGATTTCTCCGGCCATCAATGTTGACGACGAGTTGCCTCGGAACGCGGCTTCCTCATTGTGATCGACCCCGAGCCGTCGGAGATATTCCAGGCGCACCCCGGCCAGCAGCGAGTTGAAGCGCGCTTGCAATTGTGCTTGCACCTGTTGGGCTTGCTCGGGTCTGAGTTTGGCGCCGAGTCGTCTTTGGAAGATTTGCAGCATTATTTTGGCCTCTCCGGAAACTGTGGCCCCCTTTCTCTTTTGGGAATCGACTTCCTCTCTGAGGCTACTTCTGCAATATCCCGGCCATCGATACCTAACCTATTCTTCCCTCTCGTCCCCTTCGAGGGCGGAAGCCGCAACAAGGGAACGGGATTCTGAGGGAAAAGTAGCTTATATGCGTGCGGTTGTCATGGCGGGGGGCGAAGGGTCGAGGCTGCGGCCTTTAACCTGTAATCGCCCTAAACCTTTGGTTCCCATCTGTAATAAACCGGTCATGGAATACGCTCTAGAGTTGCTTAAGCGGCACGGGGTCAGGACCTGTCTGGTTACTTTGCATTATTTAGCCGATGAGGTTATGGCTTATTTTGGCAACGGCAGCGACTGGGAAATGCGCCTGCTCTACTCCGTGGAAGAAGAGCCGTTGGGAACGGCTGGCAGTATAAAGCGCATTGAAGAGTATTTGACCGATACTTTCATCGTGATGAGCGGCGACGCTCTCACCGATTTTGACCTGAGCGCTGCAGTGAAATTCCACAAGGAACGCAAGGCTATGGCGACTCTGGTGCTGACGCGCGTGGCTAACCCATTAGAATTTGGCATGGTGTTCACCGACAGCGAGTCACGAGTTACCCGTTTTTTGGAGAAGCCCAGTTGGGGCGAAGTGTTCTCCGATACCATCAATAGCGGCATTTACATTATTGAGCCCGAAGTCTTCAAGCTGCTTGAACCCCGCAAATCCAGCGACTTCTCGCAAGACTTGTTCCCTCTGATGCTGGAAAAGGATATGCCCATTTTTGGATACGTGGCTGAGGGATACTGGTGTGACGTCGGCAACCCTGACCAGTACCGTCAGGCTCATCTGGATTTGTTGGACGGCCGAATCCATCACTCGCCCCCGGGGCAGCAGTTGAGCGACAATATTTGGGTAGGCAGTGGAGCTCAGATCCACCCGAGCGCCAAACTGAACGGGCCGCTTGTGATCGGGCGCAACTGTCGCGTTCGTGATTCGGCGCGTCTGGCCCAATACAGCGTGATCGGCGACAACTGCATCATCGAGGATGGGGCTGAACTGGAACGGCTGGTGGTATGGGATAACGCCTACATCGGCAAAAAGGTGAGGGCTTACGGCTCCATTATCTGCCGCAGTGTCACGTGTAACAGTAACGTGACGGTTCCTGAAGGCGCGGTGGTCGGAGACAATGTCTACATTGGGCGGGGGGCGACTTTGCAGCCCGATGTGAAGATTTGGCCCGACAAAAATGTCGAAGCGGGCGCCAGTGTCTCTCTGTCCCTGGTTTGGGGCAAGAAGTGGCCTGGCTCGATGTTTGGCGAGGAAGGTATTTCGGGTCTCGGCAATATCGAGATTACGCCAGAATATGCCTTAAAGCTGGGCGCCGCTTACGGGGCGTTGTTGCCTAAAGGGGCAGTCGTTTTGGCTTCGCGTGACGCTCATCCGGCTTCCCGTATGACGACTCGAGCCCTCGTGTGCGGTCTCATTTCAGTCGGCATCAATGTGCGCGATTTACAGGTATTGCCCAGTGCGGTTGGGCGGAATGCCCTTAAGAACGCCGCTGATGCCTTCGGAGGTATTCATTGCCGCGTCAAAAGTGAAGACCCGCGTTCCCTGGTGCTGGAGTTTTTTGACTCTCAAGGGATAACTATCGACCGAACCTGGGAGAGAAAGATCGAAAACCGTTTTTTTCGCGAAGATTTTCGCCGCACTCCGATGGATGAGGTTGGCCAGATCGATTTTCCGGCTCGCACCGTTGATCAGTATCTGGAAGGGTTTACGTCGAATCTGAGAGTCGATTTGATCCGGCAGGCGCAGTTTCGAATCGTCATCGACTATGCTTACGGAACCTCCAGTCTGGCTCTACCCAGCATCCTTTCTAAACTGGGCTGCGAAGTGGTTAGTCTCAATGCCTACATCGACGCGGAACGTTCCCGCGAGCAGCTCTTTGATTCAGGGCGAGCGCTCCAGCAACTCGTCAGCATCGTGACGACTTTAAAAGCCGACCTGGGAGTTTACTTTGACCCAACCGGTGAGCGCCTGACAGTGGTCGATGATAAAGGGCAGATTATAGAGGGAGCTCGCTTATTGGCGCTATTCTCGCTTTTGGTCTTCCGCCAAACCAAAGAGGCGCTGATCGCAGTGCCCGTAATCGCTCCCTCGGTCGTCGAACAGCTGGCTCAACAGAGTGGAGGAAAAGTCATCTGGACACGGACGGACAGCCGCACTTTGACTTACACCGCCACCTTGGGAGAGGCCCGATTCGTGTTTGCCGGTGGCATCCGAGGTGATTTTGTCTTTCCCGGATTTTCGCCGGGCTTTGACGCGATGTTCGCGTTTGCGCGGTTGTTGGAGATGAAGGCTCAGGAAGGCCAGCCGCTGTCCGCGCTTGCGGAATGGATTCCCAAGTTTTGCCTGGAGAGCTTTAGTATCGACTGCTCGTGGCAGGCCAAGGGCCGAGTTATGCGTCTATTATTCGACGAAGTCGGCCATCGCAAGGTTGAGCTTGTAGATGGACTCAAGATTTGGGACAAAGAGGGATGGGTTCTGGTGTTGCCGGATCGCACGGAGCCGCGTTTGGAGGTCTGGGTGTATGCCGAGACTTCCGCCCAGTTGGAATTACTCAAGGTTGGCTACCGGACCTTGGTTGAAAAAGTCTCGCTGGCCGCCGCCGAAGCCCCAACGCCTCGTCCGCTCCGGACCCATCAGGGCACCTCTCAGGTTCAGCCGATGGCCGAGGATCGGGCTTTTCATTTCTGGGTTCCGGGACGCTATTTGGGTGTCCGAGCCCGGAGTCTGCGAGAGTTTGTCGACGTTTTGCACTATATTGACCCGGTTTCGCTTCGCTATCATTTTGACCGCGGCGATTTCGCTAACTGGCTAGGTCACGAGCTTAAGCAGCCCGAGTTGGCCAGCGGCATTCGCGCCCTACGTCCCGGGCCCGCGCTCGGCGAGGATCTGCGTTTAGCCTTGCTAAGCGTTTTAACTGTTGAGCGGGAGACCGAGCCTGAGCCCGACCAGGAAGCTGAAATTCAGTCGGTCTAGTAGCTGTGGCCTCCGCTGCCGCCCAGTTTGCCTGAATCGATCACCATGTTGCCCATTGAGTCGCTGGAAATCGAGAAAGTCTTGCGTTTTGCGACTTCTTTGCAGAGAAACTCAAAGCCTGGAGTAAAAATAGAGTATATGCTGACGGAGCGCTCATTGCCTGCCACTTGGAGCACCCGTAGAAGGCTGCCTTGTCCCTTGGGGGCCGTGTAAATCAGTGCTTTCCACGGGACCTGCAGGTGGTCTTTTTCGCCGCCTCGGCCCTGGACGCTGAGATGAGTGGGCGTAAGCGTAATTTTTACGCCTATAAAAGTCCTTCCCACTTTGAAAAGAGCAAATAGAATGAGGCAGGCCACAATCACTGGGGGAAGGATGAAGATCCATCGGCTTGAGTCGTCACTGCCAAAAACGCGATTGTAGTAAACGGAGATCCCCAGCAAGTAGATCGTGAGGACTAAGGGAATGACCGAAAGGGCCCAGGCCTTCTTGGTCATTTTCGTAACCACCCCGATGGTAGACTTGCCGGAACTTTTGAGTGCTTTGTTAAGCCGCCCCTGAACTTGTGCCACTTAATTCCATTTTTCCCAACTTGCTCGAAGTTCAGACAATTCTTGGAAAAAGTTGGGGGGCCTTGACTTAAAGGAGAAAATCCCCAAAAAAAGAGAGAGCACCGTTTGCCGGCGCTCTCCCTCTATGCTTGCTTAGTGCGCGACTTAGAAGTCGCAGTTGGGGTTTCCGTCGTATTTGATGGTCTTCAGTTCGCGTGTTTCCCTGTCGTGGCCGTCGTTGCGTTCGGTCTTGGCGATGTCGCCATTGTCGAGTGCCCACACGTTGTAGGTTCCGTTTCCGGTTTTGAAGCTGAACTTGGTTTTGTTGCCGTCAACAGTTTTTGTGGGTGTTCCCTGGCCCTTGACTTGATCGATGACCAATTGCAGCAAGGGCTGGTAAAAAGCGGTTCCGACCACGTCTTTGTGGCTGGTCTTGCGGATCACGACGCCGCCACCGACTTTCGCGGTGACCTTGTCCTTGCCATCCCAAACGAGAATTGTGCCTACTTTGGATGCGTCGCTTGATTCCAGGATCTCAGCCCGAATCTTGTTGGGCATCACGCAGCGGTAATTGAACTTGAATGTGCCTTTGGAGCCAGTGAAGTCATAATTGACCTCGTAGCTCTTGGCGCTCGTGGCTTTTTTCTGGACGGCGTCCCAGCTAACTTCGGCAAAAGCCGATCCGGCTACGAAAAACACCATTGCAGCGGTCAGAAGGTTGCGATAACGAATCATATTGACTTCCCCTTATTTGTACTATGGATAAATATCGGATGTGCGCGTTCTCCACAGGGCGACTCACACCTCTAAGGGCAGATGGAACAGTCGTATCGAATTTCTTGACGTAGACTCCGCGATTATGTCGACGTTTTCGGACCGCAGTTCGGCCAACGCCCGGGCGATCACTGGGATTAAGCCGGGTTCGTTGCGGCAACCTCGAAAGGGCTTGGGAGTCAGATAAGGTCCATCGGTCTCCAGGAGCAGTCGGTCTAGTGGGGCCTTGCGCGCAACCTCGTGCACTTGAGTGGCGCTGGCCAGGGTGCAGATCCCGTTGATGCCGAGGAAGAACCCCAAATCCAAGAAACGCTGCGCCATTTCCCAGTCTCCTGTGTAGCAGTGGACGACTCCCAAGCCGGGAAAAGGTCCGTGAGCCAGCAGTTCTGAGTAAAGGGGCTGTTCGGCCTCGCGGCAGTGCAAAATCAGGGGAAGGCGTGTGTCTCTGGCCAGGTTGAGATGGTGGCGCAGACTGATCAGTTGACTTTCCCATGGACAAAAATCGTAGTGGGCTTCCAAGCCAGTTTCTCCGACCGCTTTAGCGCCGGGCAAAAAGGCGGCCATGGCCGGGGGCGAAGTGGTCGGGTCGAATTCATCCGCCTGGTGAGGGTGAACCCCCACCGTCGCAAAAAAACCGGGGTTGTCCTTACACATGGCAGCGATACGCCGGGACGAGGCTAGATTGGTCGAGGGCAGCACGAGGGCTCTCAGGGAGACAGCTTGTGCGCGTTGCCATGCCTCCTGCCAATCCTCGGCGTAGGCGTCGCTGTCGAGGTGGATATGGGAGTCGATAAGTGTGCAGGAAGTTGACTTTTCGAATTTGGCCGGAGGCAGCTTTTTCATTGGTAACTCTTTTTGATTTTTGATTTGCACCCTTTTCTGTTCAGGTCTCCGCTGTCATACTGCAAGAACTTTGTCTGTCGAGCCTTTTCTGTATGGGGATTTGGCTGGGAAAGAAGGTTCAGGGAAGTTTGAGCAGAAGGTAGTCGCTCGCGGTTGAGTCTAGTTTAAAATGCTCTTGCGGCTAATGCCCTCGAGCACGCAAACTGAGCTTGGTCGCGTCGCAGTTGTTTCAAAGTCCCTGACTCGGGTAAGCGGGGATAGGCTGCGTTGGGGGGCTACGTGGGCTCCGCAGGTGAAACATAATAGAACTTGAGTAACGGTGGGTTGGCATGCCGACGTTTGTATTCAAAGCAGTTGATGAAAACGATAGGGTTGTACAGGGAACGCTAAACGCTCCTTCGGAAAGCCTTGCTCAGTTGCGCTTGCGCAAGGTCTACAAGAATGTCCTCAGCATCAAAGAAGAGGATGTCGTCCAGGCTGGCGCTCAAACTGTATTCCAGAGCAGCCCGCGGGTCGGAATCGAGGCTCTCGCCGTATATACCCGGCAGCTAGCTACGATGATCGAGGCCGGTATCAGCATCAATCGTTCCTTGCGGTTTCTTACCCAGGGCGACAGCCAAAATTTAAACCTGGTTCTCGCCCGCGTTGCCGAAGGTGTTGAAGGCGGCAAGTCGCTTTCCAAGGCTATGGCCGAGCAGCCCCGAGTATTTAACGAAACGTTTGTAGCCCTTGTCAAGGCTGGAGAAACATCCGGCAGTTTGGACATCGCCCTCAAGAAATTGGCCGACCTTATGGAAAAGGTCGTCAATATGAAGAAGAAGGTTGTTTCAACTTTCGCCTACCCTCTCGTTATTGGCGTCGTTTGTATCGCGATCACTTGTCTCTTCGTTTTCTATATCATGCCGATGATGCTTCCGATGTTCGTTAACATGGGCGTAAAGCTGCCCTGGCCCACGGTTGCCTTGATTTTTACCGTGAATCTGTGTCGGGATCCGCGCTTCTTTGTCCCGTTGGTGATTGTGATGGTCGTGGGCCTTTACGTCATGATTACCTTCTTGCAAAACTCCAAGTCGGCCCCCCAGGTGCGGTATTGGCTGGATTTGAATCTATTGAAGGTGCCTGTGGTTGGTCGTCTCCTGCAAATGAACGATCAGGCTCGTGTGCTCTATACAATGGCGACGCTCCTCGATGCCGGCGTGTCGTTGACCGATACGCTGACCACCCTTGAGCTCGTGGCCGGCAACATGGTTTTGTCGCAAAAAATTAACTGGGCCCGCAAGTCCATGCTCGAAGGCGCCAGTGTTTACCGGTCGATGGAAATGCACGATACGTTGCCTCAGACGGCTCTGCAGATGATCAAAGTGGGAGAAGAAACCGGTAATCTGTCTGACATGGCGCGCCGGGTAGGCAAGCTTTATGAAGACGATGTGGACATTCAACTCGACAATCTCGCCTCGATGCTAGAGCCGATGATTATGGCGGTTATGGGTACCGTGGTCGGCTTTGTGACCCTGGCAACTTTTCTGCCGATGGTGAGTCTGCTGCAACAACTGTAATCTCCCGCGCGAAGGAGCGGGCCTCTCCCGTTTGGAAGGGACGTCCTCGCCAATGGCTGGCGTGGACGGGGTATTTTAGTGAGTAGTTTCAATCAGTTTGCGGGCCGTTATTCCGAAGATCTTGATCGTCTGCTTGGCAAGGTCGGCGCCAATACTCTCGAGTTCGCCAGAAACAAAGCGGAATGGCTCATCCGGCTAGCGGAGAAATATCAGGGGCCCACGCGGCATTTGCGCATTCTTGACCTGGGCTGTGGCACCGGGAATGTTACAATGTTCTTGCAGTCTGCTTTTAAAGCGGTCGTTGGGGCGGATATTTCGCACGAACTGCTTCAAGAAGCTGTTGTTAAAGCTCCGAGGGCTCACTTTGTGCCTTTGGGGACCGACGATTTACCTTTCGCGGACGGAGAATTCAATGTCGCCTTCTGTGCGGGAGTTTTCCATCACATGAACGATGACCAGCTTCCGGGCATATGTGCTCAACTGGCGCGAGTTCTGGCCCCCGGAGGCGTGGTCGTCATCTTTGAGCACAATCCTTACAACCCTTTGACGCGCAAAATAGTCAGAGAGTGTGAACTTGATTGGGATGTGGAACGTTTGTTGCCGCAACGCCAAACCCGCGAATTGCTGACCGGGGCTGGTCTTGAGGTGGTCAATACGCCGTATATTTCCTTCTTTCCGGGCTCCTTAAAGCAGCTGCGTCCATTGGAAACTTGGATGGGATGGCTTCCGCTGGGCGGCCAGTATTTGGTGGCGGGTCGCAAGCCCCTGGTTTGTCCGGTCTCCACTCCTGCGCTCCGCCCGCAATTGTCGCTTGTTTTGCCGATGTACAACGAAAGTGCCAACGCCGTGCCGGTTTCCCTGGATCTGTTGACGGTCTTTCGCGAAGCCTGCGTCGATCTTGAGCTTGTCCTTGTCAACAATGGGTCACGCGATGATACCGGGGAGCAGCTGGCTGGTTTGGCTGTCGCCAATCGCGAAGTGAAAGTTGTGACCGTTGAAGTTAATCAGGGTTTTGGGTGGGGTGTGATTTGCGGTCTCTGGGCGGCTCGGGGCGTCGCCGTAGGCCACATGGGGGGCGACGGTCAGGTGGCGGCCACGGACGTGCTGCGCGCCTTTCGTCGCTACCAGCAGGGTGACGCTGACCTGGTCAAGGTTACGCGGGTTGTCCGGGGGGATGGCTGGAACCGCATTCTTATTACTAAAATCTACAACATTCTTTTCAGGCTACTCTTTGGTTTGCCCTCCAATGATGTAAATGGGACTCCCAAAATCTTTCGCCGGGACCTCTTGCCCGCTCTCAGCTTAGAGTCCAAAGATTGGTTCCTGGATGCTGAGATTTATCAGAAGATCGGCATGAAGGGACGGGTTGCTGAGGTGCCTATCGAATTTCGCCCCAGGAGTGCGGGCCGTTCTCATGTCCGGGCTTCTACCCTTGGAGAATTCTTGAGGAACATGTTTCGTTTTTGGGCTGTGGGCACCTGGGCACGACTGAGCCGAGGCCGGCAACCGTGGCTAAGCGCTGAAGAACTGGCGGCAGCGGGCGAGTCTTTGGGCGTCGATTGAGGAGCAGATCCAGCACTTGGCTGGCCTACCAGGGGAAGGGGAATGGCGTCCATTCGGATTCTTGAGCTGTGAGTAGCGGGCTTGTTAGGCTAAGCCGGGGAAGTTCGAATTTGCGCAGCTCTCCATTGCTGATTCGATACGTTTGGAGCTGGGCGGGTCTTGGCAGGAGGCGTGTGCCGAGGGCTACGTAGAGAATACTCTGGCCGTCGGCTGACCATGTGGGGTAATTGGCGACCTCGGGCAAGTCGATGACTTTGATCTCGCCTGTTTCCAAGGTGTAGATGGCGATCGATGCCGTGTCGCGAGGCCCTCGCTGGGTTTGGTAAACGATCTGTTTGCCGTCGGGTGACCAGTTGGGTTGTAGATCCTCTTGCTTTTCTCGGGTGAGACGCCGTTTGGTCTGGCCATCGGGGCTGATGATATAGAGGTCGGATTGGCCCTGCATGCAGCTACAGTAGACGATCCATTTGCCGTCGGGAGACCAATTGGGCGAGCAGTTCTGACAGCGATCCCAGGTGAGGCGAAAAATGCCTTCGCTATCGCCCTTGCGGGAGTCAATGATGGCCAGTTCTTCTTCTCCCCAGCGCTGCGTTGCGAAAACGATTCTTTCGCCGTCTGGGGACCAGCTGGGTTGGCGATCGGAGGCAGGGTTGTGCGTCAATCGGGTAATCTCGTTGCCGACTAGATTGCAGCGATAAATCTCGTCGTTGCCATCGCGAGTGCCTCGATAGGCGACCGACCGAACTGCTGTCGAAACTTGCGGCTCTCGTTCCAGGCCGTGGCTGTGCGTGAGGCGGGAAAGGTCCTTGCCGTCGGGTCGGACGATGTAAATCTTGGAGAGTCCGCCTGGATTGGCTACAAAGAGAATTCTTTCCGAAAACGGCCCGGCCCAGGCTGTCCAGCCCGATAAAAGAAAGACGGCCCCGCCTAAAAGTCCAGCGCGAATGCGCGAAAAACTTCTCACGGAGCCGTCTTTCTAGTTGCCTTGTGGAAGGCTAATGGAATTGGGTTCTTTTGTGGTAGGCGGCTGAGCTGATGTGGCACCCCGTGGCGAGCAAAGTGATCTGGTTGTCCAGGTCACGATTCCAGCGCTGATCGTAGTCAGAGCGGAGAGCAAAGGCGTAGTTGATACCAAACCGCGTGAAGGCGACGACTCGATAATAGTAGTTGCCGTAGGCGTCGACGCCGCTGGCTTGAACCACGGGAATACCGGCGATGGTGGTGGCTTTAGGGGTTGTCCAGTTGCCGCCAGTCAGAGCCTTGATATTGGTGACCCATTCGTTGACCAAATTGCGGGGTTGCTTATCTTTAATGCTGTCCCCCGCCCAGATGCCCAAGCGAGCCCCGAGTTTTTCGTTGAACAATTCCTTGTCGGCACCCATGGCGCCAGCCCGGTTGACGACCCAGTTGTCGTCCTGGATCGGGATGACCACTTCGCCATGTGAATCGTGGAACTCGATAGGACGCTGCTTGTCCAGCCCCACGCCCGCCGTGTTGCGGGGCGCGTCCGTCAGTGTCTTCCAGTTCGGCGCGGCCAATACGCTTGCGGTTAGGCTGGCGGCCAGGGTCAGGCCGAGAGCCAGACGTGCGATACGCATATAATTTCCTCCATTAAACAAAAGACTGAATTTCCGTAAGTTCGGGGCCTGTTCGAGGAGAGGTACGAGAGTCCTTTTTGTAAAGTAAGAGTCTATCTAGCAGGATAAGGCTCCGGCGGCGCGCATTTTCTAATGCAACACATGTCGATCCCCCAAGCCCAGATCATTCCGCGATCTCAGCATCCCATCTCGCGGCGACTTATCGATGAAGATGCACTTCGGGTCCTTTATCAGCTCTACCGGGCTGGCCACACCGCTTACCTCGTTGGTGGTGGTGTCCGTGACCTTTTGCTGGGACGAGTGCCCAAAGACTTTGACGTGGTAACTTCCGCCCGCCCTGCCCAGGTGCGCAGGGTTTTTCGCAATTGCCGCCTGATCGGGCGCCGTTTTCGCCTGGCGCACATCCATTTTTTGGACGGTAAGATTATCGAATTGTCGACATTTCGGGCTCAGCCCGAGATGGGTGATTCCGAAGCCGACGGGTTGGTCACCCGTGACAATAAATTCGGTACTCCCAGGCTGGATGCGCTACGCCGGGATTTCACCATCAATAGTCTTTTTTACGACGTTTCAACCTTCTCCGTGATCGACTATGTCGGGGGTCTAGAGGATGTTCATCGGGGTGTCATCCGCACTATCGGCGACCCGCATCTGCGCTTCCAGGAAGACCCGGTGCGCATGATTCGCGCAATCCGTTTTGCCGCGCGCCTGGGGTTTAAGGTCGAGAGCGAAACCTGGGACGCGATGTCTGAGCTGGCATATTGTATCGAGAAGAGCCCCCCGCCGCGGGTTCTGGAAGAGTGGGCTCGACTTTTAGAAGAAGGGGCCGCCGCCCAGGCCTTCGATTTAATGGACAAAGTCGGTTTGTTGGAGTTCCTTGAGCCGAGTCTTGAGGCTTATCTGCGCCAAGCCGAGCAGGGCGACATAGAGGGTGACCCGGACGGCCGCCTTTTCTTCCGACTATTCGCAGGTGCTGACGGATTGCGCCAGCAAGGCTTGCGCTTGCCCCGTCCCCTTTTGATTGCGCTGTGGTGCTTGCCGCTTTTGGCTGACAATGGTTTCTTTGAAGAAGAGGGCGACTCGGTTTATCGAGATGTGGCTTTTCCGGTTCTTCTGCGTTTGGGAATCGCTCGCAAGGAGTCTGACCAGACCCAAGACATGCTCGTCTTGCTGCGTCGTCTGGTTGACCGCAAAAAACGGCGCAAAGCCGGCAAGCCGCTCGTCGAACGCGAATTCTTTCCTGAAGCCCTGGTTTTACTTTCGCTCTGGCAGGAGGCCAGCGGCGAGCATGAGGCCGAATTGGCCCGTTGGCAGCCCGAATTGCCCAAGGTTTTGACCCGCTTTGAAGATTCCAAAAAGAAAATCAGGCCTCCCGAGCGGCGCCGAGAAGGCCCCCCCGAGCGGGCTTCGCGGGCTCCTCAGCGACGTCGAGTGCGCCGGCGTGCAACCCCCCAGGAGGATTAACGATGGCGTTTGAAGCTTCTAAGAAGGCCGCTGCGATCAAGGCTGCGACCTACGTGGTGTCAGGAATGCGGGTTGGCTTGGGGACCGGTTCCACATCTGAAGAGATGGTGAAAGCGCTGGCCCAACGCCTGATTACAGAAAAATTGGATCTGGTGGTCGTTCCGACCTCGGCCAAAATTCTTGAGTTGGCCGGCAGTCTTGGTTTTCAGGTGGCCCCGGAATATCCCGATTTTGCTCCCCTGGACATAGCCATCGATGGCGCCGACGAGGTGGACCCGCAAGGCGGGCTCATTAAAGGTGGGGGAGGGGCACTCTTGCGGGAAAAATTGGTAGCTGCGAGCGCCGGCCGTTTCGTCGTTATGGTCGATGAATCAAAACACGTGCCCGGTCTGGGCTCCACGAGAGGGGTTCCAATCGAAGTCATCCCTTTTGGTTGGTCGCGCACCTTGAGGGATTTACAGCGCTTAGGATTTTCCCAAATAAATCAACGCCTTGCGAACGGCAAGCCCTTCTTGAGCGACCATGGAAACTACATCTTTGATTGCGCGATGGGGCCCATTCCAGATCCAGGCGGCCTGAATTTACAGGTCAAAGCGTTGCCGGGAGTTGTGGAAACCGGACTTTTCTTGGGGATGAGCAGCCTGATTATCACCGGCTCCGAGGATGGCACAACTCGCGTTCGGGAAGTTTGCGGCTAGCCCAGGGTTTTATAGATCAAAGCCAGACTGGCTGGAGGGCGCACCTCGCCAGACTCCCAGGCCTGCAATACGGTCGGATTGACGTCCAAAAGGCCCGCCATTTTTTCGAGATCAAAGTGGTGTTTTTCGCGTTCCGCGGCGAGATTTTCCAGGTAGAAAGCTTCATTTCGAGCGGGAAAGCGGGGCAACGATTCGGCCAGCAGTCGGTCTCCCAGGCTGCGCAATTCGTCAGGCCGGTGACGTTTCCAGAAATCGGTAAGGCCTTCATCGTCAAGGTGAACAAGGTCCGGACAGGGCTTTTTCATGGCTTACTAATACTGTAATCAACCTCACTCACCTTCTTCAAGCAAGATAGAGGAAGATTCAATGTTTGAAAGAAAGCACGGGCCCAAACAGCATCCTAATTTTGTCCCATTTCCCCACCCCGAAAAACCAAAAGGTATGTGAAAGGAGCCATATTCATGGCTAAAGAGCGCATCCTCGTAGTGGATGACGAGCGCAATATCGTCGAGCTGATCAAGTACAACCTTGAGAAGGAAGGCTACGAAGTGATCTGCGCCTACGACGGGATGGAAGCCGTCAACGTGGCCAAGCAAGATCGACCGGACCTCATTATTCTGGACGTCATGTTGCCTGGCCAGGGCGGACTCGAAGTTACCCGTATTCTCCGGCGGGAAATGAAGACTCCTATCATCATGGCTACTGCCAAAGGGGAAGAGATCGACAAGATTCTGGGTCTCGAATTGGGTGCTGACGACTACGTCCCCAAACCGTTTTCCCCGCGCGAATTGGTTGCCCGCGTCAAAGCTGTTTTGCGCCGCACCAGCGGCAAAGCAGAAGAGAAAGACGAAATCGTCTACGGCAATCTGTCGCTCAACCTTGTCAAGCACGAAGTTCGCAAGAATGGCAAAGAAGTCGAGTTGAAGCCTAAAGAGTTCGACCTCCTCAAGCTCATGGCCACCAATCCGGGCAAAGTCTTCACCCGTGACTTCCTGCTCGAACAGTTATGGGGCTATGATTATTTGGGTGATACACGCACTGTCGATGTGCATATGCGCCGCCTCCGGCAAAAAATTGAAGACGAGCCTTCATCCCCCAAACTGCTCAAGACCGTGCACGGAATCGGCTATAAGTTCCAGTTCGAAGAAGCCGACTAAGCTGTAAAAATCCATGGCTCGCCGAGTCCGCGGTCAACTTCTCGAAGCTCTTTTGGATGGTCTGCCCGAGGCCTGCCTTGGCGTAGACCGTTCCGGCCGGATTCGCTTCCTCAATAGCAGCGCCCGCGACCTCTTGGGTCTGGCGGCCGATCTCGACGTTATCGAGCAAGAGGTCTGGAATGCCCTGCCTCGTAGCGACTTCAGCAAACTTTTGGGGACCGCTGTCAAGAGCGTGCAAAGCCAACCACTCGAGCAAGTCCAGGCCTTTTCAGGAGAGCGCATTTGCCTGGTGCAGATCTTGCCGGTCGACTCCGAAGACGGACGGTTGCAGGGTTGGGCTGTTTATCTTCGCGACATGTCGGCCGTAAAAAAGCTTGAGCAGGGCCTTGAGCAGTTCCTGGTCGATGTCAACCAGCAATTCAAGTTGCCCCTCACGGCTATCAAGGGTTACGTGGAGACCCTGCTAGAGGGCGCCTATCAAAGCCCCGAAATCACCCGCCGCTTTCTCCAGGTCATCAATGAGGAAACCAACCGGTTGACCCGGCTGGTGGTCTCTCTTGAGGAAGCATCGGCCCCCAAGCCGGTCAAGGCCGCTCCTGTTCCCATCGACATCATTTCCCTGGTTCGCGAAGTCGTCACCCTCTTCTCTCAAGTGGCTGCCGAGAAAGGCGTGGAGTTGGCGGTCGACGTCCC